>Ga0206123_10003201_pt1 | contig 13626 bp, 19 predicted proteins | sample Helgoland_Spring_2_FD_160086 | JGI IMG/M metagenome (GOLD analysis project Ga0206123, IMG submission 160086) | Pelagic subsurface seawater microbial communities from Kabeltonne, Helgoland, North Sea - Helgoland_Spring_Bloom_20160316_1 | ecosystem: Environmental > Aquatic > Marine > Epipelagic ... | reverse complement strand
AATTTAATACCGAATACCCTCACGAAAAGTTAGAACAATCACAGATTGAAGTTGAAGCCGTTAGGGTAGATGAATGGTGGGAAGCCAATCGAAGTGATTCCATAGATTTGTTAGCCATGGATCTTCAAGGAGCCGAGTTAGAAGCCCTCCAAGGAATGGGTAATTTGTTGAATGATGTCAAATATATTATTACTGAGGGACAGCACAATTTTGTTTATCATGATACTCCCTTAATCAGTGAAATCGAAACTTACTTGGCGCAATTTGGTTTCGTTAAAATGTATCAAGTTAATCACAACAAGTGGTTTGGAGACTTCGTTTTTGGTAAGGCAGGGTTCCACGATTCAGAAGGAATAACCTATTTTAACCACGCTTATAACACCACTATTATGAATGAAAGGTGCATGGAGATTCCATTGGCTTTGGATTTCATCGAGAAACATAAAGATTATGTTGAAGTTGGAGCAGTGTTACCTTACTATGGTTATGATACCGACGTTGTTATCGATCCATTTGATGAAAAGGGCACCGATCCTCGAAGATTAGCAGAGTGCGATCTGACTGGAAAAAACGTGGTTTGCATTTCTACATTAGAACACATCGGCAGGGCCGAATACGGAAACCAAGATGTTAACACCCATGAGGCTTTTGAAGGATTGATGCAAATCATTGATCAGGCTGACAATTATTTTATCACCATTCCTGTTGGTTACAATACTGCACTCGATCATGAAATAGAATGGATTTTGGAAGATTTGAATTGTTATGGAATGCACCGTCAAAATGGATTGGATGAGCCACCACGCTGGATAAAGGTAGATCCAATTGCTCATTTAGCATATCATTATAATTATCCTTTTAATGCTGCCAATTTTGTTCTTATCATTACCAACAAAACTATATAAGGGTAGTCGAACACACTAAAGGTATGGATTACTGGGAGTGGATGACGGCGATTATGGTGGTCTTAGTTTTGGCTAATCTGATCCGCATGAATATGTGGCTCATGGCTATTGGCCAACAGTTAACTTACCTCTATGATAAAAAGGTAGAGGAAACGCAATTCCAAGAACACATCTATCAGAGAATCCATGATCAAATCAATAAACCTCAAGAGAAAAACAATGCTCAAGAAATTAAGGAATGGGATGAATCATGAAACCTGCTAAAATTATGGAAGAGTTTGGCCCAGTTGCTTGGCGATGGGATTACATCATGTGGGTTACATTTATTATCATTTTAACACTTGCTTTCGGAGCACCATTAGGATCGTGAAAAATATGCCATATATAAACCCAGAAGATAGAGATGAACTTGACCCCTATATTGATTATCTAATTGATCAGATCGATTATAGCAATATTGGTGAAATCAATTATATTATCACCAGATTGTGTGATGCCATGTTGAAAGAAGTCAGGTATAGTAAAATCAATGCTTTGATTGGCGTCTTGGAATGTGCTAAGTTGGAATTGTATCGAAGAGTGGCAGCACCCTATGAAAATGACAAAATTGATGAAAATGGCGACGTTTACGGAGTCTAAAATCAATAATCACGGGTCTTGAATACAGGAGGGTAAAAATTATGAAGTTTGAAGTAAAAGGTAAAACAGAGGATGGTAACTGGATTCTATGGAATTATTATACCTGCAATACGATCGATGATCTAAAATCCAAATTGTCTAACTTGTTGCTGGTGAGTAAATACATCGGTGTCGATGCTACCAGAATTGAATAAACTACAAATAGGTGATAACAATCACTTCTTATCGGGTAGTATGAATGTCTTGGCTATTTATCCCGGATTTGGAGCGTCCCTCTTGGGAGCGTTCCTCAGTCGAGGCGATGCGATCCAACCCCAAGTTATTATCGAGAACAGGGATTATGCCGTGGCCAATCTCATCTCGCACATGGAATCGGGACACTTACCTTCAGTTCCTATCTGGGATGACCTTGCCACCTTCAATGCTATACCGTGGTCTCAACGAGTGGATCTCGTCCTCGCCAACTTCGCCCACTTGGGACTTGAAGACATCCCACTCAATCTGGGAGAGTTGTTGGTCGGACTCGGATCACCCCGAGTTATCATGGAGTTCCGTCCCGAAGTTCTCACCTCACGAGATGGATTTATTGCTTTCTGTGGCCGACTACAATCGTTGGATTTCGAGTTATCTATCACAGAAATCTCAGCGTCAGACCTCGGACTCCAACACGGGAGAAAACGACTCTTCATGGTCCTCACCCCTGTTAGCACAGGGAGCCATGTGGCCAACCCCCGGCAACAGGGAATGGAAAGGCGGAGCAGGCTGGGAACGAACTCTCAAGAAAATCAAGCAGGGCAAAGGTCCAGACTCATTGGCGACAGCGACCCGTCTATGGATCGAGTTGAACGACTTATCCGTCAATTACCCGTCCCTCCCGCACCAAGAGATACAGAAGATTGGAAACACGTCTTGGAGTCATGGCCCGATTTCAGTCCCACACTCCCAGAGTCGGTTGATGGCCACTTTCACGGAATGGCTGATGGGATATCCGATCGCATGGAGCGTTTGTGGATCTTAGGAACCAGTTCAGTCCCTCAAGTTTGGTCAGCCATCATATCTTCAATTTACGATAGTTAATAGTTGCTTGAAATCCACCAACCAGATTCATATCTGAAAGGTTCTTTATTTTATATAGTCCTTTTGGCAACAGTGTAAAATTATCAATCCAACTCTTTACTGGTTCTTCCAATACACGACCATAATTAAGTTCTTCATGTTGATCAACACCTTGAGTTAGCCTCAATGTTTTTTCTTTATCTAAATGATTTGAACCCAAAAAAAGCAACAATCCCTCAACGCCTTCACCACTATCATGGAGTGGTAATACTAAATTATCCACATTTTTAGGTAGTTTTTCTATTAAACCCACAAGTGCTTCACTCTCAGAATAAGAACCACCTATTTCCATGTCAAAACCCATCATCACATCTGTGGGAGTATTATGTTTAACAAAATCCCAAGCAGAACTCTCTATCAATGCATTATGTAAAATCATTTCTTTTGTTGCTCGGGCCCAACCCAAAATATCATCCATTGAGGCATGTTCACCAGCATTTGCCATAGTATAATTATGTTTCACCAAATCATAATCCTCGAACTGTCCATCTCCAATTAAATTATTTATTAGGATTCTAAAAGCCTTAGGATATTTTTCTAATATAGGTCGCATCCATTTAATGGGAATTACAACTACCACCGGATCTACCAAACCTTCATCAAGATCGGAGACAATTAAATCCATAAAATATACTGATGCCATCAACTATATAAAGATGATCACTTCTGATTTATTTATGGATGCTCATGTAGGACTTATTGCTGGTCGACACCCTCAACCTGTCGAGGGATATATTTGGACAGATACTGTTACCGATCCTCTTGATTTCGATGCTTTGGAATCTCATGCTGAAACATGGATCGATGATGTCGTGAAATACGATCTTGATAACCAAGTTATAGATACCATGTTTTTGTATCTCTCTGGTCTGACTTCTTGCACCATTTCTTTCTTAAAAGCATGGGAGCGAAAAGGATACACTTTAGCCGATAATTTGGTATTGATGTATCATGATCGAGATACTAATTTATACAACCCACAAGTGTGGAAGGTTTGACCATAAGCCTTATAAGGGTAACAGCACCGAATAGATATTATGTCCCGACTTGGTTACGCCTGTATCAACATGACTCTCGGTGGTCCCGATGTTAAGCCTAAGCGCACTCGTGTTACTACCAACCGTTCTTTAATTCTTGCTACTGCTCGTAATCGTGGTTTGCCATATATTGCTTCTTTGGCCTACCAAAATGTTCTTGACCTTGAGCAAATTGTTCACTGGAATCACCAGCAAGGTATCACCCTTTACCGTTTGTCTTCTGATATTTTCCCTTTCATGTCTCGCCCCGGGTTCAATTATACTATTCAGGATCTTGACGACCTCCTACCTGACGACATTTCTATTGTTGCTGTCATGCAGCGGATCGGTGCATTTGTTCTTGCCAACGGACACCGTCTTTCTACTCACCCCGGCCCTTACAATGTTTTGGCTTCGCCCAAGCCCGAAGTAGTTGACAAGGCTATTCTTGACCTTAATGCTCATGCCCATATTTTTGACACTCTCGGTTTGCCTGCTGACAATAACACCAAGATTAACATTCACGTTGGCGGTGCTTACGGCGACAAGGTATCAGCCATGCAGCGTTTTACCACCAATTTTGGTCGTTTGGGTTCTACTACTCAGGCTCGCCTGACAGTAGAAAACGACGATCGGGCTTCTATGTATTCTGTGCAGGATCTTTATGACGGCATTTATTCTGTTATCGGCATTCCTATTGTTTTCGATTATCACCATCATCAGTTTTGCACTGGCGGTTTATCCGAGCAACAGGCTCTTGAGTTGGCTATGAGCACTTGGCCTGCTAACATTATTCCCACCGTCCATTATTCTGAGTCCCGTGAGGTGCACGATAACTCTGGCGACCCAACCCCCGCTCATTCCTACCTTATTCACGCTTTACCTGATACCTATGGCCACCACATTGATATCATGGTCGAAGCCAAGGGCAAGGAACTTGCTATCTTACCCTTCATGGGTCTTGAAGACAAGGTGGTCATTTGAAGGTTTGGATAAAATCCTTAATTAGACCTATCTATGGCACTGTGGCCTTTCAACCCTTTGCTTTACTTTTTTGTTGGTTTACAGGCATGGATTATTTTACCCTCATGGGTCCACTGACTATTTATTCTATGATTTGTTTTATTCCCATTTATCATTATTATGATCATTGGTGGGATCTCCACCCAAATCTAATAGACGAAGAATAGATATAGTTGGATTACTCAGTTATCCATATGGTCTATCGGTTTTGTCCTTGTGGAAAGGGGCAAATTATTGGTGAATTGCGATCCGCAATTAAAACCAAAGAACCAGTAATCAACTGTGATGTTTGCAAAAATAATTTTATTTTTAAGAATTATATGAAGCGAGATCCATGGGAAGGTAACTATTGGTATGAGTGGTTTTTAATTAGCAAAATATAAGTAGTCGGACAGTATTATAATAAGTATGGTGGTTTCTTGTGAAATCTGCGGAAAGCAGTTTGATTCATTCCGTGGTCTTAATGGACACAGGAATGCCCATATCAAAAGAGCAGAAAGTTTTACACCACCGGCTTCTGCAGTCAAGGCCGCTAAAAAGGGATTATCCCAAAGAAAAGAGTGGGGTCGTGGAGGACTTTCCCCTTCAGAGGCGAAGGCTCAGGGGATTGATTCAGGAGTTACTCGGGCCCGTAAGATAGCATCAGGATCGGTAAGCCGTCATGATGTTCGTCGAATGTCAGCATTTAATCGTCATCGCAAGAATAATCGCCCAGATAAGAAAATGCCTGATGGTGGACCCACTGCTGGAACGATCGCATGGAATCTTTGGGGCGGAACTTCAGGAGTCAATTGGGCTAAGAAAAAGTCGGCGGCCATGAATGCTGAATCCTGCTGCCAAGACCCCCTACTCTGCGACGGCTGCATGGCGGTCTGCTTAGACTGCAATCCCGATGCCAATGCTGGTGGAGACGTCTGTCAATTCTGCACAGGTGAAGCGATTGAAAGATTTGATGCAGAATCAGATTCTTATGAATGGGAATGGGACAGGACTGATAATGCACCCACCGAATTGATTAAGAAACGATTGAAAGAAGCGGGTTTCAAATTGGATTCTTCGGACAAAGGATACGGTAATATAATTGTTGAGTTTTACGAACCACAATTGGTAGCCAAAAACGGAAATCTATTGGATGTCACTTTGAGTCAAAACGAAGAGTTTGATGGATTCTCACGATTGACATTTTATGATGATAACGACGAAAACACTACGGGTAGAGCCCCGCCGATGGATTGGGACATTTTGTATGAGAAGGGGTTGTTGAAGGGAGAAGATGGGGTGGTAAACCCTCAAGGGGATTACTATCAGGCTTATTGGGATGGGCTATACGACGAATGGAAAAACGGACACAACTGCGCTGATAATGCAAAGTTTGACATCTATGAGGATAATTTCATTGTGATGGAGTGCGAGGTGTGTGGAAAAACTTCAACCTTTGAACAAAAAACTCCATACGAAGGACTCAGAAAACGCAAAGATGCTGAAACTTTTGAAGCAGAATCCTTCGAGGCTAAAGAAGAATTAAAGACCTACGAAGTTAGTGTGCCAGTATTACATTATTATGGTATTGGTCCAGTAGAAGCCTATGACGAAGACGAAGCCGCCGACGAGGTGCGAAATAATTGGAGTTATTGGCGAAGAACTATTGAAGATAATGGTGATTGGGGAGGTCCACTTTGGAGATACAGCCCAATAACTTCACATGAACCTGAAGCCTCTGAGATTTTCGCTTCCGAAACTCTTGATTATAACAGTTTTACTAATGACATGGAGGCTCTACTCGCCAAATATTCCCAACTCCTTTTAACTTATGAGACTGAATATCAATCTAAAGAAAGAGGCGGCGATGGAATCATGGAAGTTTTTATGAGATTTAAGCCTTACAATGCTTATTTCGACGATGTTGATTTGGATGCCGAGGATGGATCCTTCGAGGATTTTAAGAGAAGGATGGTCGGAGATGAAGCAGTAGCAGGAGATGTGGGCTACATAGAGGCTTTGGAAGAGTTTTACCAAGAGTATTTGGACGATTACAAAGGGAGCAACCCTGAATCATTTGAGGAGTTTCAGGAAAGAACACTGAGGGAAGATTATGCGGATGAGTCTTTCAACGCCGAGGCACCCCATTATTATGGCGACTGTGGTGACTGCAAACAACCAATGATGCTGGGCAAGGAGATAAAAAATCGCTGGGGTTTTGACGAACTCACACCGTCTAAAATCTGTCAAGAGTGCGATCATGTGGTATGTGGATCATGCCAACCTCAAGCGAAGGTTTGCCCACACTGCAACGAGTCTTTCGACGCCGATTTTGGACCCGTAGATGAGGAAGGCCAATTGGCCAAAGCCCTTGCTGCTGTCAGAGAAAAATCCAAGAGATATGCACCCACACCTCTCAGACTTACCAAGTTACCACACCCAGATCAGAAAACCTTATATGATAAGTATGAAGCCGATGTAATCATAGGTCATAGCCCTTATCCCGATATATTGGGGAGCACCACGGGAAATTGGCATAGAACAAGTAATTTTTGTTGGAAGTGTGGCGATTTGTATCATCATCACAGCAATTGTAAATCTCCACAAAAATATACTGATGCTTTGACTCGAAAAAAGGATATGTTAAAATCGGTCAATGCAGCCATCAAATTGTATTCATCAATCCAAACACCTTTGTCTGATAGCGATGTTGAAGATCTAAAGGAACTACGCCGTATGATTAAAAATAACCACTTTGGAATCGCTCGTCATTATTTTAATAGTTTAGATACTGCTGTGAGAGATAATATCGGTTACGAAACAGAAATTAGTTTTGAAGCCGATGAATGGAAGTTACTTCCTCGTGATGCTAAAGGTCGATGGCAAAAACCCGTCCGATCTGAATCTATAAATGAGTTGCGTGATAGTCTACAAACATCTGTTCCTGCTATCTCTGAACTTTTAGAGATGTATGGTGGAGATACTCCCAATAACCGATACAAACTTTATAATGATCTTCAATCTTTAAAAATTGATGCCATGGATTCTGCCCTTCCTGATGATAGCACTGCAAGTTTGGATATGTCTTGGATGACACCCAGCGAATATTACCAATATGTGTTGGAAGAGCCACTTGATATTTCAGACGATATAGAAGACGATACTCAAACTATTGAGTTCCAAGATCGTTTTGTTCGTTACACCGCTATGACTATGTCACCTCAAGTTATCGATGCCCTGATTGAAGAAAATGAATTAGAAATAGTTTCCGATCTTTTTGCCGATCCAGCAGAAGCAGAAGGCGAGATAGCATTCTTAAAAGCCGTTAAGAGATATCAGAGATTTTCAGAAGAATATTCTGCGGAGTGATAACTATGTTCGGGCACAATTCTTTTAACTTTTCAGCCCCCTATAAAAGTGAAGGTGCTGGCGTTGTTAGTGATGAAAGCCTTATGGTGGAAAACTTTTTGTTAAGTATTACACCAATGCCAGACTTTGAGACCTCAGAAGATTCTGAAGCAATCATGGAGAGATGGAGACAAGATCAGGATAAAGTTACACAAATACTAAAATCTATCATAGGGACTCCGGGCGGTAAAAAAGTGGAGGGTAAATCACTTACTTGGTGTTATCAAAATCAATATGGGCCATATATTCATTGGGAAATTAACTCGAAAGATTCTGAAGGTAATTATACTGTCAAATATAAAAATGGAAAAGAAGATGTTAGTTTTCTTGATGAGGGTAAAGTATTTCTACTAATGTCGGGACTGCCAAACCTTGTTGAGGATTTTTATACTTCCATGGTTAATTGTGCGAGACTTGGAATTGCTAAAACTGATATAACGGGTTGTATGCGAGTTGACGCTATTAACTATAATCCTGATGCCACTATCGGTGATGATTCTTGTGAATATGCCACGAAATCTCTTCCCACTACTAATTCCGATCCTGTTGAAACCAAAACTCAAGAACCCGTAGTTGAAACTGAATCTAAAACTCCCTATCTAAGTATAATTGCATTTTTAGTAGCCTCAGGTGTCTTAGGAAACGGAATTATTCACCATTATCAAATTACTGATCGTATTAAATCTCTTATCGCAAAATATAAGTAGTTGGGCAATAGATATCTTAGTATGTCACCTATACGTTACGCTACTGCTACCTTTGCTGTTGGATCGCTTATGATGTTTATTCCACTCCCAATGGATCTGGATAAGTCATCTGCTTGGCCATTTGTCGGCACTTTTATTGCGGGACTTGGCGGATATTATTTGGCTAATATTTGATATGCAGGCCATAAGATATAAGTAGTAAGGATGTTCAACATCCTGCATGGAATCTATGGGCGACTATTGTGTAGTTTGTGGACAACTTATTCCTGCTGGAGATGTTTCTATCACCATGCTTTATCGTCGTGCTCATGTAAGGTGTGCCGATAACCGTTATTCTACCAATGCTGGAATGCCAACTATTAAATTAGTTGTCAAGAAAAAATCATGATCACAAAGTTTATATAGGTGATGGTGTAATCAATAAATATGAAACTTCGTGTTTTAGACTTATTTGCTGGCGAAAAAGGATGGTCACAAGCCTTTGCTGATGCTGGACACATAGTTGTAACGGTGGAACTAAACCCCGCTCAAAACCCAACTATTGTAGCCGATATCACTACTTTAGATGCTGATACTATTCGCCAAGCCTTTGGAGGACACGATCCAGACATCATTTTGGCTTCGCCACCTTGCACTGCTTTTAGCGTGGCTTCGATCGGACATCACTGGCAAGGAGGATTCCGTGCTTATGTTCCCAAAACTGATGCTGCTAAGTTTTCTCTCTTGATGGTTCAAAAGACTTTGGATCTTATCGATGAGTTGAGTCCAAAATGGTGGTGGCTCGAAAACCCAAGAGGAGTTCTCAGAAAACTACCAATTATGGCTCCTTTTGAACGCACAACGATTCATTTTTGTAAGTATGGCGAAACCCGAATGAAACCCACAGATTTGTGGGGTGTTTGGCCAACTGAATGGACTCCCCGAGTTCCATGTCGCAATCGTGTTAGCAAAAGAACGGAAACTGATGAACACGGCATTGAATGGCGGATCGATGAAAACGGTGATCGATGTCACCACGCTGCTCCAAGAAGCACGACTAAACAAGGCACTCAAAGCATTAAGGGTGCTAATATTCGTGCTATCGTTCCCTATGAACTTTCTGATGAGGTCCGAATTGCTTGTGAAAAGGCCATGTCTGAAGAATAGTATATAATGGTGGTCACAATAAGACTCATCGTGAACGATAAGTTATTGCAAGAGATCAAACGGATCGAAGCGCATATTATTGGCCATGAAAACAGTATTCGCAATCTTAAGAAAAAGATTGCTCGATTAACCAAGGAGATGAAACCATGAACCGACACTTACCCGCTATTTTGATGACGCTTTTATTTACCACTATTAGTATTTCTGGTTGTCTTGGAAGCGAAGAGCCTTTGCCAGCCATCGAAGTAAGTGAGCCACAAAATGCCGAATATAATTACACCTTCTCGTATCAGTTTAATAATTATGCTCCTATGGGATATGGTAATGAAACCACAGTAACTCTTAATGCGACTAATATGTCAGTTTGGTTAGATGTAAATATTAGTTCTGGTTTTCACCAACCCCTTCTTTGGGATCAGGGTTCGATAAACATTTCTATTTTAGATGACAATGAAACTCTTCTATGGAGTAATAAATCTTCAGAGGGTCAAGATAATCACACTATTCTTCTTTCTGATAATTTTACTTGGAACGGCAATCTAACTTTGAGAACTACGGCTGATGGCAGCGATAACGCCACTGATGGCGAAGTGGCTGATTGGTATGTTGTTAGAGTAAAAATTATGTGTCAGTGGGAGGCTTGATTTATGAATCGACTTAAGGGACTTCGTTGTTATTTGGCAGGCCCGATCGATCACGCTGAAGATGATGGTGTGGGTTGGAGAAACACGGCTAAATTATGGTTGGAACAGCGAGGAGTTATTCCTATGGATCCTTGTGATAAGCCAACTGATCAGGCCGAACACCGTGAAATTGGCGAAGAAAAGATTCAATTGATGAAATTAAAACAGGAACGTCGTTTTGATGAATTGACGACCTATATGAAAGGAATTGCTCACATTGACCTTCGTATGTTGGATCGCAGCGATTTCGTTATTGTTTACATTGACATGGATGCCAAACCTTTTGGAACTATTTGGGAACTTCAACAATCCCTCAATCAACGTAAACCGACCTTGGTTTTTCTCAAAGCAGGAAAAGAAAGTTGCTCTCTTTGGCTTTACGGTGTCATGAATCATAATTATATGTTTGATACTATGGGTGAATTGTTTACCCATCTCAACGACATCGATAAGGGACTACGCAATCCCGATTTGACTCGTTGGGTGTTCTTTGATGAAGCCTAATCGTTTACAAAGTTGCCCTGAACTTTGCGCCCTTTGTAAAGAAAAACCTTGGGAGCATCGTCTGGATCATGGTGATTGGAATTATGGATTTTGTTCGGCTTGTTATACCGAGTATCATTGGACTTGTCCTGATTGTAGTAGATCTTTTTGGACAGGTTTTAACAAAGGCTACAAACCCCGCCATTTTAGAGAAGTCGATGAATTAGATCATCGTTGGCGACGAAAGCGATATGTGTGCGAAGGTTGGAAGAAACCGGGGCGAAAGGCTGTCGATCGAAGATATGGTTGGAATCTTAGAGAACAACCTAAGCGAGCAGGCCCTGTCATACACGATCCAGATAATCATAAAAAATACCCAAAGTATAAGTAGCAGCGGAGATAATTTCCTCATATGATCAATTGGTGGCCCTATCCCGTAGGTTTCATATTCAATAATTTTTCACCACGGTTAAAGGAAATCTTATCGAGTCCTGAAAACTGGGGCTTAAAAGGCGATTTTCGTTACTATACAGACCATTATGAAATTAACCGGTTTGATCATATGAACCAAATCCCATATACACAGTGGACGAAAGAACAACAGGAAACAGTATTTATTAGAACATGGTGGAGCCCCGATCCACAAAACCCTTCCAAATCTAAATATCATGAAGTATCTTTAGATCATTGGGAGGTCGATCTCGATCCTGAGGGTGATATTGTAGCCGATAGCCTGATGATGCTTTTAAAAAGTATTTCTCTCGAAGATGGATATGAATTGGTTAATGCTACTGAAAGCGATCTTAACATTACATCGGAAGGTGAGTATAGGGAACCGTATACTACTGAAGGTGGAACAGGAGAGTTTCAACCCACAGGCGATGGAGAGTATTATGGTCTTGAATGGACAGCCAACGTTGATTTTTCGAATTGGATTCAGGTGAAACTATAAGTAGTTGTCCCGCTCAGTATTCTTTATGTTCCCAATCCCGATGACGAACTTCCCACCACAGGAGGTTTTGCAGTCTATGGATTCTGGAGAAACTTATCCTATTGAATGGTGGTGGAATAATTACGTTCTCACAGGTAATCCTGATGGCACCTATACTGCCAACACTAAGTTTTCTAATGGCGTCCCACCGATGACTCTCCGACGGATCGAATCACCACCTCGGCCCTTTTTGGGTCTTGAAGACACAGTGTTATATCGTGGAGAAGCAGACGGAAAAATAAAAATAGGTTGTGGTGACAAACATTCTACTAATTATAATACAGAGGTTGAAATCCATGATAATGATAAGTGTGGATCTTGTGTGCAAGGTTATACTCGCACCAGTGAACTACATTGTTTTAAAGTAGGTTGGAGATTAGTTGATTGTAAAACAGGAGATATTTATTATGCACCTGCAGGTTACGAACAAGTGGATGGAGAATGGCAAACGACTCCCGAGTATTATCAAAATCATGGAAGAGATGTTTTAGCAACACGATCTAACTTCAAAAACAGTAATACTGGGACTTATATCAATCGTTCTCGGACAGAAATAAAGATAAAGCCCAAAAAGGGTTCACCAATCAAGATCGCAGAAACAGGTTACTGGGCAAACAGCACCAGAACTATTATAGCAGTTAAAAACGACGGGACCTTATTAGTGAAGAGTGGACAAGGTTCTAAAACTAATTGGCCCGGTGCAGATTACGATGTGCTTATAAAAAAATTAAAAGATAGTGGATGTGAAGGAAAATGGGTTCAGTTAGGTCCTGATGATCGTGCTAAAGTTCCCACCTTTTTAGGTGGTGGGGCGGGACTGGGACAGACCAGCGTTATTTTACTTGACGATATCGAAGATGATGAAACTGAAATCCCTGTTACCGATCCGCTTCAAGGTGGACCCACAGAGTCAGAACCAGAAAAGACAAATTGGACACCGATCGCCTTAATTGCTGCTGGTGTTATCACCCTCCCTATTTTATTAGGAGGTAGAAAGTAATGGTATTTGGACACAATAACTTTGATCGCTATGAACTCAGATCAGAAGATGATTCTGACATCGATACAAAACCCACATTCTTTAAAAAACCCTACATGCCAAAGCGTTGGAAGTTCTTTAGAACTACGGGGAAAAACCCTGTGTTTACCTACAAGGGATCAGCAGTAAAAACTAATTCTGTTGCCTTTAAGTTACCTAAATGGATGCGACCCTATCTCCGAGATGCTCAAGGAAATAGTTATCCCACAACCCCGCTTGGTTACACAGAATTAACTCTTGGATCGGGAGATTACCTAACCATGGGTGGAATTACCACTGTTAGTATGCAAGATGCTGATACACGAAACCAAGTTCCAACTTCTTTCCCACAACTATCTTTTTCACAAGACGGTGTAGAATATGCCTTACGCTGGAATGCATTTTCACAAGAGCGAAGGATTTCAAAAGGTAGTTATCGTCAGAACTGGGGTTATGCTCGGGCAGGAAGACCAGTTCGTGGTCTCGCCTCAGTTACAGACATGAATCTCGAA
>Ga0206123_10003200_pt1 | contig 13627 bp, 10 predicted proteins | sample Helgoland_Spring_2_FD_160086 | JGI IMG/M metagenome (GOLD analysis project Ga0206123, IMG submission 160086) | Pelagic subsurface seawater microbial communities from Kabeltonne, Helgoland, North Sea - Helgoland_Spring_Bloom_20160316_1 | ecosystem: Environmental > Aquatic > Marine > Epipelagic ... | reverse complement strand
AATTATTTCATCGTGGTGGAATAATTTACGCCTCACCGGACAAAAATCCGCCTGCCTGTGATATGGACTTTCCAGCATTTGAATATCAACTATGCTAAAGGTACAAGGAGAGAACAACGTATGACCCCACACCAAATCAATCTACTGTGTCTGATCATCCCACTAACGCTTTTAGCCGCAATTCAGGCATGGATCATTCCTGGACCACTCAGCATATCGATCCTACTACTCGCAGTGGTTTCTTCAGTCGCACTTGTCCTGTCATTTGCCGGGACCGGCACGGCACTCGCGGACAATTTCACTGCTCCGACGGACCAACCAATAGATACAGGAAATCAGGATAAAAGTGTCACACAGGATGGGTTAATTTCTACCAGCCTTTCTCTATGGCAAGCACAGATCGCGAATGTAAAGAAGTCAGGGAGCGAAGAAATTGGTGAGATTTCCGGTCAGTTTGTTGAAATATGCAATGATCTGAACACCGCAATGTCGGTATCTGGCACATCAAATGATGCGGATAGTAAACAGTTTGCATCGAGGGAGCATGTTCACCAAACGGCACAGAAGATTGAAAACGATTTGGAAGAGGTCACCTCGTGCCTGCATCACCTGATTAGCCTCAAAAGCGCTTTTGTGCAGGAAATACTGAAACTCAGTGAGACCACAACAGCTCTCACCGAGATGGCTACCGACGTCGAAAAAATTGCCAGCCAAACTAATTTACTCGCCTTAAACGCGGCAATTGAAGCGGCACGTGCCGGAGAAATGGGCCGGGGATTTAGCGTCGTTGCAGATGAGGTACGCGCCCTGGCGTCAAAATCTGGCCAAACCGGCACCGAAATACGAGCAAAGGTTGAAACCGTTGCCGCCAAGATTGCCAAGATTATCGAGCAATCTTCCAGTTCAGCAAAAGATGAAGAGACCATTGTGGAAAAATCCAGAGTGTTAATTGAGGAGGTCATTACTCAGCATAAACTCACAACTTTTAGTCTTTCGGAATCTGATACCTTGCTAAACAACATCAGTCGCTCAATCAGCGAAGAAATTGGCCAGGCAGTGGTCCACTTTCAATTCCAGGAAAGACTCGGACATATTCTTGAACATGTCGCACTGCAGATGGATCTACTGAAGAGTGAAATAATAACCGATGGTGCCATTCCACAAACCACGATGACTGCGGTACTGAATGCCTATAAGGGTCAGTACACAACCGACGAGGAAGTCCGAATATTTAATGAGATTACGAATAAAGATGTTAAACCTGCAGAACTCAATCGTCCTTATCGTTGATTTCCCTCTCGCTTTGCCTGGTGCTTGCTCCAATTCTTCTTTTTGACATTGATCAACTCATACTCCAGCTCAAATTGTCGTAAACTCCCGCTTCAACCTGCCCAATCCAATTCCTGGATTTAGCCGATGAGGTGCGTGATATGAGAGGTGTGATACTGGATGCTGATAGCCTGGGAAAGGATATGGATCTGACTCCTATCACAGACCGCTTTTCAGAAATTGAAGTTTATGGATCGACGCTTCCCCGGGAGTTAGCTTCCAGAATAGCGCAGGTAGAAGTAATCCTCACTAATAAGATCCGCCTGGAGAGAGCTGATCTTGAGCAGAGTCAAAAGTTAAAATTAATCAGTGTCATGGCAACTGGTACAAATAATATAGACCTTGAATATTGTGCCAAAAACAACATCGCAGTCTGCAACGCCCAGGGTTATTCAACGGCGTCTGTTGTCCAGCACACCATAGGCCTTATGTTAGCGCTCTCGACCAATATGATTGATTACCATGGCGATGTTAGAGCGGGGAAATGGCAGCAAAGTAAGGTGTTTTGTCTACTGGACCATCCTATTCAGGAACTCGCTGGAAAAAAGCTCGGCATACTCGGCTATGGAGAACTGGGTCGCACAGTTGCATCCATCGCCCGGGCTTTTGGGATGGAGGTACTGGTCTCCAGAAGACCGGGTTCGGATAGTCCGAAGCAGTCGGGGATTGATCGAATCGAATGGAACGAACTGACACCGCAAGTCGATTATCTCAGTCTGCATTGCCCTTTGACCCCGGACAATGAGGATATCGTTAATGCGGCAGTACTAAAATCCATGAAACCAACATCGTTCCTGATTAACACCGCCAGGGGAGGATTGGTGAATTCTCAAGATCTGATAACATCGCTTAGGTCAGGTCAAATTGGCGGTGCAGCAATAGATGTCCTAAATCAGGAGCCTGCCCGCCAGGACGAACCACTGCTTACCGGGGATATCCCCCATCTCATTGTGACTCCCCACAACGCCTGGGCGGCGAGAGAGTCTCGACAGCGACTGATTATTCAAATGAAAGAAAATATTCTTGCATACACCAGAAATGAGTTCCCCCGAAATGTCTTGCCGTCTTAATTTGATTCCGCTCGGATGGTAATATCTGCTAAGGACGCAGGGTAATAGAAGCAATTATTGAGGAGTAGGCAGATTGGACAAATTACAGGATTTCAGAGCCGCAACCAGAACCTGGTTGGAAAATAATTGCCCAACCACAATGAGGATTGGTCCTGAATCAAAGGCGGCTAGCGAAACTGGTGATGACCAAACTGTCTGGGGCGGCCGAAAGGCGGTTTTTCCTAATCCTGATGCCAGGCTCTGGCTGGAGAGAATGGGCGCAAAGGGCTGGACATGTCCCACCTGGCCGCGGGAATACGGCGGTGGTGGCCTTGGCAAACAGGAAAATTTAATATTGCAACAGGAGCTTGCCCGAATAAAGGCAAAACCGGCTTTGACATCGTTTGGCATCAGTATGTTAGGTCCTGTGCTTCTGGAATTTGGCAATGAACAACAAAAGCAGCAACATTTACCCAAAATTGTGCGGGGCGAAATTCGCTGGTGCCAGGGCTACAGTGAACCTGGCTCCGGTTCGGACCTGGCGAGCCTTCAGACCAAAGCGGTGCTTGAGGGCGATCAATACATCATCAATGGTTCAAAAGTCTGGACCTCCTATGCTGATCAGGCGGATTGGATATTCTGCCTTGTCAGAACAAATTTTGAGGTCCCAAAGCACAATGGTATCAGTTTCATTCTTTTTGATATGACTAGCCCCGGGGTGACAACAAAACCGATCCAACTTATTAGTGGCGCCTCCCCGTTTTGTGAAACATTTTTTGATGATGTTCGGGTTCCGCGTGAGAATTTAGTTGGGCCCCTGAATGATGGCTGGACTATTGCAAAACGATTGCTGCAACATGAACGGACCATGATCTCCGGCATGGGAATCGGTGGAGGGAGCAATACAGGTCCAGGTTCTATACCAGAACAGGCGAAACATTATGTCGGTGAAACGAGTCAGAAAATAGCAGACCTGTCAGTGCGAGACCTTGTAATTCGACACCAGATGAACGGCCAGGCATTTGCGTCCACTTTGCGCAGATCGGTCGAAGAAGCCAGGCTGAGCACTGGACCAAATGCAACTTCATCGATGTTCAAATACTATGGCACTGAACAAAACAAAAATAAATATGAAGTAATGCTGAAGATTCTGGGGACTAACAGTCTTGGCTGGGAGGGTCACGAATTTGATGCCAATGAATTAACTACGACCAGGGAGTGGCTACGCTCAAAAGCCAATTCAATTGAAGGCGGGACTTCAGAAGTTCAGCTCAATATCATCGCAAAAAGAGTACTGGGATTGCCGGACTAATCCCTTGATCCATGATGACGAACTCATTAGCGTACCAAGACTTTCATTGCCTGTTCAATACCACTAACACTCAAATGAAACATCTGGTCAGGCATCAACCGCCTTAACATTTGAATCGTATATACATCTAACCAACGAGCTTCTTCCGTTGGATTCAACCACACAATTTTTCGAAAGTTATCCTGGAATCTTTGCAACCATACCTCGCCGGATTCCGGGTTATAGCGCTCAACACTGCCACCCTTTTCAGCGATTTCGTGTCGTGCCATATTGCCATCACCAACGATGATGATTTTGTAATCACTGCCGTACTTTCTCAGCAAATCCAACGTGTTGATCCGGCTTTCAGGTGTTCGGGTACTAGAGGTCCAAAGTGATTCGTAGAAAAAATTATGAAAGTAGAATATTTCCATATACTTAAATTCACTGCGGGCTGCCGAGAAGAGTTGTTCACACAATATTGCGAACTCATCCATCGAACCACCAATATCCAGTAACAATAATACCTTGACTGAATTGTGGCGCTCTGGCACTTCAATAATATCGAGCAAGCCTGCCTGTTTTGCTGTTGAACGAATCGTCGCGGCGAGATCAAGTTCGAGCAGAGAACTGGTTCGGGCAAATTTTCTCAAGCGCCTTAGCGCCATCTTCAGATTGCGTGTGCCTAGCTCTATATCAGGGTCATACTCTTCGAAACTTCTAAGCTGCCATACCTTTGTGGCCGAGTGCTGGCGTTCAGATTCACTATCATCCCTGACCCCAGCTGCAGGTTGCGATGAATGTCCTTCACCGGATTCCCCTTCGTTGCCCTCACCTTCCTGACCATTATCACCTTCACCATGCTCTCCGTTTTCACCCTCGCCTTCTCCTTCACCGTCTCCTTCACCGATTTCTTCCTCTCCATCAGTTACCTCGAAGTCGGTTTCCGGCCCCGCTACTTGCCCCCCCCTGTCATCCTGAGACAGCGCCTCTTCAATTGCGGTTTCCCCCTGGAGCAGGCCAGCTTCAGCGTCACCGGAATCTCCTTCGCGTTCCCCTCCTGAAGGATTAGCCGCGGAATTATTGTCTCCCGCCGATTGCGACGAAGCGCAAGATCGCAGGCTGCGCATTTGATCCTTGTAGCGGCGCAGTTCCAGATCAATCTCTTTCAGGGACGTCTGCTTTAGGACTTCGGTTAATTGTTGGTTAAACCAGGAAAGTTCTGTTGCTGCATCCATCACACCCTGGTGTTGCTCAAGAGAATCGAAATATGCCGCAAATGCTTTATCGAATCGATCAAAATATTTCTCGTCTTTGATGAGACAAAGACGGCTCAGGAAATAAAATTCGTTAATGTTGAACCTAATGAGGCCAGACTGGAAAAGGTGTTGCAAGTCCAGATACTCGCGCACGGAGACAGGTATTCGAAATTCGCGCAGGTGCTCGAGAAAACCAATCAGCATTTTTCGAATCAATCGTCTTAAAGTTGGTGAGGTATACCTGTTTTGTAGAGCTTCAATCGACGTGCGAATCCGGCGTAGCGCCTGTCGTCTGGTGCTAAACTGGCCAGGGTCTCATCGAGAGTTGCAATAGCCAGATCAAATTGCCCGGACCGTGCATAACCTGCAGCAAGGGAATCTTGAAATCCTGGTTTGTCTGCTGCAGGAAAATTATCTTGTTTATAGGCTTCAAGGATCAACTTTACCGCCAATTCCCCATTACAGATTTCGGGAAGTGGGCATCCAGCCAGTAGCCATGCCAGACGATTCATCGCTGCTGGCACACCTTGATCCGCGGCCAACCTGTACCACTTCGCCGCCTCAAGATAGCTTTGTGGGACGCCGCCACCGCGTCGGTATAAATACCCCAACGCATTCTGGGCTTCACCGTGTCCCTGCACAGCAGCCTGAAGATAGTATTCTGCTGCTTTCTCATTGTTGACGCTTACCCCATTACCCTGTTCGTAAGCCTCACCAAGAGAATACTGACCCGCTGCAATTCCTGCAGCAGTAGCTTTCTGAAACATGGCAACGGCGGCCCGGCTATTTCTTTTGGTTCCCCTTCCCTCGGACATCATTTTACCCAGAGGTTCAAAAGCCATGTTGTAATCATCCAGGGCAGCCTGCTGCAACAGCGCAAATGCTTTGCTATCAGATTGCTCCACACCTTGACCATTAGAATACAATTTAGCGAGGTTAACTCTGCTTGCTGAAAATCCTGCCCCTACAGCCTGCTCGTAATATTGCGCCGCAGCCTCGTAATCCTGTTCAACCTGCTCCGCTAACAAACCTAGATGATTGAGTGTTAAGGCATGATCAGGATCTATTTTAAGGGCTTCATTTAGGTCTTTGCGTGCCAGGGCATAAGCGTTAAGCAAACTATAAGCTATCCCCCGGTTTGAATATGCGACAACCTGGCCTTGCTCATCAAGGTCGCCTGCCTCAAGGACATCAGTCAGTAGTGTGACAACGTCACGGTATCTGCCTTCGCTTGCAGCCTGTTGTGCTTCTTCCAGTTCAGCAGCAAATACAGGTGTATTTACCCAAAGGGTGCATAATGCAACCAGCACTATCCTGGTTAGATAATTCGAATAAACCAATTCCAGTCTCCACTGCGAAAATCAGGCTAAAGATACCATAAAGCAGCCATTTGCGCTGCAGTCGATCGACTAATATAAAACACCCAGACATCCTGAAGCATTGATTCGAGGCCGCCCCGGGACAATGGTATACTCAATTGCTCCATACCTCATGAACCAGAACCGGACTTATGTCGACCGACCCGACCATCACCGAGAATACTGCAGTTATAGTCGATCCATTACTGGATGCACTGGTTGCTATTACCCGACTGCAACATCGCCCCTTTTCAGCACAGGCACTCACCGCAGGGTTACCTTTGGAAAATGGCAAACTTACGCCACCGTTATTTGTCAGAGCTGCTGAGAAAGCTGGATTCTCCTCTCGCCACATCGACAAGGCACTCGAGGAGATCTCTACACTGGTGCTACCGGTGGTACTTCTATTAAAACAGGGTAACGCCTGTATATTGACAAAGCTCTCGATGGAGACAAATCAGGCGACCATACTTTTTCCAGATGATATCGACAATCACAGCGCACAACAGATGAGCATCGATGAGTTGAAGGCGCTCTATGCCGGTTCCTGCTTATATCTGAAACCGGATCATTCAGGAACAACCGGTGACGGTACGACACCCTCCTCTCAGCACTGGTTCTGGTCCACCATAAACCGCTCTCGCGGAATCTACAGCGAGGTACTTATTGCCTCGTTATTGATCAATATTTTTGCGCTCGTTTCACCATTATTTATTATGAATGTCTATGATAGGGTTGTACCTAACTATGCAACAGAAACACTCTGGGTGCTCGCCTCCGGGGTTGTGATTGTGATCGTGTTTGATTTGCTGATGAAATCTCTCCGGGGTTATTTCATCGACGTTGCCGGCAAGCGCGCGGACATCATACTTTCGGCTAAAACCTTTTCGAGAGTGATGGATATAAAACTGTCAGAACGACCAGCGAGGGTTGGCTCATTTGCTAACAACCTGCAGGAGTTCGATGGATTTAGGGAATTTTTCACATCAACGACCCTGGTCACATTGATTGATCTTCCTTTTGTACTAATATTTGTGCTTCTTATTTTTGGGATCGGTGGCAATATAGCGCTGGTGCCTCTCATTGCGATACCGCTCATCATTGTGTTTAGTTTTTTTGTACAACGGTCGCTCCAGGAGGTCATCACTTCAACTTTCGCGGAATCAGCAAGAAAACATGCAATGCTCATTGAGTCATTAACCGGGCTGGATGCAATCAAAGGTGCCAGTGCAGAAGGCATCATGCAGCGGAAGTGGGAAGGTTTTAATGCAAGAATTGCGCGACTGTCTTTAAAATCCAGATTACTCGCGCTCATCACTGTCAATTTCACTCAGGTTGTACAACAACTCGCCACTGTCGGTATCGTCGCCGCAGGTGTCTATGCAATTATTGATGGCAATTTGTCGGTTGGAGGGTTAATTGCTTGCACTATATTGACCGGCCGCTGTTTATCTCCGATGGCTCAGGTTGCAGGCATTTTCAATCGTTATTACCAATCTATTGCCGCCTACAAAGCAATAAATCGAATAATGAACCTCCCGGTTGAGCGACCCGAAGGACACAGATTCCTGCATCGGCCAGATTTGGATGGTTCAATTGAATTTAAGAACGTCTCCTTTAGCTACCCAAATCAACAAACGCCAGCCCTGTCAAATGTCAGCTTTAGAATTACGCAAGGTGAGCACATTGGTATCATCGGCAAGATGGGTTCGGGAAAGACCACAGTTCAAAAATTGATGATGAACTTCTATCAGCCAACAGACGGCAGCATTTTGGTCTCTGGTACCGATATTAATCAGCTGGACCCAACGGACCTTCGAAAAATTGTGAGTTACGTTCCACAGGATGTGATGCTGTTCGAAGGTAGCATACGAGAAAATATTGTGATGGGTGCACCTCTATCGAATGATGCAGAGATTCTGGAAGCAACCAGATTATCGGGTCTTTCTGAATTCGTGGATCGGCACCCGGAAGGCTATGACCTGAACGTTGGAGAGCGTGGAAGCCGATTGTCGGGAGGCCAAAGGCAAGGAGTCGCCATCGCAAGGGCACTACTGAATCATGGCCGCTTACTACTTTTAGATGAACCTACAAGTGGCATGGACAATTCAACCGAAAACATTTTTATCGATGCACTTGCACCCTACCTCAAGGATAAAACAGTTATTCTTGTTACTCACAAATCCACAATGCTTAGACTCGTTGATCGGCTTATCGTTATCAACGAAGGTAGCATCGTAGCTGATGGTCCCAGGGATCAAATAATTAGAGCACTAGCGGGACAATCGGAAAAGTGACTTTAGCCAGGGTTGATAAACCAACCATTATTAGTTCAAGCATACGAGTCGGTGAATATGGTTAGAAAAGCGGATCTTGATTTTATGCCCGAGACCTATGCGGCAGAAGTAGAGTCGGTAGCCATCGCAATTCATGCGGTCTTGTGGTTAACCGCTATTTTTTTTGTTTCTGCAATAATTTGGGCAAATTTCGCCTCTCTAGACGAGGTGGCGAGGGCTGAAGGACGGGTAATCCCTTCAAGCCAACTACAGGTTATTCAAAATCTTGAGGGTGGTATCCTGGCGGAAGTTCTGGTTCATGAAGGTCAACGGGTAAGTAAAGGCGAAACATTACTGTTAATGGACGATACTCGCTTTGCATCTTCATTTAACGAAGGTTTACTTAATTCACAGGCACTGGAAGCCAGGATAGGTCGCCTGGAAGCAGAGGCAAACAACCGGCCTTACACAACGCCGGAAAACCTCTCGGCTGATGCACTTGATCATTACATTAATGAGCAACAACTGTTCATTGCAAGACAAAGAGAACAGCAATCAGCGATCGACATATTGAACCAGCAGTTGTCCCAACACAGACAAACCCTTGCCGAACTCAATGCAGAAGAGCAGAAGTTAGCCCGCCATGCCGAGCTTTCCAAACAGGAACTCGCCCTCACCGAACCCCTGGTCAAAACAGGGGCCGTCTCACAGGTAGAACTGCTTAGGATTCAGGTTGCTGTTAACGAATCAATGGGACAACTGGAAGTCATTCAGCTCTCGATTCCCAAAGCAGAGGCTGTGATCGCTGAGGCAACAGAGAAAATTCAGGAGCGAAAACAACAATTCAAACTGGATGCGCAAACTGAACTTAACGAAACAAAAAACCAATTGTCCCGCCTGGCATTTTCCAACGTCGCTCTTCAAGACAGGGTGAATCGCACGGATGTAAAATCGCCGGTTGAAGGAACCGTCAAACAGGTACTCGTAAATACAGTAGGTGCTGTGATCCAACCCGGGATGGATCTGTTGGAAATTGTCCCCTCAAACGACACATTGTTAATCGAAGCAAAGATAAGACCTTCGGATATTGCATTTATTCATCCGGGACAAAGGGCAACCGTCAAGCTCACCGCCTACGATTTTGCAATTTATGGCGGCCTGGATTCTGTCCTGGAAATCATCAGTGCTGACACCATCACCGACGAACGCGGTGAACACTTTTTCCAGATTCAGGTGAGAACCGATAAAAATCATCTTGGAACTGAGTCCAATCCGCTGCCAATCATCCCGGGAATGATCGCGACCGTAGACATTTTAACGGGTCAGAAAACAGTAATGGATTACCTGCTGAAGCCATTGAAACGAGCCCAGGAAGCGGCACTGTCAGAACGGTAATTCAGCCGTGTTAACCGAGACCCATAGCGCTATTTTCGCAATACTGACCTGAGTTCGGTTGCCATTTCGCTGAGCTTCTTATGAATCAGGCGTGTATTTCTTGGACCCATTCTCAACATTTGCTTCTGGGCTGCGCCCAATGCTTCAAGTCGAGGGTCTTCATACTCATACATCACCACAGGTCGAACCAATCGAATGGGCTCATCCATCACAGGTGTTTCAAGTATTCTGCCTATCGCAGCAAATAGCGCATCATCAAATTTTTTCTCCGGATAGCCCAATTCGTCATAAGCTTCCTGAAAAAGGGGCTTAAGCAGATCATAAAATTCTGCTGCACGACGTGAGTCCATCGAAACAAAAATATCGGTCACATGGTCATAACGCGTATAAGATGTTTCATCCATCAGAAACACCTTTTCGGAAATACGTTTTGGTTCAAATGGTTTATCTGGACCTAATGCTGTAGCCGCTTCCCGTGCAATATTCCCATTGGCAATATTATCTGCCAGAACAACCGACTTCCTGATCAGTTCCCCTGCTCTAATCCACTCATTTATTCCCTCGTCAGGCGTGAGCGTGACGACGCCATCACGGATCAATCCGTCACTATCATCCAGCCTTGGCAGAATGAATGCAGGCTTTTCCGGTTCCTGAATGACGGGGGTTAAATCCTCGGGTTCTACGACGACAGCCACTGGCGCTTCGGGTTCGACTACCTTCGGTTGAACTGGAATCTCAACAGGCGTAGACACGATAGTCGATGCAGGTTCGTCCTGCATAAACGTATAAGCCAGGTATCCAATAATACCGATACCGGCAACGACAAGTGCAATAATGATGGGTTTATTTTCAGACATTGATTGATCCCACAAAAACGATGGTGTCCATTCTCTTTCTTAAATCAATCCGGGACAAGCCATTCCAGCTATTTCCACTTTACTTCCATTAAACGCCTTAAAGATGGCCTGATTTCTCGCGAGTCCCGGTTAAAATCCGGCGTATCAGATTTTTTACGTTTATTCGCACCACGATTTTCACACCACTTTTTTTACAGCAGGCCCTTTTTCGACGCTATCAGTCAGCGGAATGTCTTTCGCGGCAATTAAACCACGGTCAGTAATATAACCGGTGACAAGCTCATGTGGGGTCACATCAAAGGCGGGATTAAACACCGGGGTATCGACCTCCGCTGTCATATGACCATTAACTGAAGTGACTTCGTCGCTACCACGCTCTTCAATAATAATTTGATCTCCGGATTGAGTTGTCAGATCAATTGTTGACCAGGGACAAGCAAAATAAAATGGAATTTTGTAGTACTGACACAGGATCGCCAAATTTAAGGTGCCGATTTTATTTGCTGCATCACCATTCGCGGTTACCCGGTCCGCACCCACAATAACAGCATCAACTTTGCCCAGAGACATCACATGAGCTGCCATATTATCTGTAATCAAGGTACGGGATATCCCTGCCCTCCCCAGTTCAAAGGCAGTTAGCCTCGCACCCTGTAACAATGGTCTGGTTTCATCCACGTAGACATGAATTTTAACGCCAAGCTGATGAGCAAGATACATTGGTGCCAGTGCAGTCCCCAATTCCGATACGGCCAATGACCCTGCATTACAATGGGTAAGGAGATTTGGGTATCGCTTCACAATTTCGAGACCGGCCTCTCCAATTGCGATACACGACGCCCGATCTTCAGAGTGAATCGATCTGGCTTCCCTGATCAGTTGTTCGATCAGGTGCGGTCCGGATTCATGACTGCCAGCGCTAGCCACAGCCATCATCCGATCGAGCGCCCATACCAGATTAACCGCTGTAGGTCTTGCGCTAGCCAGATAATCTCTGCGCTTCGCCAGCATCGCTTTAACTTCACTGACTGACCGTGCTGAAATACCTTCCTCCAGACCCACCACAAGCCCATAGGCTGCCGCGATTCCTATCGCTGGCGCTCCCCGTACACTCAGACTTTTTATGGCATCGAAAACCTGTTCAATATTCTGACAGTCCAGATAGGTTTCCCGGGCGGGCAGTTGCCGTTGATCCAATATCCGCACTACACCGGTTGCCCAGCTAACGGAAATAGGCAAAGTATTCATTTACAGCTCCAGAAAGTACATGGGTTGATGTGAAATACACATCAACCCATGAATTCTTGTTTTCCAGGTCAAATCTAGGATCGAAGTGCCTGTACCATTTCCCTGCGCTTGTCATCGTCAACAAAGGTAAAGCCACCGCTGGTTCGATCAGTAAAATCTCCGTAGCGCTGCTTAATTTCATCTGTAATCGTGTCTGGCTCTCCCATGACCCCAAATGTATTCAGCATTTCATCGGTAATCATTTCACCCATTTCCTTCCACAAACCTTGCTTCGACATCTTGTTGAGCTCGATTTGCATCTCTCCCCAACCGTGTACACCCAGGACATTTTTGTAAGCAGGCGTAGAGCCATAGAAAGCGATGCGGTTTTTGGCTGCCAGTTTCTGCGCTTCAAATGTCGCTTCATCTTTGCCGGAGATAATAAAAGGGCTGTAGATGACTTCAAAATTCTCCCGTGAACGGCCAGATCGCTTGAGTCCCTCTTCGACAGCAGGCAGGGTAACTTCGCGAATATACTTCTCGTTGCTAAAGGGATGAATAATCACGCCATCTGCAACTTCACCTGCGACTCTTGTCATGACAGGACCCACCGCAGCCAATGTCACTCTGGGTGCGCCGTATTGGGTATTCTCCGGTGTAAATGCTGGCGTCATCAAACTATGGGTATAATGTTCACCTTCAAATTTTAATGGCTCGCCTTCATACCAGTTTGCCCAGATAGCTCTCATCGCGGTAACCAATTCGCGCATCTGCGCAGCCGGCGCGCCCCAGGGCATTGAAAATCTTTTGGTAATATGCGGACGGATCTGGGATCCCAGCCCCATGGTAAACCGCCCCCGGGAATATGCGTTAAGGTCATGGCCAAGATTTGCCAGCACCATCGGACTCCGGGCGAACGCGACCGCAATACCCGTGTGAATACGAATTCTCTCACTGTGCTCAGCTGCGAGCAGGAGTGGAAAGAACGGATCATGATTCATTTCCGCGGTACCAGCACTGTCGTAGCCGTCCGACTCAAGTTTTTTAATATGATCAGGTATCTTGTGCCAATCACCTGTTAAGTGGCTATCTACTTCCATGGTGTTCCCCTTCTTTTTAAGTATTAGTTAATAATTAGTCGAGCAATCATCAGTACATCATTGTGTGTTGGGTAAAATAGTCTCCCATCATTACCCCATATTGCAATTAATTCGTTAACAAATGGGCAAGTCGCAATAATCAAGGGGAAAAATAATGCAAAATCGATCTGCGTTAAGAATTTCGGCGGCAGCAATAGGTGCAGGTTTTCTAACGCTGGCGCTGTTTTATCTCATGGTGATGTTAATCAGCCAAACTTCTACCATACCTGTCACAACAGAAGGTTCCTTCATTACCATCGTAAAACCATTGGCCATGAAACCGGTCATTCCGCTAGTGATAAAACCCATACAAGTGATTCCTCCTGAAACACCCCCGCTTCCACCTGTCATCGATAAGCTGAAGGTCACGCTAACACCAGGCACAGGTCAAACCCTGTCGCCACCGGCAAAAAAACCAGGCACCGGTATCGAGTTCGGCCTGATTGA
>Ga0206123_10003189_pt1 | contig 13645 bp, 9 predicted proteins | sample Helgoland_Spring_2_FD_160086 | JGI IMG/M metagenome (GOLD analysis project Ga0206123, IMG submission 160086) | Pelagic subsurface seawater microbial communities from Kabeltonne, Helgoland, North Sea - Helgoland_Spring_Bloom_20160316_1 | ecosystem: Environmental > Aquatic > Marine > Epipelagic ... | reverse complement strand
TTCTCTTCCAACCCAGTCCTCATATACTTTTTTAGTAACACCGTGATTAGTGATCCCACCTGGATCGCTCGGATGATTTACAAAACCCCCTTCGTGTTCTAGTAATAAGTGTAAACAATGCTCGTAATTTTGTATCACTCAAGCCGTCCTTTTCTTAGCTGTTTTTTTAGAACGCCTCAATGCTGCATCAGTAACAGTACCTTTGCCTTTTTTAGAAGTACCTTTCTTTTTAGCTTGGTTCATATTGTAGTATAAACCTTTTTTAACAACTCTACCGTCTTTAGTTTTATGAAAACCTTTTTTTACTTCTGTCATTTCACTTTCCTCGCTTTGTCTATTGCCCTTGAGCCGAACCAAAAAGATAGTATAGCCGCAAAGATACCCTTAGTTTCGTCATCCCACAAGACATTTATAGCTTCAGAAAAATTAGTGCCAGCTTTTAATGCTTCCATTAATAGAGTGATTTCTATTGTAGCAAATAAAAGAAAGAACGCATACGTTATAACTGGCCTGACTGATTTCTGTAGACCTGATATAAAGCCAACACCTTGATTTATACTTATATCGTGCTGAATAAGGCGATCATGCTCGTTATCAGCACCCATCGTTTCGTACATTCTTACGTCATGGTCATAGCCTGCGGCTCTTAATTCAGCCATCGTTCGCATTTTTTCTAATTCAAATTTATTGTCTTGTTTCTTAGCGAACGCATCCGTAATAGCTGGAACCGCCGAACTAGCAAACCCAAGAACAGAACCTAATAATGCAAACATGTTATGCCCTCGCTTTCTTTTGCGCTGTCTTTGAAAGATCTTTGAAATGAACTAATGTTTTGGAGGTCTTAGTGTGGGTCTTACCAGTGTGCAAAGAACCATCTGACATTTTATGCATACCTCCTTTATGTGGCGTACCATTTTTAAGATAATGTTTTTGACCTTTTCCCATTCTATCCTCCTAACTTGCCGCCTCGATTGTATTGCCATCTGCCACCCATTCAAGGATAGCTGCGTAGTGTCTGTTTGCTGGGTCTACTGGGACTGACATCTCTTGTCCGTCTATGGTTGCATTAATAGCAGAGTTGTTTCCTTCTGGATCTAATGTGTACCTTGCTGAACTTATTATCATATTATAACTCCGCATCAAATTTATAAGGTGTGACTAGTCCAATTCCCGGTCTGGCCGCACTAATTTCATAATTGTGTACGTTTATTCCCGTCCATATTGTGGCTAGAGTTCCTGAGGTTATACTTGCCTGAGTAACAGAGGGAGCAGATCTCATGGTAACTGGGAAAGTAACATAGTTACGACCAGGACCTGGTGCATTATCTACCCCTGGATAAAAACGTGATGTTGGCTGGTAATAATACCTCTGACACAAAGCCAACTCTTCCCCAAAGGAACGATGCTCAAAGTTTGTAGCTTGTGAGCCAATCTCCATTTGTACTCCAGTGATATACCAATCATTATTAGTACTACCTAGTATGTCTAAGTTAGCACTAGCAGTAGCAGCATTACCATTAGCACCCCAAGCACCTGCTCCAGCTCCATCTCTACTTGAACCTGCAGCTAACCAAAATTGTATTGCCATTGAAAAGGTATTGTTTGTTACTTTTGTAGAACTATTAGTGTCCAATGGAATAGTAATTGTTTTCTTTTCAAAAGTATTAGCTACTGATATAGTGTAAGTTGTGTTATAAATTCTTGTGGAAGTGTTGTTTTCATTAGAAGCATTATCACTTAATTTTAATGCAAAAGAGTAAGTTCCTGTTCTGTTTGATTTAACGTGAAATGATAATGTAATTGTATCAGCATTAGATACAAAAAAGTTTACGTGTGAACAATTTAAACCTTCTATTTGCTGTTGGAAAGACATTTGATTATTTGCATCTTGTGAAGTATCAGCAGTTGTACAAGCTATTTTAGTACTATTCATAAAACCTGCTGGTGCATCCGTACTTTGGTCAACTCTATATACACCATCTCCCATATTAAAACCACTTGTTTCCCATCTGTCTAAGTGGTAAGCTACTCCAGTTTGGGATGTAAAAGATGTACCTCTCTGTGCCACCTGCATTGCCCCATTGGTCACAATGTTCTTCCTGCCTGACGGTTGGTTCGTTAGTGTCTCACCTGCCTTGGCTAACTCTGCGGCTTTACTCATGTTTTACTCCAATTTCCTACCTTGCTTAAGATGCAGTGTAACCCTTACCAGCAGTTATTGCATTAGTAGTAGCTGTCATTGACTCACTACCCCAGTCTGTCTTAGCTTTCATTAGCTCAAGATGCTCAACATTTCTGTCTACTGCTGATTGTCTATCTGCGGCTGATTCATCAGCCATTTTATCGCCAGCTATTACATCTGTAATGAGTGCTATGGAGTGACCCATTGCTGTGAAGTCTTGTAGTAATTCTGCGTCTGTTCTATCTGTCATTTTAGTTTATCCTTCTAAGGTTGTTAGACGTGCTTCTAAAGCATCGTTCTTTGCTGATAGTTCTTGTATTGCTTTTACTAGGATTGGTACAAACTTGCTGTACTGAAGACCCATTTGTTTACCATCACCTGATGTAGATACAGTAAGGTTTTTCTTAGCCGCAGTTGTATATCCAGCGGCTTCCTCAAGAGCTTGAACTTCTTGTGCCTTAAAGCCTATGTCTAGCCAATCTTCTTTGTGTGTACCGTCTGGTGTCTGTGCATTTAAATCATAATCATCAGCAGACTTATCGCCATACTTGCTACGTTTATCCCACTTGTATGTTACAGGAGCAAGTGCCTTAACAAAGTCTAAGCCTAAATCTAGGGCTGTAAAGTCTGTCTTATCTCTTTGGTCAGAGGCTACTGTCCAATCTACTTGGATGTTTGATGCTGTAATATTTTCATCACCAATAACTAAAATATTATTCGCAGAGGTTATATTGCCTCCCGGGCTTCCTGTTAGACCTGCATCTTTTCCTAGAAATATACCATTATTTCCAGAAGTAAGACTTACACCAGCATTTATACCAACTGCTACGTTGTTAGTACCTGTAGTGTTAGCTTTTAAAGCATTATGCCCAAACGCACTGTTGTTAGATGCTGTGGTATTTTGCTCTAACGCTCCTCTACCAATAGCCTGATTATTACTACCTGTCGTATTAGAAAAAAGAGCAGTTTCTCCAAATGCATTATTATTTGTGCCTGTAGTATTTGTTCCTAAAGCGTCTAAACCTACAGCAGTATTGTAATTAGCAGTTGTATTTGCATCTAATGCACCTTTACCAACGGCTACGTTTCCTGTGCCTGTAGTGTTAAGTTTTAAAGCAGCATTACCAACTGCTGTGTTGTCATCTGCTGTGGTGTTTAATAATAAAGCCTGATAACCAATAGCTACATTGTCATCACCTGTTGTGTTTGCATTTAATGCATTAACTCCTAAAGCTGAGTTATTTAATCCTTCTGTATTAGTTGCTAAAGCACTCAGACCAACAGCAGTATTTATATTACCTGTAGTGTTAGCTTCTAGTGCATCTTTACCCACTGCTGTGTTACTAGCTCCTGTAGTGTTTGCTGACAGTGCAGCGTAACCAACTGCTGTGTTGTTATTGGCTGTTGTGTTAGCGTCTAAGGCATAATTACCCACGGCAACATTTAATGTACCTGAGGTGTTAACACCCATAGCGTGTTTACCAACTGCTACGTTGTTAGATGCTGTGGTGTTACCTGTTAAAGCATCTTTACCAACGGCTACGTTATCAGCACCTGTAGTGTTAGTGGCTAAAGCTAGGTAGCCCATAGCTACGTTGTGATACCCTGTAGTAGTATCTTTCCCTGCTTGATTACCAACTGCTGTATTACCAGATGCTGTGGTGTTAGATTCTAAAGCACTCTTACCAACTGCTACGTTGATGAGGCCAGTTGTGTTGGCTGTTAAAGCACTCTGACCGACTGCTACGTTGTGATACCCTGTAGTGTCAGATTTAAGTGCAAACTTACCAATTGCTACACCATCTACCCCAGTCGTGTTACTTAAATAGGCTTGATAACCTACTGCTGTGTTTCCTGCCGCTGTAGTGTTAGCAGATAACGCTTGATAACCTACTGCTGTTCCGTGGTTTCCTGTAGTGTTTGCGTCTAAAGCCTGATAACCTAAAGCAGTGTTTGAAGTACCCGTTGTATTAGCCTTTAAAGAATCGTGACCCACCGCTGTCGTGTTGTTACCAGTGTGATTAAATAGAGACTCGTAGCCTATAGCAACATTTTGTGCGCCTGTTACATTTGCAGATAAAGCAAAGCTACCCAAAGCTACGTTGTGATACCCTGTAGTAATAGCATCCGCTGAGTTAAGACCAACTGCTATATTACCAGATGCTGTTGTTGCAGCTCCTAAAGCAGACTTACCAACTGCTGTATTACTAGCACCTGTAGTGTTAACTTTTAAAGCATTAGTGCCAACTGCTGTGTTGTTAGATGCTGTGGTGTTAGTTGCTAAAGCATTAGTGCCAACTGCCGTGTTCTCACCACCTGTAGTGGTAGCTGATAGTGAAGATTTACCAACCGCTGTGTTATTATTTGCTGTTGTAATAGCATCGCCAGCAGAAGCACCGAGGAGGGTGTTTTGAATGCCTGTGGTTACTGCATTACCAGCGTGATAACCTACTGCTGTGTTGAAAGTATCTGTAGCTGTTGTAAAGTTTTGTGCTGTTAATGCTTGTCTGCCTATTGCTACAGTTTTACTACCCTTAGTATCTGCAGCTAAAGCATAAAAGCCGACTGCTATATTAGAAGTTCCTTCGGTGTTTGCTGCTAAAGAACCTGAGCCAACTGCTGTGTTGTTAAATGCTGTGGTGCTAGCCACTAAAGAGTTATAACCCACTGCAACATTGTTATCACCTGTAGTAATCGCAGTACCAGCTTCGTCACCCACAACAGTATTATAATTACCGCCAGATTGTATTGAGTTACCTGCGTTGACACCTGCCCTAAAGTTAGATGTACCTGCTGAAGCCGTGATTATATCTGCGCCATCTGCAAAGGTTACGTCTGCGGCAAAGTTAGCTGCACCATCTACGTCTAAAACATCTAGGTTACTAATTCCGTCAATATCAATATTACCAGAAATATCTAAACTTGCTGCCGCTATTTCACCAGAAGCAGTAACAGAAGTTATGTTAGGGTTAGCACCGCCACCAGCAAGAGTAGCCATGTCAGCAATAACAGTAGATGTTGCTAGTAAATTAAGGTCATCTACTATTGCACTAGTAGCTAATAAATTTAAATCAGTAACTATATCGCTCGTAGCTAAAGTGTTTAAGTCAGAAACAATGTCACTAGTAGCTAAAGTATTAATGTCACTTACTATATCAGAAGTAGCTAATGTATTTATATCACTTACAATGTCGGAAGTAGCAAGCGTATTTAAATCAGATACTATATCTGACGTTGCTAATATTGCCATGTCAGCAACTATGTCAGTAGTAGCTAGTATGTTTAAGTCAGCAACTATAGCACTTGTGGCTAAAGTATTCATATCAGCAATTACATCACTGTTAGCTAACAAAGCCATATCTGCAACTATATCTGTAGTAGCTAACAAAGCCATATCAGCAACAACAGCACTTGCAGATAATATACCCATGTCCTCGATGACTGCCGATGTTCCTAACAAACCCATTGCCGTTACATTTGCAGATGTAGCAAGTAATCCCATGTCCTCAATAACAGCAGACGTAGCTAACAGCCCCATGTCCTCTATAACTGCAGATGTTGCAAGCAAACCCATATCTTCTACAACAGCAGCTGTGCCTAATAAGTTCATATCTTCAACAATTGCCGATGTTGCTAGTGTATTCATGTCTGCAACAGCGTCACTAGTGCCTAATAGAGCCACTGAGGCGGCATTGGCTGATACTGTCTGTACGTCAGAGGTAGAAGGGCCAGCCTCGACTGCACCAGTAGAAGCATTAAAGGCAAGAACCTTACCTTTTCTTGTATCTACTTCTGGAAGAGTCAATGAAACAGCAGTATCATAATCTGTTATTTGTAAAGAACGATTAGATTTGTCATTAAGGTCAGCCGCAATTGCAGTAAATCTATCTAGCTCTGTATTTAATGAAGATATTTGGAATGAGCCTTGTGCTGGAAAGTCCGTCACTCTTTCTAAAGCAATGTCTCTAGTAATAACGACTGTACTACCGCCACTAATTCCAGTGACTGTATTTCCTGCTGTTGTTGTTATTGTTCCTGTACTACCATCACCTCCACTAACAGTGTAATGCGTGGTTAATGTTTTAGTAGTACCATCAACAATAAAGTTAAGGTCAGCATCAGCAAAAAACTCAAATGATACCGCAAAACTTGTCTGTGTTGCACCTTCTGCTACTGTGTAAGATACTCTTGGTGAGTTATTTGCTATTACTATTGTCATTTTACTACCTCATTTTTCCCCTGTTACCAATTTACTTATTACTTTTCAACGCACAATTACATATTGCCAAATGTTCTACCTAGTTCTTTCATTTGGTCTTTTAAAAACCACAATCTAAGAAAAGGTAGTATTCGTAAAAAATCTTCTGTACCTTCACCATAATTTCCTTGCACTATATTTCCAGCTGCACGACTATATTGTAATGCAATATCTGGGCCAGCACCTAATATACCAGCTAATGCATCAGCATAGTTTTGTTCTGCTCCATATTTAGCGGCTACCATTCCTCCAGTAAAATTCTTACCTGTTAATTCCATGCCAGTATGTAATGATGTATAAAATATATCTGAATACACACCACCTAAACCAGCATAATCAAAAGACCTCATAAGTGCTGTAGGAATGTTATCTTTTTCTCGAACATAATCAGGAACTCTCATTTGATATTGTAAATAACCAAGACCCATAAACGCGGCTATTGTTATAGCTTTATTTTTATTTTGTCCTTGAGCCAATGAGCCTTGTATTTTAGTAGCTGCTGCCATGAGATAAGAATAAAACTGCAATGGCATATTTAATAAACCACTTTCTACTCGAGCATACCCTCTATATTTAGGGTGTTCTTTAAGACCCATTTTGCCAGCAATGTGCATAGGTAACATAATAATACCATCAGCTAATATAGGCTTGTCTGCTGGTGTACCCATTAAAATAGTATTTAAAATACCATCACTCATTGCTGCTTTAAAAGATGTAATAGTATCTTCTTGCACAAATTTACTAGGCTTATTTGATTTGCCTTTTTTTGTTTTCCATTTACTTATATTAGCTAAATACAATCCATTATCAGTTTTATCCCAAGGAGCATTTGCTATTTCTGTAGCTTTTTCTTTGTCTATTCCATTTCGTAAAAGCCAAGTAGTTTCAAATTTATTTGAATTACCATTTACTAATTTAATAGAGTAATCAATAATACTGTGCTGTCTGTTTAATGACTCCCAGTTTTTTAATAATGCAGTTAAAGGAGCAAGACCATTAAGAGTATAAAAAGCATCTTTACCTTTCTCCCAAGTCTTAGTTATCTTAGACTCACCGCGCATCTCATCTGTAAAACGTACTTGAGCATTACCTATTTCAATTTCTAAAGCTTCAGCATAAACTTCTTTAGTTTCTCTTAACGCTTGTTGTACATTTTGTGGTCTTTTTAAAATGTTAAATAAACTTTTAAAAATTGTACCAACTTCATGATTCATAAACATAGCAGCTGGCTCACTAATAGTTGCAAACCCAGCAGAACCTAAATAACTTAACGCAGATGCTTCTTTAATTGCGTAAGCAGTTTTACTATCCCAACGAGAGGGGTCTTCAATTGTTCTACCCACTACACGATTGTACATTATTTGAAATTCCATACGAGCTTTATTTATTTGCCTAACACTCATATTGTTAGAAATACCGTCTTCGTCTATCTCATCTAAAATATCATCTAATGTTCTGCCACCAAATCCTTTTTCCCATTCTATTAACGGAGCAATTCTATTTGTGTATTCTAGCATTACTTTTTCTGGATTTAATTCTATAAAATCTAATACATCTTTATTAGGTATGTCTAATATTCTACCTTTTGTGTGTTTAGATGAGCCTAATCCAAGAAATAAAGTGTCAGGATTTAATGGGTCATACTCACCTTCTTCAAGTATTTTTTTAACTGTATCTTCTGCTCGAAGAGTTACTGATTTTACATCCATAGGCGCGCCCTCTTTAGGGTTTGCTAAATAATGTTGTAAAATTTTATTTGTAAATAATGCTCTGTTTGCTTTAATTTTGCCTTGATTCCAATAACGAGCAAAATATTTACTTTCTCCTTTAGGCATTACAGAACCAGTATAAGATTCTTTTAATAATAATTCTTGTTCTTTTAATCTTTCTTCTAATCTTATTATTTGTTTTTCAAAATGTTTTCTTAAAGCTGGTTTTGTTGCAACTTTTAATTTATTTTTAGTAGAATCAATACCATTTGTTAATTTTTTAATATTAGTTTTAACAGATTTAGCAGAACCTATAAGACCTAAATCTCTTAACTCAACTTCAGCATCTTTAAAAAAGTTGTCTATTAAATCTGCAGCTTCTTTTTGTTTAGGACTCATAGAATAAGCAGGGTCATCAGCTAATCGAGCTGTGTTTACCTCAGTAATCCAATCATCAAATGTCATTTTATTTTTTTGCAATGGGTTTAATTTAGATGCTTTTGCTGCAGCATTAGATAACCTATAACCAGCCATCTCCATTGCACCGCCTTGTTCTTCGCCCCAAAGCCTGTAAAATTGTTTCATGTTTTTTACTACAGGGCCAACACGCAATTTTTGTTGTGTATAAATAGAAGGGCCATGAGTTAAACCCATCATATTAGCAACTGTAACTAGTCCGTGGTCACTAGCTAATCTATGCATATAACCTTTAGTAGTTGTTAATTTAGAACGTAAGAAACTTCTAAATGGTGTAGGCATTGCTTTTACAAAAAAACTATCAGCTTTATAAATATCATTAGGGTCTTTGCTTTTCCAATATTCCATGCGCCTTACAGATATTTCTCTATTAAGGTCAAAGACTTCTTGCTTACTGTTACTTCTATTTTTTAAATTGTTTAATTCTTTTGTACTTTGAAGGCCATATTTCCTATCTTTAACAGATGGCATTTTATCTATGTCATCAGGAGTAAGACCATTTAATCCATCAATCATTGCATTGTAATCATCCATTAAAATATTATGATTACGTGCTTTTATTGCAGACGGCACTCTTAACCCACCTTGCAAAAATCCTCCAAAAACAAAAGCTGCTCCTATATTAATAGGTGTTTCATGAGGAACTGATGTAGGGTCAAAAGGTGCGCGAAGTAATTCTAAACCTCCTTGATGAAACGCTGAAGCTGTAGCAACTTTACCAATTGCATACATTAATCTAGCTTCGCCAATTCCCCATGTTAAACCTAACCAATTAATAGGATTAGCAAATTCACTAATCATTGCTTTAGCTACGCCAGCTCTGTATAAAGTTTCTCTATTTTCTAAAAGACCATCTAAATCTTTAAGCTTTGCATCTAATTCAGCTTGACTTTGAACATCAACATAATCACCAACATATTCATAGTGTCGAGGTTCAAACATATCTATATCTAATTGAAAGTTTTCATCTCTTACATGGTTAAACTTATAAGAATTACTAATATGATTTACAATCGGACTACCAGCACTCTTTATACTAGCTCCTATTGTTTCACCCCATGTTGGTGTCTTAGGCATATTGTCAATAGATGAAGTTTGATTACTCCAAACTCTATAATTATTAAAACCGTTTAACATTAATTACTTAATCCTAATTCTACTCGATGTACTTTATTTACTAACTCATAAAATTTACTTAATTCTTTATATTTTTCAGTGTTTGGTTTAAATTGTTTCATATTTTCTCTTAATGTTTCTTTAAGATTAGTAAGTTCTGTTCCTTTTATTTGTTCTCTTTTTTGATTTAAAAGAATAGGTTTTCCAGAATTGTTTCCTGCTTTAGAAACAAATAAATACCCTCGTTGATTACTGTCTAAGCCAGCATACCCTCTAGTAATATGGTCTTTATTTTTAAAATCTATGCTTTCTATTACACTTTTTGCAACAACCTCACCTTTAACAATATTGCCTATAGGTGGTGGAACTACCATTGATTCTCTTTGATTTTTATTAAACACTGCTTTAGCATTATTTAAAGAAAGTGTACTGTTTATAATAGCTTCTTTTTCTTTTTTTCTATTAACGTCAAGTAATGCTTCTGCTTCTTTTCTTTTTTGTTTCATTTTATCTTCGAAACCACTGTTGCTATATTCAATTCGCAATTCGTCAGTATTAAAATATGGCATCATTAATTCACCATCTTTTTTTCCCTGCACTGGAACTAATGAACCATCTTCATTACGAACGTGAGGCCAAAAATTTAAACTACCCTCATTAGAAAATTCATCAGGAATTAAAACTACTCTTTGATTTCCTGTTCTAGTTTTTCTTTGGTCAGCTAAAAGTTTTGCTCGTTCATTAGGCGGTAAAGCCATAATTTCCTTAAGCTCTTTTACAGTTTTACCTACAAACTTTTCATCAGCTAATATAGTATAACCAAATTCATTTAATTGATTTTCCATTTGGTTTTTAATCCAAAAAACTGCGTCATCATCTCCAAATATATTATGGAAATTAAGATTTGTTTTGTTTGAACCTGTTCTTAAATCAAGAATAATATCATCTTTTACAAAAACTTTTTCATACATATTCTTTAAATTTTTTTCAATCGTTTTTTCATTCATATTGCTATAAATTTGGTAATTAACATATGCTTCAAATTGTTTATACAAACCTGTGCTAAGCATTAAATCTGGCGTTGGTAAAACTTTTCTAATATATTTAGAGGTAGAAGATATAATATCATTGCTATCATTTCGTGTAGTTTTGTCTTTTATACCAGCAGTTGCAAAAAAATTAGCACGCCTCTCAGCTTTATCTCCATTACTTAATGCACTTAAACTTTGTATAATTTCATTACGTTTATCACTTCCAAGCATTAAAGATAAATCACTTACAGTCTCAAAGAAAGCAGACTGGTCATTAGTAAAAACATTGTAAGCAGTTAATCTATTATACGTTGCTCCTTTGTCTGTTCTTAAATTACTGTATTGATTATAAAGTTGAAACAAAGAGTTTATAGTATTAGGCCCTACATCTACACCAGACATCATAAGATTAGTTTGTTTAGTTATTTCATCATGCCCTGTTTTTGATATTATATTTTCCCAATTTCTATCATCAGTCCAATCAATATAAATTTTACTAACATCGCTTCTATCAGAAATATCTCCTTCACCTGATTCTATTTTAAATTTTGTTATTTGTGCTTCAGTTATTTTTGCTATTCTTGCTTCTTCTTTAACTTGTCCAGCCGCTAATTCTCCAAAAGCGGTAGATATAGCTTTATGATTTGCACCTAATGTGCGTGACAATATATCATCAAGTCTATCTTTAAGATTATTTATTGGCACCATTGTTGGCCCATCAGGAGAGCCACTTGGTCTTTCACCAAATTCATATTTTCTTAGTAAACTTGTATTTCTACCACTACTTAAAATATAAGCATCTGAATCATATAATATTTGAGATGAAATATTTGGCATTTCTGACATTATAGAATTAACATCTCTTATAATAAAATTTTTATTTAATTCTGTTTGAAGTTTTATAATTTTATCTACGCCAAGTGGTTTACCTTGACTAATAAAATAATCAACTTGTTCATAAAATTCGTCCATAAAATTATCATAATCTTGTAGTGTGTAACTTATATTTTTTGTTTTTATTTTAGTATTTTCATTTTCTACACGATTACGAAAATTTATTTCTTGTTTTTTTATTAACTGTTCTTTTTTAAGTTTTGCTTTTGCATCTTGAGCAGTTATAAAAGTATCGCTGAATCCTCGTTTAACATAATCTGATAAAGCAGAAAGTCTATTAGTAGGAACTAATTCATGGATTGCTTTAATAATTGCTTCGCTTTCTGGGGAAAGAAAGTCTCCGTTTTCGTCTTGTGGATTACTGCCATGTCTTCCTACTGCTGTACTTATTTGTTCATTAGTATCAAGACCAAGAGACAAAGCATATGTTAATAACATTTCGGCTTCATTTCCTAGTTTTTTATCTAATACACTAAGCTCAGCTTCTGGATTTTCTTGTATGTATTTTTTTAAAGCATCTGAACGAGACTTTAATTGGTCAGTAAAATATTCCAGCCCAGCTTCTATTCTTTCACTTTTGTTTTGCACCCCAAGTAATTCAATTTCTTTTTTAGTTTGCTCACCAAAAACTAATTCTTCTAAAATATTATCAATACTAATATCTTTTGCATTTAATTTTTCTTGTACATTTTTAAATATTTCTGCTTGTTCTTCTTGAATTCTAATTTGATATATAGATGATTGACTTCTAGCATAATTTGCTAATTCCTCGTTTAAATACTCAGGAGGCAAACCCAAATCAAATTCTTCAGTACCAAAAATTATTCTATTTCTTGCAAGATTTTTAATATACCTATTTAAGTCTTTTTGAGTTTTAAAAGGTTTGGAACTTATATCAGATTGAAGAGCTGCTAACCAATAAGATTTTTCTGTTGAATTTTTTAAAGCATTTATTTCTGAACCAGAATATGAATTTGAATCTGCTGTTATGTTTAAATCTATTTTTTCTAATATTTTGTTATATGCTATTTCTCTGTCTTTATCGCCTAATTCTGAAAAACTTTTTTGAACCTCATTAACTTCAGTTATAAGAAATTGTTTATTTTTTGCTTTTTGTTCTTGTCTTCGAGTTTGAGTAAGATTCATCTTAGTGGAAGCTAAATAGAAAGTTCCAGCTTCTTCTACCATGCCTTTATACATACCTTCTGGAGCGTTATTAACCACACCAGCTAAGTATTGAGAAAACTTTTCTTCGTATTCTTGAGGAGAAATATTTTCTATTAATGCAAATTCTTTAGATTTTAATTTAATTTCATCAGATATTGATTTTTCAAATCTACTATCAATTATTCTTTTGTAAGCGGCTCTAGCGTCAGAGTTCATATTATATAACTCTAAAGCTTCTAGCTTACCTGTAGCTGGATTAATTGTTTTAACTTTATCTATATCTTGACTTAAAGCTAACTCTTGTGCTTCATTAAGAGATTCTTTTTTTAAGGTATTAAAAGCTGTTGATGCTACGTTTTTTGCATTAGCTCTAATTGTTTCCCAAAGCTCAGACTCACCTGTATTAATCCTAGCAACACCTATTGGTGCGTTAGTAACTGTTCTTTTTTGTCTAAGTACTGGCATTAGAGATTCCTATTATTTATCTGATTTCATTCTTGAGTCTCTGTAAGAAGATATACCACCCATTATATCTCCAAAGGCATTAACAGTAGCGGACCTTAAAGCATTTTTTGAACCAGCTCTTAAACTTGCTGCTTCTATTTCTGTTTTTCTCATACTAATTAGACTTTGATTAGTAGCAACTCTTATGTCTTCTGACACTATATCTTTCTGATTATCAAAAAAAGCTTGCATACTAGGGTCATCTGCTCTTCCTAGATTTGCAAACATATTTTCATTAGCTGACATATCATTTTGATATTCATTCATTCTAATTATAGCAGATTGTTTAGTCTGTGTATCCATTAAA
>Ga0206123_10003188_pt1 | contig 13645 bp, 11 predicted proteins | sample Helgoland_Spring_2_FD_160086 | JGI IMG/M metagenome (GOLD analysis project Ga0206123, IMG submission 160086) | Pelagic subsurface seawater microbial communities from Kabeltonne, Helgoland, North Sea - Helgoland_Spring_Bloom_20160316_1 | ecosystem: Environmental > Aquatic > Marine > Epipelagic ... | reverse complement strand
CGTCTTAGAGTACGCTATTAAGAACAACGAGTCCTTATTGGTAGTAGCAGAGTTAGAACAACAGCCTATGCAGACTTTGTTGATGAACAAAGTGAAGGGTAACATAAAGGTTAATATTATTGATACACCAGGTTTTGGACCTTTGAAAAACGATGTTATAGCTGATCTAGCTGCAATTACCGGCGCCCAAGTAATGAACGAAGAGCTTGGTGATGACTTAGATATGATTGATCCAAGTTGCCTAGGTAGAGCTTTAAAATCTGTAACAGATGATAAAAACACTGTAATAACAGTAGGAGAGATGCCTGAGCAAGCTACAGAGCGTATATCAGCGGTAGAACAGAAAATAAAAGATGAAAAGAACCCATACTTCAAAGCTAAACTTGAACAACGACTTGGTTTGTTATCTGGCCATGTTGGAATTATACGTGTGGGTGCATTATCAAAAGTTGAGCTCAAAGAGAAAAAAGACAGGGTCGAAGACGCTTTGTACGCTACAAAGGCAGCGCTTAAGGAAGGCATTGTACCTGGTGGCGGTGTTGCGTTGCTTAACGCATCGCAGAAGCTCACAGCTAAGAATGTTGGAGAGGAAGTCTTGCTCTCCGCTATTGAACACCCATTTGTAACAGTTCTTGAAAATGCTGGTTTAGAGCATATGACAGAAAAACTACCTAAAGGTACGGGTGTTAACGTTATGACAGGTAAGGTTACAAACATGGTAAAAGCAGGTGTTATAGACCCTGTGTTAGTAACCAAAGCGGCCTTGCAAAATGCAGTTAGTGTTGTTAAGACAATTATATCTGCTGATTGTGTAATATCAAATCAAAGAATACAAGATGCGCGCAGTTAATTTTTATGTGTTAGTACAGCAGCACAAAATAGAGTCTAAGACAGTAGGTGGTCTTGAAATTACCGATAACTTAGATAGTGACAATAGGTACCTAAAGGCCACCGTTATAAGTGTTGGTAGCCAAGTAAAAGACCTTATAGAAGAAAAAGAAGTAGTTTACTACGATAGGCACGCTGGTAACTCAGTTGACTACGAAGGTGAAAAGTATCAAGTTATAAAAATAGGTGATATAGTACTTGTAGAATAATGCGTGTTGAGTCTTCTGACATACGCGAAATGAAACTGTTTATGTATTACAGGCTCGTTAGAAAATGGGCCTGTAAGACATACAGTATCAAGGACGCTGACTTAGAATTGTTGATCTATTTAGATTGCAAAGTTAGATTTACGCGTAATGATTTTAAAGTAGGTGCCAAGACTTATTCTTGGGACAAACACAGGTGGGAACGTTTGCGTAACGCTGGGTGGATTGTTGTTTGGAGAGAGAGAAACAGAACAACGCAGAAGTATACTATATACACTGTAAGCACTAAGGCTAAGCACTTGATAAGTAGAATATATAGAATATTACTCGCTGAAGAGGATATACCAACATCCGAAAGAAGTGTTTTCAGTAAGCTTGATTCCTACTCTGATAAAGTTTATTCATCTAGTGTAGATGATATGATTAAAGATGCAGAACGCTAATGGCTTTTAGAATGAGAAATAACCTCAGCGCGCTCGATAAGATCGTTGCTGATGAGTCTACACCTGAAACACCTATATACATCAAAAAGCTTGATGAAGGTGTGCAGGCTGAAGCTAACAATGATGGATCTATATTTGTAGATTCTGACACGCCTGTTAGTGAGGCTAAAACAGCTATAAGCCATGAAAGGGTACACATAGACCAAATGAACCGTGGTGACTTAAATTACGATGAAAACTATGTTTACTGGAAAGGTAAAAAGTATTCTAGAGAAACAATGAACGAAGGTAGCAAGAAGTTGCCTTGGGAAAAAGAAGCATATAAAAAACAATAGTATGAGAAGTAAGCCTATTACTCAAAAAAGTAAATCATCACCCTTGAATAAACTTAATGGACCAGGAGCTGTACCTACACCAAAAGGAGAAGCTACTGTTAACGTGGATGGTTACGTATATGACGCTAACGACAATGTTGATATTGAAGAAGCTAAAGGCGCTACACCACCTAAAACAGTACAAAATAAATTGCCTAGCTACAGCGAGGCTTACAAAGGTGTAGATAAAACAAAGTATCCTACATTAGAGTCTTTTGTTACTGCTTCTAAAGAGTATAAAGCTAATAACCCAGAGAAGTTTAAAGAAATGTCAACGACAGTTATACCTGGCTCTCCTGGAACACCAGCATCGGGTAAAAGAACTGTAGATATGACGCCTAGAACAACAGAGGCGCGTGACGCTGATATGGTTGATACATTTCTACCTTGGGAAAGACGTTTTGCTCAGAGAACTCAAAGAGGCGCTGTTAGAGACGAGAAGAAAAGAGGTAGAAAAGCTTTAAGAGATTTAAACAAGTCTTTAGAATCAGGTTTTTATTCTGAAGAAAAAGGCAACATGGATGAGTACAAAAAAAGAAAGTCTGACGCAGAAACTCGTTCTTTAGGTCAAGGCCCTATAGCTACTTCTCAGTACCAAAACGATCAAGCTCTTCAAGCTATAACTTCTCAAGGTTACCAAGCTAATCCTGCTGTTTCAACTCAAACAGAGTACAAAAGAAAACTAAACGAAGAGCAAGAAGCCGGGCAAAAAGTAAAAGCAACAGGTGATGAAGACTACACCTATGATGAATACATGGACGACGGTATCTCTGAGGTAAAACCAAAAACAAGTGCTCCTGAACAAGCTAAAGCCTCTGAGGCATCAAGCGTAAGCCAAGCTCAGAGTATGGATCTCAGAGATGTTGGTACAGTAGACACTAAAGCACCTATGGGTTCTGAAGCGCCAGCTAAACCACAAAAAAGAAGTTCTTCCACTGAAATGTTTGGTGATAAAACTTCTGGCACTGTAATTGGTGGTAAAGGTGTTGAAACAGACCCTATGGACGGTATTGAATCAGCTAGTTCTGATCTAGAACTTATGGATCCTTCAGTAAAAGAATACGGTGTAAATATAGAGACGGCTGTTGCTGACGATATGTCAGAGGCTAGTAGAATGCTAGAAGCTGATTTAGCTTCCGATAGAAGCGCTTTTAAAATGCGTAGAGATCACAAGTCTTCAATGATGTACAATAAGTCTCCATTAAACTTAAAAGACTTAAGTGGTGATGGTGTTGTTACACAAAAAGATGTACTTATAGGTAGAGGTGTTATAGACAAGCAAGGAACACCTATTAACATGAATAAAGGTGCTAAGAATATTATCACAGGTAAGAGTTCTACCCCTTTTAAAATGAAAGGTTATGGCAAAAAGTAAACCCTGCTGGAAAGGCTATGAAATGATAGGGACTAAAGAAAAGAGAGGTAAGAAAGTACCAAACTGTGTGCCTATCACCAAAAGAACAAGAAAGAAATAATGGCTTACGTTCAAAACTCACCTTTAAATAAGGTTAGAAAAACAACGAAAGGTAAAGGTCGTAACTTTAGAACGACTGAAGAAGGCGCTGGTATGACCAAGAAGGGTGTAGAGCGTTATAAAAAAGAAAACCCTGGCAGCAAACTTAAAACAGCTGTCACGGGTAAAGTTAAACCAGGTAGTAAAGCAGCAAAAAGAAGAAAAGCTTTCTGTGCTAGGTCTAAAAGTTGGACTTCAGAAAGAGGTAAAGCTGCTCGCCGCCGCTGGAAATGTTAATCATGAAAATAATTGTAATACTGTGTCTTTTAGCTGTAATAGTCTATTTAGTGGCTTTGTATAGTGGTAAGATAAAAGACGAAAACAAAAACTACACTCCTGACGAAGCAGAAGATATCTACTTTTCGTTTAAGAAATATGTAGGTGAGGTTAAATTAGTTGCTAAGAAGCTAATCAACACTATACTTAAAAAAGATGCCTAAAATTAAGGACACAAAAATAGGTAAGCTTCTTAAAGAAAAGTTACCAAACGCTCTTGATCTAGTTGGTGATTTACTGCCAGACCAAGGTGCTCTTGGTATTGTTAAGAAAATTATTGACAAAGCAGAGATGCCTAGTGAAGACAAGGAAGCTTTGCACAGTCAGGTTAAAGAGTTGTATTCATTAGAAGTTGCTGATAGAGACAGCGCGAGAAAAAGAGAGATTGAAGTAGCTAAAACTAGGGGTTTCGATATCATGTTTAATCTAACGGGTTTTGTTGGTTTAGGCGCTTTTGTTTTTCTAATATATGCAATTACATACCTAGAGATACCTCACGCAAACAAAGAGGTTTTTATTCATTTAATTGGTATATGTGAAGGTATAGTACTCAGTATTTTTGGGTACTTTTTTGGATCGGCAATATCTAACAAAACAAAATAATGGCTAGGATAAGCACTTACACTACTGATGCTAACGTATCTGGACAAGACAAGGTTCTTGGTACTGATAGTAGCGGTGCTACCAAAAACTACCCACTTGGTAAAGTTGGTGAGTATTTAGCTAGTAGTAATATTATCACGACTGAAGGTCAACTTTCTTTTAGACACATAGTGGGTTTATCAGATCGTGTAAAAGGAGATTTTTGGATTGGTGAAGGTAACTCAGAGGTACAGCTTTCGGGTGTAAGCAGAATTGTAGTAAGCAAACATATATCTGAAAATAACGCAGACGTAAGTCACATGCTGAGCACTATTATAGCTAGCAAGTTTGTTATCGTAGAAATAGGTGATCCTAATGTACGTGGGGAGTACTTCGTTACAAGCTCATACGACTACGAACCTGACAATAACTTTATTGTTGTAGATGTTACCGCTGTAAATACTAATGGGAGCCTAACAGACGGGGCGTATTACGTATTTAGTAATACCACAACTGCAGGTGCGGATAAAAAATACACACATACGCAATCATCTGCGGCGGCTACATGGACAATAACACACAATTTAGATAAACAACCCGCTGTATCCGTAGTGGACAGCACTGACAATGTAATTATATGTGAGGTTGAGTATACCTCTTTAAATCAGGTAGAATTAAGGTTCTCCACTCCATACTCTGGAAAAGCCTATTTTAACTAAACAAGAAACAAAAACAAAAAACAATGGCATTAAAGATTGTATCGGGGTTAGACGCAACGAGCTTAAGTCTCTCCTCATTTTTAGATTTACAGAAGAACGAGCTCCGGAGCGCGCAGATTCATAACCTCAACTCTACGCAGATTGATGGCATTACATCACCTGCTTCAGGTCAGTTTGCTTATGATACTACGCTTAATAAATTAAAAGTATACAACGGCACCGCATGGGAGTTAGTTGGTGCAGCAGCGGATGGCTCTACGCTTGAGCTGTCTTCAAATACATTGTCGATTAAGGCGACAGGGGTAGGTACCACGCAGCTTGCTGCCGGTGCGGTAACCACCGCTAAGATTGGTGCTGCTCAGGTAACTGGCGCTAAAATGGCTGCCCTTACTATTGCTACTGGTAATATTGCAGCAACTGCTGTTACCTCAGCTAAACTAGCAGCAGGTGCAGTAGGTACTGCAAAACTTGCAGACGATGCAGTAACCACAGCTAAAATTGCGGATGCGCAGATTACAGCAGCCCTAATCGCAACAGATGCTGTTACAGCGGCTAAAATTGCTGACAACTCTATTGACGTTGCACGACTAAACACAGCTGAAGGTGACGCGGGTCAGTTCTTAAAAACTGATGGTTCTGGAACTTTATCATTCGCAACACCAGTAGATGACAGCGTATCAGGAACAAACCTAACAGCTACACTTGCAGCATTAGATACTACGCATGCTGTAAACGTTCACGGCTCAGGTTCAACAGCCATAGTTATTGGTAGCAGCACAAACACACCTAACATACAAGTTACTGGTGATGTTATTGTAGACGGTGATTTAATGGTAAGTGGTACAACCACTACTGTGAATTCTACTACAATTTCTGTTACTGACCCTATAATCACTCTTGGCGGCGCAACGGCACCAACGTCGGATGACAACAAAGACCGTGGTATTGAATTCCGTTACTACGATAACAGTGAAGCACACATTGGTTTCTTTGGTTATGACGATTCAGCCCGTGAATTTACAGCGCTTGTTGATGTTACCAATGAGTCGGAAGTTATGGCGGGTACTCTCGCTGCGGTAAAATTTGGCGCAGCGGACTTAACAAGTTTAGTACTTCCCGCTAGCGGCTTAAACTACGGTGGTACAGCGGTTGTTGCTACTGCAGCTGAGCTTAATTATCTTGACGGTGTTACTTCGGCTATACAAGCCCAAATAAACAGCAAGCAAGCAACAATTACTGGTGCTGCTACAACTATTGATGATGCGGACTTAACGGCTAGCAGAGCATTAGTATCTAACTCTAGTGGTAAAGTTGCGGTTTCAGCAGTTACTAGTACGGAATTAGGACATCTAGATGGAGTTACATCCGCAATTCAAACGCAGCTTAACGCTAAACCAGTAGCATATACAGGAGAAGTTACTACTTCTAGTGGTACTGCTAGTATTACAAAGTCTACACACGGTTTAGGATTCCCTGCTAATGTTCAGGTGTATGATGAAAACAATCAGTTAGTATTAGTTGACATACGCCAAACAATTTCTGGTACAGACATGACGATAGTTGTCAATGCGCCCGATGCAACATATACTATTGTTGCGATTGGTGTTGCAGCTTCGTAAGCTAATTATACCTAAATTAGTGTAATAATAAAAAGGGGGAGGGAGTTTGATCTTCCTTCCCCTTTATTAATTAATATAATATGGCATTAAAGTTATTAGGTTCCCTAGAGTCATCAGGAGGCAATGTTGGTATTGGTACAGCTGCTCCGGATTCTAAGCTCCATATAGAGGGATCAACAAATGGGACAGGTTCTGGGGCGGATGCTATTCTTCACGTAAAACAAAACGGTGGATGGAATGCAAACCAACCTTGGGCGTTATACGTAGAAGGTTATTCTTATTTGAACGGCTTTAGAATAAATGCAGCGGATGGCATTAGAGCATTGCATAAGGTTGCTTCTGGTGGTCAGTTAGGTTTTTCTGTAACAGATACTGCCCCTATAACTTTTACTCAGTCTAATTCTACTGAACGTATGCGTGTGCATACTAATGGATATGTCGGGATTGGTACAGCTAGTCCTTCGACTAAGTTACACGTAAAAGAAGGTAGTGCAAATATATTTATAGGTGCTGATGACACGTATGGCGCTAACTATAGCGCTATAGGATTTGGTGGATTGACAAACGGATTTAACAGAATATTTGCTGGATTTGATGGTAGTGCAGTGTACGATGATATGTACTACGCTGCTGGAACAGGAAGGGGCCATCAATTTAGAACAAACGGTAGCGGCGGTACGAAAGTAATAATTACCTCAGCAGGCAACGTAGGTATTGGGACTACTAGTCCTGGAAGTAAGCTACATGTAAATGGAGACGTAATAAGGGTTGTTAATTCAACTTGGTCAGGTATTGAGTCGCACAATACTAACGGAAGTTGGGAGTCTTTTATAGGTACTGAGTCTGGAGGGGGCGGTAACAGATATAACTCTGCATCAAGCCAACATACCTTTTATAATAATTCTAATGCTGTAGCAAGAATTAACAGTAGCGGTAATCTAGGTATTGGGACAACTAATCCAACTGCTCCGCTACATGTTATTGGTACAGTTAGAATGGGTAATACTAGTGATGGACTGACATTTACTTCGGGTTCGGGGATAGGTAATATAATAGGTGTTGACACTGGATTTGCTTCCTACAATGCCGTAGCTATAAAAGCTAGTGCCAATACTGGTATTTATCTTGACACAGCTGACAAGGTAGGTATTGGTACTACTGGCCCTATCGCTAAGCTTGACGTGCAATCTACTGGTTTAGCAGCAAATCCTACAATACAAATAGTAAACACTAGTTCAGGAACTTTTAACCATAGTATAAATGCTTTTGCTCCAAACCTAACAACTGGAGAAAACAACATATTTATTATAGGTAGAGCGGCCAGCACTAAAAACTCAGGTTATATAGGCTATAAGTATTCCGCGGCTGGCTCAAATCTTAATGTTTTAACTTTTGGTCACTGGGCTTCTGATAATTTAATGAACCTTACGGGTGATGGTAAGCTGGGTATTGGTACTACAAGTCCAAACGCTAAATTAGAAGTCACAGGAGAAACTCATATTGGTAGTGTATCTGATGGGCCTTTTACTGCACTTAGATTAATGAACCAAAAAACTTATGGTTCAGGCACTGGTACAAACGAGAAGGTAAGGTTTGCAATGGGTATTGCTGAAAGCGGTATAGCGTACTCTGGTAGAGAAGGATTTGTTATAGATGTTGGAATTGGTGATGAATCTGATTCTAGTAATGCAGTTATAAATTTCCAAGCAAGAGATGGTGGTGTAATAGGAACTTATCAGACTGTTAATGGTCATGATAAATCAGTTGAGTTTACAGGTGCTGTAACGACTGGGGGAAAACTGTATATAGGTACTACCTCAGCAACAACAACAGCAACAACCGCTTTATTGTTAGGCGCTGCTGGAGAGGTTAAAAAGCGTGGTTTAGGTTCTAATGCTTTTAGCAGTACTTCATTCCTTCCGCTAGCTGGTGGTACGGTTACGGGTATGACCATTTTTGAAGATGGCATGCGTATCGGAACTGGAAGCCATTATACTGATGGTCGTGCTTCAATAACCTTTGGAGAGGGTGCTACCACAAATGACTCTATGTACATTGAGTACGATGGAGAAAATCTAAGTGGGGATAATAATGCTATTATTTTTGGGTCTGCAAAAGAAGGTGTTGGGGATATATTTAGAGTTACATATGGCGGTTCGGTATTGGTTGGTTCAAATGCCGTTGCTACAGAGTCTTATGTTGGCACAGCTATATCAAACCTTGTAGATTCATCACCAGCTGCACTAGATACCTTAAATGAACTTGCAGCTGCTCTTGGAAATGATGCTAGCTTTAGCACTACGATTTCTACTGCCCTAGGCAACAGACTACGTATTGATGTAAACAATCAGAGCCTTAGCTCTACGGAGCTTGCTAACGCAAGAACTAACCTAGGATTAGGTACTGCTGCAACGGCAGCATCTACAGCCTTCGTTGCTGTGTCTGGCGACACAATGACTGGAGCTTTAGTCATTAATGAAGGAGCTTCTGACCAAACAAATTCTGCTGATACCACTACTCTACCGTCAACAACGGGAGCAGAGTTTATGCGTATTGAGGGAACTTATACAGACGGTCGTTACACTACGGAATTAGCAAAAGTTGATAGAGGTGGTAACCTGCCTTTATATATTAGACAATCAAAAAGTTCGGCAAATTCTTTTGTGAACCTTGCTCGCTTTGGAGACCATTCAAATAGCGTTCACGAGTTTGAGGTGTTTGGAAGTATTAAAGCAACTGGGGGTGACTCTGGAAATTGGAACACATCCTATACATACTCTCAAGTTGGACACTTACCATTAGCTGGTGGTACTTTGACTGGGGGTTTGAAAATAACAGACGCATCGCAAGGCTTGCTAGTTGATTCAGCGGGTCATGCGGGGATTAGGTTAGACAGAGGTTCTACTAGCTATGATAACAATATATTGTTTTACACCGCAGGCTCTTTAAAGTGGCGTTTATGGCAAGACGGAAGTGATGACTATCTATATATCCGTGATTCGGTTAATAGCAACAACATGGTTGTCTTTAAAAAAGGCGGTAATGTAGGTATTGGTGCTTCTGACCCTGCCGCACCTTTAGACGTTCAGCCAGCTTCAGACTACAAGGTAACTAAGGTAGGAGACGACAGAACATCTCATTACAAGTTTACTGGTCAATCTGACCACACCTTAACATTGGCTTCTGGTTCTTATTATTCAGCTGAGGTTGTTATTACTGCTCATCAAACTAATGGTGGCACAAACAATAATCTGTATATAAGAGGTATATGGACAAACAACCATACATCGCACCACTGGCACGAGATAGAAAATATCGGTGGTTTATCGGGAAGTTCTTTTACTATTACAAACGGTCAAAGCGGTGATACTACTAACTCTGGTGAATTAGAGATAGTTCACGATTACACAAGTGGCTCTTTTGGTCAGATGGTAGTAAGAGTTACAGACCATTACGGAACACATTCATACACAATATCATAATAAATGGGAATAGCTACACAATACGAAGGCGGTTTAAAGTTTGATGGTGACCAGATGTACATTACAACGTCTGGTGGAACTACTTTACTAACTCTTGGAAACACTGGTTCTGCTAATTTTGTAGGGGCAATAACAACACCTAATCTTTTTCTTGGAGATTCGTCAGTTAGATTGAGTCCAGGTACAAACGGAGAAGTTGGGATAAATTACAATACATCAGCTACGGGAAGTTTAGTTTGGTACGCTGGTGGCACAGCGTCTAAGTTTAACGTAACTAATGCAGGTAACGCAACTTTTGCAGGTACTATAGGCGCAACTAACTTCTCTGGCTCATCTTCTGGTACAAACACAGGTGACCAAACGCTTCCGACATTATCATCTTTGGGCGCTTTGTCAACCACTGGAAAGGCTGCGGATTCACATTTACTTGACGGAATAGATAGTAGTGCATTTTTACGTAGTAATGCAGCCGATAGTTTTGACGGTACTCTTTCTTGGGGCGGGTCTGCTGGTTCAGATGCTTTTGATTTAAACAACAGTGATATTGAAGACGTTCGTGGTATTCGTGCTAGAGAGTTTACTCAGATAGCTTCAGGTGTGCCAAGAAATAACCTTGGTAGTCCTACTGTAACTGAAATGGCTTTGTTTGACCCACAGTTTCGTTGTATGACAGATTTGTCTAATAATTACAATGACCTTACTGATTTAACTTTTTACAAGCAGATGACCGATTCTTCAGAATGGGAAGAGGTTACATATTCTGATGACCAAAAGCGTAGATTCTTGCGCACTAATAACTCTAGTGTTGTTATTCCTAACACTGCTTACAAGTTTAGAGTAGAGTTTAATGCTCCTGGCTACGTGTTTGCCAATGCTATTTATTTTTATTGGTCAAGTCAAAGTCACAGCACTAAAGTACATATATGGAAACAGAGAAGTGATAACGACACTTGGTATCAACACACAAGTGCAGATGACAATGTATCTAGCTGGCCTGGACATTTATGGATGCCTTTTAACACTATTCCATGGCATGAAACGGCTAGCACTACAAGTCATTACCACAAGGTTCGTGTTGAGTTTACCCCTAGCTGGAGTACGGGAACTTATTCAGATAGAGATATTGCTTTATCGGGTGGCCAAATTTGGGGTGGATACCCTTCAGGACGTAGAACACCTCACTATTATGACCAAAATGGAAAACTGATTACTTGGGGGGACTTTGAAGTAAACGGTAAACTGAACATAGATACTAGAGACACTAATACGACTTCTACTACCGCTCTTGTAATGAACGGTAATGAGGTAGAGCAAAGAACTCTTGGCTCTAACGCATTTAATAGTACTAGTTACATAACATCGCAAAGAGCAATAAGTAGTACACCAACAGACGGAGCAACTACAACGGCTATATCCTCTGACTGGGCATTTGACAACGTTAAAACTGCTGTGCCCGCTAACGCTGTTTTTACGGATACTGTAAATACTTTTGACGGGGCTTATAGTTCTTTATCAAGTATACCATCAACCTTTGCGCCTTCCGCACATAGCCATGGTATTGGAGGCATTACTGATGCTAGTAGATGGTGGAATAACTTTGGTGATAATCACACTACAAGAACGGCTTTTGACGCTGAGGATGATTCACTTACTACTGGATTTGGATGGAGATATGTTCAAGGCTCTACAAGTGGGCCTGGTACATCAACATCTCCTAATCAGTTTTATGCACTTACTGTAGGTCTTGGAAATGATTACGACTATGATAATTACGCCATGCAGTTGGTTATTCCTAGAAACACATCAACGCCTTACATTTCTGTTAGATTTGAAGAGGGAGGAAGCTTAGGCTCTTGGCAAAAAATATCTGCTGGTTATGCAGATTCTGCGGGGTCTATAGCATATTCAAATGTAACTGGTACTCCAACACTAGGAACAGCAGCGGCAGCAGCTACAACAGATTTTGCAACCTCAGCTCAGGGAACTACAGCAGACGCTGCATTACCTAAAGCGGGTGGGACGATGACAGGTAATGTATTATTACAGGATGATGTTGAATTAAGATTTGGTACAGATACAGACTTAAAAATATATCATGATGGAGCTAACAGTAGAATAGCAAATAATACTGGTCATCTTTACATTCAAAATTTATCAGATGACAAAGATATTTTATTCCGCAGTGATGATGGAAGTGGTGGCACAGAAACATACTTGAATATAGATGGATCTCTAGGGAAGGTTAGCGTTTCAAAACCTTTTATTGTAACTAATAATGCGACTATTACTGGAACTTTGTATACGGGAGATACTATTACTGTTGGTGATGGAACTGAGGACTCTAAAATTATTATTAAAAACTTCAATGCCGTATCTGAGCATATTGAGTTTTATAATGGTAGTACTCGTGTAGGCGAGATTGGAGTTGAAGACAATACTTGGTTAAGGATAAATCAAGAAACTAACAAAAATATATACACTCCTAGATATATACGTGCTGATGCTGGTTTCTTTGTAGATGGAACAGCCAAAGGTATTAACGGTAGTGGTAACTTTATTGGTGGCACTATTACAGGAGCAAGTGATGCTAACGTGTCTAACTGGGACACAGCCTATGGTTGGGGAGACCACGATGATGCTGGTTACATAACGTCACAACGTGCTATTAGCAGTACACCAACAGACGGAGCGACTACAACATCTATAAGTTCTGATTGGGCATTTGACAATGTTAAGACAGCTGTCCCAACTAACGCTGTGTTCACCGATACAGATACGGTATACACCCACCCCACAACTGCTGGTAACAAACACATACCAGCCGGCGGTGCTGCTGGGGAGTTTTTAAGGTATTCGGCAGATGGTACTGCTGTATGGGCAACGCCTTCTTACACAACTAACACGAACACAACTTATTCAGCGGGTGCTGGTCTTGATTTAACAGGTACTACATTTAGTATTGAACCTGATTTACGAGACGGTATTACCCTTATAGGTAAAAACGGCAGTAATTACATTGCTATTGACCACGATGATAACAATTGTATTGACTTCTACATTAGTGGTGTATGGATAGCTCGTATGGAAGCGGATGGAGACTTACATATGAAGGGAGATGTAATTGCATTTTCAGATATATTTAATCCTTAATTATGGCATTACAAAGTAGCGGGCAGATAAAAATGTCTGAATTAAACGCTGAATTTGGTTTAGCAGAAGAAAGACAGCTTAGTCTTAAAGATGCTTCTGACGGAACGGTTGCAACTATCAATACCAACAACGCTTCAACGGACAGACCAGACGGCACTGCGCCTCATGCTATAAGCGAGTTTTACAGCTATGACCATAGCGCAAGCGCAGCATGGAGTAATGACTATGCCCTAGATTACGATGGAGTGAATGACTATGTACGAGGATCACTAAGCTCACACCCATCTCAAGAGTTTAGTATTAGTATGTGGGTAAGGAATGATGAAGGCTCAAAGCGCAATTTAGCTTTGTACTCTACGGTGCATACAGAAAACAATGCGACAAATGGTAGGT
>Ga0206123_10003185_pt1 | contig 13656 bp, 18 predicted proteins | sample Helgoland_Spring_2_FD_160086 | JGI IMG/M metagenome (GOLD analysis project Ga0206123, IMG submission 160086) | Pelagic subsurface seawater microbial communities from Kabeltonne, Helgoland, North Sea - Helgoland_Spring_Bloom_20160316_1 | ecosystem: Environmental > Aquatic > Marine > Epipelagic ... | reverse complement strand
AGATTAAGAAATGGAGATCTTGATAATAATGAAATAGAAATAGAGGTACAAAATACCTCTGGTGGTATGCAAAGCTTTGAAATACCCGGTATGCCTGGTGGAAATGTTGGCATGGTAAACCTCGGTGATATTCTTGGGAAATCGATGGGAAATAAAAAAGGGAAAAAGAAAAAAATGTCGGTAAAAGAATCTCACGACATCCTAATAGCACAAGAATCAGATAAAATGATTGAAGAAGATAAAATTATTAAAGAAGCTAAAAAAGCTACAGAGGAAAATGGAATAGTTTTTTTAGATGAAATAGACAAAGTTTCAGCTAGAAGTGACAGAGTAGGTGGAGATGTTTCAAGAGAAGGTGTCCAGAGAGACTTGCTTCCACTTATTGAGGGAACAACAGTAAGCACTAAACATGGGCCTATTAAAACTGACCATATTTTATTCATAGCATCAGGAGCATTTCAGTTGGCTAAACCTTCTGATCTATTACCAGAATTACAAGGAAGATTACCAATACGGGTTGAATTAAACGCTTTAAAAGAAGAGGATTTTATCAGAATACTTAAAGAGCCAGACAATAGTTTAATTAAACAATATAAAGAACTATTAAAAACAGAAGATGTAAATTTAGAATTCACTAACGATGGGATTAATATGCTTGCAAAGATATCAGCAGAAGTAAATTCTTCGGTAGAGAATATTGGAGCAAGAAGACTTCATACTATTATCGAAAAAGTTTTAGATGATATAAGTTTTAATGCTACAGATAGATCGGGAGAAACGATTGTTATTGATGAAAAATATGTACAAGACAATTTGGGTAACTTAGTCAAAGACACTGATTTATCAAAATTTATTTTATAAATTTTTTAACTTAACCAAAATTGCTCCAGCACCTCCATCTTTCAAAGAAGCTTCAGATATTGAACTTACATGTTTACTAGTATCTTCGTTGTTATTAATAAATTCTGGAACTGAAAACCTTAATTTACTTAAGTCCTGAGATACATAGGTATCTTCTTCAGTATTAGAATGAAGACCTTTTCCAGTAATTAAAAGTATTTCCTTAAACTTGTTATTGATGGCGGAAAGTATAATTTGTTTAACTTTTTTATTAGCTTCTTCCAAAGTAAAACCATGGAGATCAAATCTTAGACGGTCTTTTCTAAAACTTTCATCTTTTGTATGCAACTCTTTATCATAAATATCTGAGGGTTGTTTGGTAAATTTATCCCAAACTTTTCTGTCTTCGTTTGAAAGTACTTTTTTTTTTATCACTTACTTATAATTTCAGCTAAATACCAGTTTGGGCTTTTATTATTTATATTTCTAGTAAATTTCCAAACATCTTTAACAAACTTAATTTTGTCAGGATTGCCCTCAACTATTTTATTCTCTTTTTTTTTAACTGAAATAACTTCAGCTACAAATTTAACTGTAGCAGATAAATCATCTTTAACTTTTTCATATTTTTCTACGGACGATTCTTTAATACCTATAAACGTGAATTCAGATTTAATATTTTCTTTATTTCTTGCATCTATTGCGCTTAAAAAATTATTATTCATTGACGCAGTTAAAAGACTTTTTAATTGTTTTAGATCACCATTTGCGAATGATGTAAGAATCGTTTCATAAGCTAATTCTGCACCTTTTAAAAATTCTTTTTTATTTTTTCCTTCCAAAGTTTCATGATTTTGTTTTACTGGCTTAACTGCATTTGTTGGAATACTAAAATTTTTTTCCGCAAAACTGGGGTAGACTTTAGATTCATGTCCAGTTTTTCTCCCTAATATACTTCTTAATCGCAAAATTATAAATCCGGCGATCATGCCTAGTAAAATTATGTCTATATATCCAAAACTATTACTCATAATTTGATAATTACACATTAATCATATATTTTTATACCTGACAAATGAACTCATTTTTTTTATTTTTTTTAGGCCTTCCAGCATTAGAAATTTTTTTAATGATAAAAATAGGTAGTAAATTCGGTGCTTTAAATACATTAGCTTTAATTTTTTTAACTGCAATAATTGGGGTATATTTTGCAAAAATACAGGGGATAAAAACCATTAGATCGGGCATGATTAATCTTTATCAGAACAAATTGCCTATTTATGAAATTTTATCCGGGGCTTCAATTGCAATAGCTGCTTTACTTTTAATCGTACCTGGGTTTCTAACAGATTTTATTGGATTTCTTTTTTTAATACCTTTTACAAGAAAGATTATATTCAATATTGCAATGAAAAATAAAAAAAAAGGTAAACAAAATCACAAGGATGACCACATAGAAGGTGAAATTGTGGACAAAAAAAATGAGTTATAAGATAATAGGTAAATACATTAAAAAACTAAATTTTAGCATCCCTAAACCCGAAGCTTTTTTTTTACTTTCAAAAAATATATCTAATTATAAAATTAATATTAATATCAAAAGTTCGCAAATAAAACAAAACATTATAGAAGTGCTAACAACTTTAACATTAAACCCTATAAAAAATGATTTTGAAAAAATTGAAACTGAAATTACATATTCTACAGTTATAAAATTAGAAAATAGCAAAATTAACAAAGAAGAAATAGAAAAAATAATTTTAATTAAAGTTCCGTCGAAAATTTATTCAGAGTTAAGGCAAATATTTGTTTTTTTGTTTGAGAACTCAGGGTTTAAAGATGTAAAAATTAGTGAAACTATTGATTTTGAAAAATTACATAAACTTCAAAAAGATCAATAGAAATTTTTCTTTAATTCTCTTTTTAAAAACTCCTTGTGTTTTTTAATCTCAGTTTCAGAAACTTTTACAATTTTTTTATTATAATCCACAGCTTCAGAAACATTTAAACTTGTATTAATTTCTGTAAGATTGAACTTGGGCTCTTTAGCATCAAGTAAATTTATATAAACTTCTCTCAGTAACTCACAATCAAGTAAGGCATTGTGTTTTGTTCTTCCTGATAAATCTATATTAAATTTTCGGCACAAAGCATCTAAAGAATTAGATGATCCAGGGAATTTATTCCTAGCAACCTCCAAGGAATCTATAACTAATTTTTTCTCAATTTGATTTTTTCTAATTGCACCTAACTCACCATCCAGAAATCCCAAATCAAATGGAGCATTATGAATAATAATTTTTTTTTCTTTTATAAAATTTTCAAATTCATCAGCAATTTCATCGAAAGTTTCTTTATTTTTTAAAAATCCACAGAGAACCCGTGAATTTTAAAAGCTGCGTTAGGAACATCTCTTTTTGGGTTTATTAATTTATGAAATACCTTTCCTGTTGGTATTAAATCCTTTGTTTCAACACACGCTATTTCCACAATTTTGTGACCATCTCTAAAGGATAGACCTGTTGTTTCGGTATCTAGGAAAACCTCATTCATATAAACTAATTATATCTAATAAATTTTTTTTTAGCACGTAAAAATTTTTTTCATTTATTATAATGTGATCAGAAAGTTTTGATTTTTTTTTATCTGATAGTTGCCTTTTGTCAAGAATATTAAATAAATTTTTATCTCCTCCTCTTGATTTAAATCTTTTTAATCTTGTTGTTTTACTTGTCTTAATAAAAATTATTACATCAAAATATTTCGTTAATTTATTTTCAAATAATAATGGTATTTCATAAAATATTTTATTTTTATTTTTATTTTTTATAGAAAACATTTTCATTCTTTTTCTTACCTGGGGGTGAATTATTTTTTCTAATTTAATTAAATTTTTTTTATCTTCAAATATTTTCAATATAAGTGAATATTTCAAGTTAGAATTTTTTCTAATTAAAAATTTTTTAATTAGGTGGTTTTTAAAGTTTTTATCTTTATAAAGTTTTTTAATTTCATTGTCAGCGCTAAACAAAGGTCCTCTTTTGTATGACAAAATTTCGCTAGCTGTTGTTTTTCCTGATGCTATTGATCCTGTAATGGCAATTTTAATCATTTGAGTTTAGATAATAACAGGTTAATTAGATCATCATCTATTTCTGGGTTAACTTTATTCCATAAATAAAATGACTTTTGACCTTGGTAAATAAACATATCAAGACCATTAAAAGCTTTAATTCCCTTGCTCTCAAGAAATTTTAGTGTTTTAGTTTTTAGGGGATTGTAAATAGTATCAATATAAATTGCGTCATTTTTACATTTGTTAAAATTAATATTAAATTCTTGACCATTTTTTAAACCTAAACTTGTTGCATTAACAATTATATCATAGTCTCCTATTTCATCTTGAAGTTTATCCCAGTGCAAAATTTTTAAATAACTAAAGTTTTTTTTTAAGAAAAGGCATTTTTCATATGTTCTATTGGTTATTGAAATACGATTAATTCCAGATTTTTCTAGTGATAATATAACTGATGGTGAAACCCCGCCTGCGCCTATAACTAATGCTTTCTTAATAATTCTGTCATTTATTTCTTTTAAGTAGCCTGCTTGTAATCCAAATACATCTGTATTTTCACCTACTACTAATCCATCGTTATTTAAAAGCAAAGTATTTACGGAGCCAGTTGTATTAGCATCATTAATTGTCTTATCTATATGATTAATAATTTTTTGTTTGTAGGGCAGAGTTACATTGACACCCTTTAAAGTTCCATTTTTAACTTTTTTAACTACACTTACTAAATCTTTTTCTTTAATATCTATTATTGAGTAAGTTGCATCAATTTTATATTTTTTAAACCAATAATTATGCAAAAGTGGAGAGAGAGAATGACTGATTGGGCTGCCAATTATACCAAATATTTTTTTCATTAACTAAATTCTCTATAAAACTTAATAAGTTTAACAAGTTTATCAGGGTCTGTCTCTGGAAGAAGACCGTGTCCTAAATTAAAAATATAAGGCATGTTTTCAAAAATTTTAAAATATCTAGAAGCTTTTTTTATAATCTCTTCTTCCGACAGAAGTAAAGTTTTTGGATCTAACCCACCTTGTAAAATAACATTCTTAAGATTTTGTTTTGCCCACAAAGGATCTATTTCATAGTCTAAATTTAACCCATTTGGTTTAACAACATCATTAAATTCCTTATACTTTTCCATAATACCTCTAGGAAAACAGATAATAGGTATCGTATTATTTTTACAAAATTCTACAATTTTCAAGTTTGGAATATAGCAATAATTTGGTAAGTCTTTTTCTTTTAATAAACCAGCCCAAGAGTCAAATATTTGAATTACATCTGCGCCAGCATTTATTTGATTTTCAATATGAGTACATAAATACTCATTTAATTTATCCAATATTACATTTACTTCAAATTCTTTTTGTTGAATTTTTTTATAGTTTATTTCATGTTTATTAAGTTTAGCACCAAGCATATATATTAATAAAGTCCAGGGAGCCCCAACAAAACCTATTAAAGACTTTTTTTTATCTAATTTTTTTCTTGTGACTTCTATTTCTTTATATATTGGGTGTAGTTTTTGTGAAAATGAAATTTTATCATTATCTAGAAATTTATTTAAATTAAAATCACTTAATTTAGGTCCATGGTTTTTTGTAAAATCTACTTTTTGACCTAAAGCAAAAGGAACCATAAGTATATCTGAGAATATAATAGCTGAGTCAATATTAAATCTATTAATTGGTTGAAGTGTAATTTCTGAGCTTAACTCACTATTTAAACAAAGTTTAATAAAGTTTTTATTTTGTGATCTAATTTTTTTAAATTCAGGAAGATAGCGACCTGCTTGTCTCATAAACCATACAGATTTACAATTCTTTTTATCAATTAAAATTTTTTTAAGATTACTCATTAAATAATAAAAGTTTATAATTATAGCGAGTGTAGTAGGTTCTGTTAATTTGTTATATAACTAATTATACAATATTTATACATTTGACCTTTAATAACTTCTTTATATTCTATGCAATTTCGAGGGTTTATTCATTTTATAAACATATATAAAATAATATTATCAACATAAAAAAAACTGTTTAACTTATGTTAATCATTGTTAATTATTTTTTTAATAAACAATTAAAAAGGTAAAACATTATTATATTAAATAAATATTAACACACTTATGAACGAAAAATACAATGTATATCTTGTGTCTGACTCGACTGGAGAGACTTTAGATAGAATTTTTTTATCTCTAAAATCTCAATTTGCGAATTTTGAATATGAAAAAAAAGAATTTGCCTTTGTTAGAACGGAACAACAAATAGATAAAATTATAAAAGAATGTAATGAAATAGAAAACTGTTTAATACTTTACACTATTGTTGAAACAAAGTTAGCTAAATACATATTAAATAAAAGCGATGAAAATAATGTTCCTTGTTTTGGAATATTAGGTAATCTTATATTAAGTTTTTCAAAATTACTTAATCAAAAGGCTATTCATAAACCAAGCGCGCAACACGTACTTGATGAAGATTATTATAAAAGAATAGAAGCAATTCAATTTACAATGGCTCACGATGATGGAAAAAAAGTAGATGATATAAATAATGCTGATGTTGTTTTATTAGGCGTAAGCAGAACCAGTAAAACACCTACTTCTATATATCTTGCAAACAGAGGTTACAAAACTGTTAATGTTCCCCTTGTGTAAGATAAAAAATTTCTAAAGGGTTGGTGGAAAATAAAAAATCATGCATAATCGGATTAATTGCTGATCCCGAGCGTCTTGCTGACATAAGGCGCAATCGGGTAGCAATTATGAAAGATCATAAACTGAAAGAATATACAAATTTAAAATATATTAAAGAAGAAGTTGAAAATTCAAAAAAACTTTTTAAAAAAAATAATTGGCCAATTATTGATGTGACCAGAAGATCAGTTGAAGAAACAGCTGCTTCAATTCTAAAGATTATTGAAATTAAAAAACATAGATGAAAATTATTCTGGCTTCTAAAAGCGGTGTTAGAAAGACAATTTTAGATAAATATAAAATTGAAAATGAAGTAATAACCTCTAACGTTGATGAAGATGAAATTAAAGAATCCTTATTAGCTGAGGGAGCAGACCCCTTAGAAATTTCAAAAAATTTAGCCGAAGTTAAATCAATTCAAGTAAGCAATAAAAACCCTAATAGTTTAGTTCTTGGTGCTGACAGTGTAATTTCTCTAAACAATGAATTAATCAATAAACCGAACTCAAGAAAAGAGGCCCTAGAAATCTTAAAAAAATTAAATAATTCTAAGCACTATCTTATAAGTTCAGTCTGTATTTCCAAAAATGGCTCCATGATTTGGAATTACTCAGAATCATCCGAACTCAAAATGAAAAATTTTAAAGAAATGGAACTATCGGAATATCTTTCTAAAATTGAAACAAAAACCCTGCTTGCATATGGAGTTTATCAAATAGAGGCTGATGGTTTGGAATTATTTGAGTACATAAAAGGCGACAAGGACTCAATTATGGGTTTGCCAATTAAGGACATTATCAATTACATTAACCAATATAATAAATGAAAGAAAATCACCCAGATATAAAATTTGGTAAAACAGGAGTCTTACTAGTCAATCTTGGAACACCAGACTCGACTAGTTGGTGGGATATAAGAAAATACCTCAAAGAATTCCTCTCAGATAGAAGAGTTATCGAGGTTAACCCTATACTGTGGCAATTAATTCTAAATTTATTTATCTTAACTTTCAGGCCCTCAAAAACAGCTCATGCTTATAAAAAAATTTGGAGGCAAGAAAACAATGAGTCTCCTTTATTATTTTTTACAAGAAATCAGGCACATAAACTTAAAGTCAAGATGAAAAATGATAATATAATTATTGACTTTGCCATGAGGTATGGAAATCCAAGTATAAAATCACGATTAGATATGCTCAAAGAAAAAGGTTGTGAAAATATAATTATTCTACCTTTATATCCTCAGTATGCTGGTGCAACAACTGCAACAGTTTGTGATGAGGTTTATAGATCTTTAATGAAAATGAGATGGCAGCCTAGCCTTCAAATTATTCCTCATTATGAGAGTGAGCCAATTTATATTCAGGCTTTAACCAATAGCATTGAAAAAAAAATTCAAGAAATAAATTGGAAACCTGATTTAATAATTTCTTCTTATCATGGAATTCCTAAATCTTATTTTGATAAAGGAGATCCTTACCATTGTTATTGTCATAAAACGACAAGATTGATGAAAGAAAAGTTAAATAAAATAGAAATCCAAACAGCATTTCAATCTAGATTTGGACCTCAAGAATGGTTAACTCCATATACTGACAAAACGTTGGAAAGTTTGCCTAGCAACGGTGTAAAAAATCTATTAGTTATATGCCCAGGTTTTGCATCTGACTGTGTTGAAACTTTAGAAGAAATAAATATTCAAGGCAGGGAAAGTTTTTTAAAAAATGGTGGTAAGAATTTCGATCTAATCCCTTGCCTCAACGATAATCAAGATCATATTGTTTTGTTTGAAACACTTGTAAAACGCTATCTGTAATATGAGCTTATATTTATTTTTTAAATCATTACATTTAATCGCTGTTATATCTTGGATGGCAGGACTTTTATATTTACCAAGAATTTTTGTATATCATACTGAAGCTACTCACGAATCTCAGAAAGATATTTTTAAAACAATGGAGAGAAAGTTATATAATTATATTATGATGCCTGCGATGTTGTTATCATGGTTTTTTGGAATTTTATTATTACACAACATTACATTTTCAGTTTTTTTAGAGCTATGGATGCAAATAAAAATTATATCAGTTGTAATTTTGACATATTATCATTTTACACTAGGCAAATATTTAAATGATTTTGCTGTTAATGATAACCAGAAAACTTCAAGATTTTTCAGGATATATAACGAAATACCAACAATTATACTAATTGTAGTAATATTTGTTGTAATATTTAAACCTCAATAAGGGGTTGTAATTTTTTTAAAAAGACATATATTTTTACTACACTCCTGAATCAATAATAATCACATGAATTTACAAGAACTTAAGTTAAAAAAACCTGCAGAGCTAATTAATGAAGCCGAAAAGCTTGGTATTGAAAATCCAAGCACTCTAAGAAAACAAGAAATACTTTTTGCTATTTTAAAAAAACTAGCAGAAAAAAATGAACAAATAACAGCCACTGGAGTTTTAGAAGTATTACAGGATGGTTTTGGCTTTTTAAGAGCGATAGAGTCAAATTATTTACCTGGTCCTGATGATATTTATGTAAGCCCTAGTCAAATAAGAAGATTCGGATTAAGAACGGGTGATTCCGTTGAAGGAGAAATTAGAGGACCAAAAGATGCAGAGAGATATTTTGCCCTTTTAAAAGTGAATAAAATCAATTTTGATAATCCAGAACAAGGGAAAAATAAAATTGCATTTGATAACTTAACTCCCCTTTATCCCAATGAAAGAATTAAGTTAGAAGTTGAAACTACTAAGATTGAAAAAAAACCGGATAATACAGCTAGATTAATAGATTTAGTAAGTCCAATTGGTAAAGGACAAAGATCTTTGATTGTATCTCCTCCTAGAGCGGGAAAAACAATTATTCTACAAAACATTGCTCAATCTATAACGGCTAATCATCCAGAATGTTATTTAATGGTTTTATTGATAGATGAAAGGCCAGAAGAGGTTACTGACATGCAAAGATCTGTAAAAGGAGAAGTCGTTGCCTCTACTTTTGATGAACCTGCTTCGAGGCACGTTGCGGTTGCTGAGATGGTAATTGAAAAAGCTAAACGTTTAGTAGAACATAAGAAAGATGTTGTCATTTTACTTGATTCTATAACTAGATTAGGCAGAGCTTACAACGCAGTTATACCAAGTTCAGGAAAAGTTTTAACAGGAGGTGTAGATGCTAATGCACTACAACGACCTAAGAGATTTTTTGGTGCTGCTCGTAATATAGAAGAAGGTGGTTCTTTAACAATTATATCTACAGCTTTAGTAGATACAGGAAGTAGAATGGATGAAGTGATTTTTGAGGAATTTAAAGGAACAGGTAATTCAGAATTGATTCTTGATAGAAAAGTTGCTGATAAAAGAATCTATCCAGCATTAGATATAACTAGATCAGGAACAAGAAGAGAAGAACTTTTATTTGTAAAAGATGATTTATCGAAGATGAATGTTTTAAGAAGAATCATCAGTCCAATGGGAACAATGGATGGTATAGAATTCTTAATCTCAAAGTTAAAAAACACAAAGAATAATGCTGACTTTTTTGACTCTATGAATAAGACTGCAAACTAAATTTAAACTTTGTTTTATTGGATTGTCTGATTATTAAAATTTACCTCATGAAGATAAAAATCCATTATACTTTCAAGTGTTTTAGCTTTATCATTTAATGTAATTGTTTCTAGAATTTTTTGTTTTTCCTCATTAGTTACAGGAGAAATCATTGCTAGCGTGTTAATTATTTGGTTTTGTTCGATTTTTTCAAATTCTCTCCAATTAAGTAATAGACCACTTTTTTTAAAAAATTTTTTAGCTTTTTTTATTAAACTGGACGAATTTATTTCTTCTGTTTCTTTAATTAAATCATTTTTGAAACTATTATAATTAACTTTAAATTCTCTGTATAATTTGTCATTTATTTTTTCATCTATAATTTTAAATCTAGTTATTCCTGTTAAATTAATCAAAATTCTACCATCCTTACTTTTTTGGTAATCATTTATTTTTCCAAGACAACCAATTTTATAAACAGAGTTATTCTCTCTCTTTGACTGAACCATGCCCATTAGGTTATCTTTGTTGAGAGCATCATTAACTAAATCTAAATATCTCTGTTCAAAAATATTTAATGGTAAATTTGTTTTTGGAAAATATATAACCCCACTTAATGGGAAAACAGGTATTATGTCAGGATAATTATTCATATTAAACTGAGTATATTAAAAAAATTTATTTATCGATAGTGACATTTTATAATGGTTGACTATTTCTTAACCAGTGTACTATACTTGATTTTTGCGGGCATAGCTCAGTGGTAGAGCGTCTCGTTGCCAACGAGAAGGTCGAGGGTTCGAACCCCTTTGCCCGCTCCATAATATGTTAACAGTTTTAAAAAAGAAAAAATTATTTACGAAAATTGAGACTCTGGAAAAGCCTGAAAGCCTTTACAATGTCTGATTTGTTAAAAAAAAAATGTGTTTCTTGTGACGGAAATACTCTACCTTTTGATACCACAGAAATTCATAAATATTTAAAAAAAGTAGATGGTTGGGATGTACAAAGTGATGATGATAAAAGTTTTTATTTAATTAAGGATTTTAATTTTAAAAATTTTGAACAAAGTGAATCTTTTGTGCATCAAATTGGTAAAATTGCCGAGGAGGAAAATCATCATCCTGATATTTCTTTTGGTTGGGGCTATGCCAAGATTAAAATCTTTACTCATGCTATCAAAGGATTAGCTGAGAGTGATTTTATATTGGCTGCTAAAATAGATAATATTTAACTAATGATTAAAATGTCTGATACCAGTGAAGATCATTTTAATTTTTGCCTTATCAGCAGCATTTATAACCTCCTGATCTCTAATTGATCCACCCGGTTGTATAATGGTTTTAACACCAGCTCTAATTAATGTTGTTATTCCGTCTGCAAAAGGAAAAAAAGCGTCAGAGGCAGCAATAGAATTTTTAATTTTTGATGATTGAAACTGTTTGGCTTTTTGTGTGGCTATTTTACAGCTATCTAGACGACTTGGTTGTCCTGCACCTACACCGATTGTAGAAAAATTATTACATAGTATAATTGCATTTGATTTCACATACTTGCAAATATTAAAAGCAAATTCTATTTCTGCCAGTTCTTTTTTATTTGGTTTTAATTTTGTAACAAACTTTAATTTTTTCCTATCAAAAATTATTTGGTCTTTACTTTGAATTAAAAAAGATCCGTTAAAAACCTTAAGAGAAGTTTTGTTCTTTATTTTAAATCCAGTGATATCAATTATTCTGAGATTTTTTTTTTTTTTAAACAAAATTAAAGAGTCTTTATCAAAGCCTTTTGCTAGAACAACTTCTGAAAATTTTTTATTAATTTCAAGGGCTATTTTTTTTGTAATTTTAAAATTGCATGCAATTACTCCACCAAAAGAACTTATTGGATCTGAAGCAAAAGCATTTTTAAATGAAATTAAGGGATTTTTATTTTCAGAAACTCCGCATGGATTTGCATGTTTAATAATGACTGTGCCGAACTTTTTTAAAGACTCTAAAATTTCTAGCGATGCAAAAATATCGTTATAGTTGTTATAGCTTAATTCTTTTCCATGTAATTGGTTGAAGCCAATAGTTTGATCGAGATAATCGCTAACATAAATAGAACTTTCTTGATGAGGATTTTCACCATATCTTAATCGTTGTAATTTTTTACCAAAGATTGTTTTTCTTTCTGGGAAATCTATATTTAATTTTTTATTGAACCAGTTTGCAATCATTGAGTCATAATAAGCTGTCAACCCAAATGCTTTAGAAGACATTAATTCTCTAAACTTTAAAGTTGTAGCTCCCTTATTTTTTTCGATTTCTTTAATTAAATGTGAGTAATCATTTTTATTAGTTATAATAGCTACATTTTTAAAATTTTTAGCAGCAGCTCTTACCATTGTAGGTCCACCAATATCAATATTTTCAATTATATTTTTTGTATTAGATGTATTTGTTACAACTTTTTGGAAAGGATAAAAATTAACTACAATTAAATCTATAGCAGGAAAGTTCTGTTTAATCATTTCACTTTGATGTTTTTTGTTTTGTCTATCATGCAAAATTCCTGCATGTATTTTTGGATGTAGAGTTTTAACTCTACCATCTAACATTTCTTTAAAACCGGTATACTTTGATAATTCAGTGCATTCATAGCCTAATTTTCTTATAAAAGTATAAGTTCCTCCAGAACTAATAATTTTAATTTTAAATTTTTTAAGTATTTTTAATAATACAGTTAAATTTTCTTTATTAGATAAAGAAATAAGAGCGTTTCTAATTTTTACTTTCATTACTAAAAATTCTTTTTTATTTCCCAATTAAAAGACTTATTTTTATTAACTAAATTACCGCTAATAGTTATACAAGCATTATCTAACATTTTTTTTCCACCTAAAAATACACTTTTCTCAATTTCTAAAATTTCGTCTTTAGCAGTAAAAATTAACGATTTGTTTTTTGAAATCTTAATTAAAACACTATTTCCACCCATAGTTTTTATAGCCGTTAATTCAGGATTTAAATGAAATCTAAATATGTATCTTATAGGAATGCCATCTTTTTTTTTGAATATATGATCAAAACCCTCTAAGAAACCTTTCTCTCTATTAAAAATAATCTCTCTTTTATGTATACAGCCAAAATTTTTTTCATATCCAGTATGTGATGCAGAACAGCCAAATATATTGTTCTCATTATAAATATTTACATCATAAGTTTTAAAAGTATTTTTAATTGAATTACCAAATATTTTATTAATTAATTTATTACGTTCAAATTTTGTAACTGATGTGTCATTTAAAGTTAATGTTGATTGGCAAGCCGTTAATCTACTTAATAATTCTGCTTTACTTGAAATTTTGTCACCGAAGCCCGAATTAGAAATTATCTTTTGTCCATCCAAAAAGTATTCAAATGATAATGGGCCAGATTGATAACATTTTGAAAAGCTCTTCTTAGGTGGATGGTCTACGTCAAAAAA
>Ga0206123_10003180_pt1 | contig 13666 bp, 13 predicted proteins | sample Helgoland_Spring_2_FD_160086 | JGI IMG/M metagenome (GOLD analysis project Ga0206123, IMG submission 160086) | Pelagic subsurface seawater microbial communities from Kabeltonne, Helgoland, North Sea - Helgoland_Spring_Bloom_20160316_1 | ecosystem: Environmental > Aquatic > Marine > Epipelagic ... | reverse complement strand
GGAAATCTGTGAAGTCGCCGTAGACCGGGGATAATAAAGGATCTTTGATGTCGTGACCGTTGGCATAGAGTCTTGCCGATGCACCTAAACTGCCATCATATGTTACGAGGACTCGATCAATCCCTTCATTGGTAAACAGGGTGTCACCGGTCTTGGTCAGATCCGCCCAGGGTGTGCCCGCATAAATTGCGCCGGGTAGCGGTTGCTTAAGATTTTTAAGTTGATGCACCGTTGCCAGGGCCAGACCGCCACCGGCAGAAGTACCACCAAAGGCAATATGTTTTGCCTTGTAGCGCTCGAGCAGAGCCCGATACACAGCAACCGTATCATCTACCGCCGCCGGAAACGGATGCGCCGGTGGCATTCGATAATCAACTGAAACCACAGTAATTCCAGCGGTTCGGGCAATGGTTACCGCCTCACGAACACTGGCATCGCCACCACCAAACACATAGGCACCCCCATGCACATAAAGCATCAGGTGTTTTTTGTGGTGCCTTGATATGCGCTTCGGGGTTACCCAGTAGACCGGCACATTGGCAACTGTGTCCTTTTTGATAGTGACATCAAACTGCTGCTCGATTGCAGAAAGCTGTATTGGCGGTCCTTTTCTTTGCTCGATAAACGCATCCCATTCTGCCCTCGATGCCGGCACGTATGATTGCCGCTGTTTGACATCAGGGGCGGGCATTGACTCAATGGACTTTTGCAATGCCTCACTGGCCCCCGCCGGTATGGGGATAGTTCTATTGTTAATTTTCCAGCCCGAAACTTCCCCGGCGAGACTCATATTCGCCGTTAGAAACAGGACCAGCAAGGGAAATACCCTGCAAACCATCACATTCATATTTGTACTCCTTTTTTTGTCGCTAAATTTAATACCCGGAAATTGACACATTTGTTGAGGTTGGATACCATTAAATACCAATAATCGATATAGAGGCAGCCAAATGCCTAAAAATACAAGCATGACGCTGGGTGAACACTTTGATGGGTTTATCGCTCACCAGATTGAAGAAGGCCGCTTTGCTTCTGCAAGCGAGGTCGTACGCGCCGCGCTTAGAATGTTTGAGGACAATGAGCGAAAAATAGCCGCACTTCGAACCTTGATTGAGGAAGGGGAAGCTAGCGGCACTGCTGAGTATAGCTACGAAAGCCTTATGAATGAGCTCGACGAAGAACTTGGCTAATGCACTCATTTACCCTGACCAAAAAAGCCAGGGCTGATCTGAAATCGGTCGCAGTCTACACACAAAGAAAGTGGGGCAAAGTGCAACGTGAAATCTATTTGCGACAATTTGATGAAACCTTCTACATGCTTTCGAAGGCGCCTTCGACGGGAAACAAGTGCGACTTCATAAAGCAAGGATATAGAAAATTTCCCGTTAACAGTCATATCGTTTTCTATCGTAGTAAAAGCCAGTCCGAGATTGAGATTGTTCGTATTTTGCATAAGCGTATGGATGCCAGATCCGCGATCAAAAAAATAATTAACAACCGATCAACTGTCAGTAAGCGAACTGGTCTATCCGGCTTTTAGCCTGTGACAGCCCCTTGCCTCGAATCATTGTTGGGTCCAGCCAGGCTGCCACTGCCCGACGTTCATATCCAAACTCAAAAGTCTGTTGCTCCAGATCTTTTTGGTCTACCCAGACGCCTTCATGGTAGGGCACAGGGAAACCATTCCAGTTCATGGGGTAAGCATAGACCCGAGTGAGTGCCTCACCCTCTTCATAGTCCCCTACATAGGTTACCCAGGGTGTTTCCAGCCGAATCTGTTTGAGCACATTAGTCTGCAGCGAGCCGATATAATTGCCAATATCCCAGTCGGGAATTGCATCTTCAAAATATACAGGGCCACCGGGTAGTGACAAGGTGTCACCCTTTTTGACGAAGAAGAATTCGGAACGGTCATCCTGCTTTCGATGCAGCAATAGTCGACTAGTCTCGATCGGCTTATTGCTATGTACCGCGATAAGTTCTTTGCCTGATTCAGACATCATTTCATAGACCTCATCGGAGAAGACATAATAGCCAGTCGCCGGTGGATAGTGTTTCGCTGCATACTTGTTGAACAGGCCACAACGATGTAAGTCGGAGTTATTGTCCGCCGCTTTGTGCCACAGGTGCATGTTCATAAATAGCAGGTCGCCGCGCTTCAGGCCAGGGTCGATAAAATCTTCTTCCCGCGGGCGTATCGCCTCGTTGATGTGCCGTACACCCTCCCCCCGGTCTATCTCTCTTTCCAAATGATGGGAACCCGGCGCGACAAAAAGCTGGCCGGTGGCTTCATTAAAATCGCATGCGGGTATGACGGTGAATAACCACTCAAGGGAAGACCCAACCGGGCGCCAGCGTTTGTAGTCATGATGAGCGGGGATGCCTTTGCCCCCGGGGGTACGGTCATACATCACATACGCCGTGAGCACAACATCGTCGTTTAGCAAGGTCCTGGCGCCAGAGACGACCCAGGGGTGCTCTGCAAAGTGGACAAAATCAGGATCGCACCATGAACTTTTCGCCAGCGTGTAACGACCCGGACCAGGCCAGGTTCCTACAGGCTTACCATCATCGAGTGGCGGATTTCGAAGAATTGCTGCATCCAGCGCCGCCATTTCTGTATCACTGAACTGGTTTCTTAAAATCAGGTAGCCATCACGTTCATATTGTTCTTGCTGCTCGGCACTAAACACTTGATTACCTCCATTTATCTGGATTTACTTCAGCAGTTCCGGGCTGCTCAATGAGCCCGGGTAATAAAGAATCTTTGGCTTTGAGCTTTCCGCCCGAACAAGAAACGAATCCAACCTGGTCCGATCAAAGGAATAAAATGCGTCGATAAACGCTTCTGCGACCAGGATATTTTTTCCCTGCGGCGCTGGCCCAACGCAAGCAACCAACAATGCAGTTGTTAGTAACGTAATGAGGAGTATTTTCATTTTTCCGTTCCAACCTCTCAAAGACTTTTTAACACCTTATTCGAGCGGAAGGGTATTGTTAGTTGAGTCAACAGGGAAAGCTGTTCCCCGGTCCCATTACCCACCCGTGCAACCGAGGTTTTGCCTGAAAAGGTACCAAATAGTCTGTCCCAGATGATCACGGTGCAACCATAATTTGTATTGCTCTCGTTGTAGTCACACGAATGGTGGAGTTGATGCCATTCCGGTGTATTAAACAGCCAGCCATAAACTCCGGACCGGAATGGCAAATTGGCATGATTCAGGTGGCCAGTAACTATCCTGAAAACCAGTACAACCGCAACAACCCCCTCGCTTGCACCCAGAAACGCCAGTGCCACCGCAGCGCCCAGGTTCAAGCCGATCAACTCCAGCGGATGGGTGCGGTCAGCCCTGGCGATACTCATTTTGGTAATATGATGGTGAGTTGCATGTATTCGCCACAGCAACAGGAATCGGTGTTGGAAGCGATGGGCCCAATAGCCGATAAATTCCACGGCAAAAATACCGATGATTGCCATGCCAAGCAAACCGGGGATAGTGTCAGCCTCCAGTCGAAATGGAAAACCCGAGGTTTCCCGAAGAGAGGCAAACAAATTTGAGATGGGGGTATCGTAGTGTTCATCGAAGATTGGCACCCAGATAAAGACGATTGTCAGCACCCAGAATGCATCTTCAGCAAAATCTCGTGAGTCGAGCAGCCAATCTTCCCGCTTTGGGATCAGTCGTTCAATCGCTTGCACCAGGATAATTGGCAGGAAAATGGCAATAGTAATGAGCAAGCCCATATCTATCCATTCGTAAACGACCGCGCTGGCGGCCACAATCGCAAAGCCAAATACAATGATTGGCTGGGGCAGCGACCACAACAGGGCTTGCCTTGATTCACTCGAAACTGATACCGGCATTGCCTCAGGCATTTTCTACCGGGTCCAGAACAACCACTGGGATCTGCCGATCTGTTGCTTTTTTGTAATCTGCATAAGGTGCATAAACCGCCACCATCTGGTTCCATATTTTTTCACGCTCGGCACCATCGGGAATAACCCTGGCGCGAACATTGATACTCTTTTCACCTACCTGGATATGGCATTCCGGGTTGGCTTGCAGATTATCGAACCACAGGGGATGCGTTGGCGCACCACCTTTGGAGGCGATAATGACATGACTGTTACCCAGCTCACCGTATATGAGTGGCAATGCCCTCGGTTCGCCTGATTTTCGACCCGTTGTTGTCAGCAGCAGGGTTGGCAGAATACCCGGCCCACCAAGGGGAGATGAATCCCACATGTGCGCCTTCGCGGGGTCTGACTTATAAAGTGCTATGTGTTCTGCAATCCAGGATACGTCTGCGGGGCTTGCCATTCTATTTTTCCTTCAATTTGAAATTGTATCGTTACCGGATTATCACCTATTTTGGCATTGTTGCCAGTAGAGTTTTATTATTCCAATTGATGTACTCTCGAGTCTATTCCTGGACTTAATCTTATCGCAAGGAGACAGATGTGACAGATTTCGAAAGAACGCCGGAATCAAACTTCGACAATCTCGATAGCTTTTCATTCGAACCTAAATACCATCAATGGCAAGACCTGCGAATGCACTATCTTGACGAGGGTCCAAAAGATGGCCCGGTGATGTTGCTCCTGCATGGCATGCCGAGCTGGAGCTATCTCTATCGCGATATTATTCCGCCGCTGGTTGCGGCGGGTTACCGTTGTATTGCGCCGGATCATATGGGCTTCGGACGCTCGGATAAACCTGTTGATATTCACTGGTATACCATTGCGCGGCACACTGAAATATTAACCACATTAATCACCAGCCTCGACCTGAATGACATCACCCTGTTGTGTCAGGACTGGGGCGGCCCAATCGGGTTAGCCCAGGCTGCCACCATGCCCGAGCGATTTTCGCGGTTAGTCATCATGAACACATGGCTTCACCATCCTGAATATGAGTATTCAGAGGCGATTCGCAACTGGAATAAAAACTGGCATGAAGGCGGCACTTTCTACAGGGAAAAGCCCAACGTCGGTTTATTGATGGTCCTGAGTTCCGGGCTGGCGACACCGGCAGACATATTCCCACATTTAACAGGCGGTACCGAACCCCAATTCGAAGGCGCTGCTAAAAAAATGTATGAAGCTTATTCTGCTCCGGTCAAAGGATTAACGGATGCCGCCTACAACGGCATGCGGAGATTCCCCCTATCCATCCCGTTGGACAGCTATGATAACGGCAACGCAGCGGCACAAACGCTTCACTATAAGATACTGCTGGGCTGGCAGAAACCTGTTCACTTCGTCTGGGGTTGTTCAGACGATGTATTCAACGAAGCCTGGGGTCAAAATGGGCCGCACAGATGAATGCCAGCTTTGATGCAATACCCGAAGCTGGTCACTTTTTGCAGAATACCCACGGCGCAGAAGTTGCCGGGTTTGTTCTGGCCAGAATAAGCAAGGAATAAACATCCGCACAGGAACAAACTAATGGCAGCAAAAATTACCAGAAGGCGCGCGTTACTCGGTGCATCAGCGGCAATGATCTACCCGGTTGCTCGTGGCGGCCAACAGGCACCCTCCGGGGAATCTGAACAGCCAGCCAAAGTATTTGCGCACGGTGTAGCAAGCGGAGACCCGGATGAGTCCAGCGTCATCATTTGGACCCGGATTAGTGCCGCAAAGAAACCAGTCAGTTGTCGCTGGCTGGTGGCAACCGATGACAGCTTTCTCAATATTGTTGCCAGCGGCATAAAACAGGCCAATAAAAAAAGCGACTACACGGTTAAGGTTTTGGTCTCGGGTCTGGCACCTGGGCAAACCTACTACTACAAGTTCGAGGCACCAGAGGAAATCTCTGCCACGGGACGTACGCGGACGCTGCCGGTGGGTCACCTGGATAATCTGACGCTGGCGGTCGCCACCTGTTCAAATTATCCATTTGGGTATTTTAATGCTTACGACGCTATTGCCCGGGATGAAAACATCGATCTGGTACTACATCTCGGGGACTACATCTACGAATACGGCGTCGATAGCTACGGCGGTGACACAGGACGCACAATTGGCCGCTCACACGAACCTGCCCATGAAATTGTGTCTCTTGCCGATTACCGACAACGACATGCACAGTACAAGTCAGACCCAGCTTCAATGGCGATGCACGCGCAACACCCCTTAATCGTTATCTGGGATGACCATGAGTCAGCCAACAATCCCTGGATGGGCGGCGCCCAGAATCATCAAAACGATGAGGGGAGCTGGAGCAAACGCAGAGCAGTCTCGCTGCAGGCTTACTATGAATGGCTCCCGATAAGAGATCCTGGCAAGCAGGAAAATCAGGCTGAATACTGGCGTCATTACAAATTTGGCGATCTCGCCAGCATCATCACCCTTGAAAGTCGCCATACCGGCCGCGCCAAACAAATTGAATATGGGGATCATTTAGACAAGCTGAAAACCCCGGAACAGGCACTTAAATTTAAACAATCCATACTCGCCAATCCGGAGCGAAAATTCCTGTCCGACAGAATGCAAAACTTTCTCGCCGCCGAGTTAGCAGAGTCTGTGACGGCGAAACGCCGCTGGCGTCTCATCGGCAATCAATCTGTGATGGCCAAGTCCACTTCACCCAGACTTGATGCGCCATTCTTCAAACAATTGGCGAAACAGCTTGAGGGTGGTGCACTACGCCGATTGGAAGGGCTGACTCAATTGGGTGAACTGGCTTTACCAGGCGACCTGGATGCCTGGGATGGCTATCCCGCCGCGAGGGAAGAATTTTACCAGATTGCAAGAGAAGCAAATGCCACCGACCTTCTAGTCTTGTCCGGGGACAGCCATAGTTTCTGGCAAAACCAGTTGTTCGACGTTGACAATCATGCAATGGGGATAGAGCTTGGGTCGACCGGCATCAGTTCTCCCAGGTCATTGCTGGCGTTTGGCGAAGAAGGACTAAAACGGTTCGACCAGGCTAGCGCCGCGGACAATAAAGAGATCGTATGGGCAGATGGCCGGCACCGCGGTTTTATTCGATTGAAACTCGACCATCAAAAAGTACATGCGGACTATATCGCGGTTTCAAACGTATCAACGCCACAGTATACAACCCGGGTGATCCGCTCTGTTGATATTGTGAAGGTTGGCGAGACGCTTGCATTTAACCAATAGGAAGAGAGCTAAACATGTCTACCAACACCCCCGGACAATTATCTGCAGAGCTTCAGGCTTTAAGTGACGCTGCGGGAGAAGCGTGGCTTTACGCTCTGCCGCTGATTGAGATTGCGACGACACGCGCACGGGGTGCCGCCCGCGGCGCAAGGCTCAACTCTTTTAGTCACATTCGAAAACTCTCAAATCATCGAGCGCGTGATGTCACAACCCCCAACAATGACACACTGTATTCCACTGCCCAACTGGACCTGAGTGCAGGCCCTGTCACTTTCTCACTGCCTGATACCGGTGACCGATATTTTTCCCTGGCGCTGATGGATGCCTACAGCAACAATTTTGCAATACTTGGCACCAGAACGACCGGGGCTGAAGGCGGGCTGTTTCAATTGACAGGTCCCAATGAAGCCGCCAGTGGCGATCATATTATTCGCTCCCCTACTGTGGATGTCTGGGCACTAGCCAGGATTCTGGTTGATGGTACAGAAGACCTTGAAGCCGGACGCGCGGTTCAATCAGAGTTTTCCGTCCAGGGACCCGAGGTAGAATGGCATGGGAAATTCGCGGCAAGATCAGCACCCTGGCAAGACTATTTTGCCAGTGCAGATGCATTGATGACGACTAATCCACCTCCTGTCACCGATCTTGGTTTACTGCGGCGCATCGCTTCACTGGGCCTGGGTCGCGGCCAGTTCGACCCCAAATCTTTTACACCGGAGCAGGCATCGGCGATTGAAGCGGGTATCACCTCAACGCGGAATTCCTTTAAGGGTGGCGCCACAAGCAGCGACAGCAATATCAACGGCTGGTCCTATCCGGGTAACAGTCTTGGGGATTTTGGCCAGAACTATGAATATCGTGCATCTGTTGCCCTTGGAGGGCTCGCGGCCCTGCCGCTGGTTGAGGCGATGTACATGACTGCTGTTAACGATTCCAATAAGGATGAGAGTACCGCATTTGACGGAAACCGGAATTGGCAGCTGCATTTTGCCGCCGACAAGCTAATTCCGGTCAACAGCTTCTGGTCTCTCAGCCTTTATGAAGCAACTCCTGAAGGTCAGTTCTTCTTTATTGACAATCCCTTGAACCGATACGCAATCGGAGACCGATCAGAGGGGCTTGTCTACAACGAAGATGGTTCGCTCGATATATGGATAGGTGAACAAAACCCCGGCAACTCACGTGAAGCCAATTGGCTACCTGCTCCCGCCGGACCGTTTTCATTGTTCATGCGGGCATACCTGCCAAAACCCGCCCTGCTCGATGGCCACTATCGGTTGCCACCGGTTACACAGGTGCTAACGGGCTGAGCGGATGATATCGTTTTGCTTTAGTATTTGAATGGTTTCCTGATCGATACCCAGCTCTGCCAAAACCTGCTCTGTGTGCTCGCCAATCCCCGCTGCGCCCACCGGTGTTACCTGCCTGGTTGTAGAAAGGTTAAATGGTGTACTGAAGGTTTTGTCACAATCCGGTTTACCGGAATCAAAAGGTACAATGACTCCGTTAGCGATCAGTTGCGGGTCATCAATCACTTCAATGTTCTTGGCTATTAGTTCGTGAACAATGCCGGTTGTTTCCAGTTTCGCCAGCATATCTTTGGCATCAAAGGTGAGAAATGCCTCGGCGATTCTTTTCCTTGCCATAAATCTGTTTTTGAAAAGTGGCTTAACCGATCTCATTTCCGGTTCCGCAAGCCATTCCTCATGACCCAGTGCATTCAAAAGTTTTGGATAATCCCGCTTCATATTTTGTAATGCAATAAAGATGTAACGTCCGTCTTTGGTTTCATAGACGTTGCTGAGTGGGTTAGACCAGTCTTCCTTGTCACGGCGTTCGGCAGCATCCTCACCGGCCACAGTGCCTTGCAAATGTAAGCCGTTTGCCCAGGTTCCCGTTGCTGCCAGCGAAGTTGACACCATACAACCTTCACCGGTTCTATCCCGTTGATACAAGGCAGACACAATTCCCGCGTACAGGGTCATGGCGGTTGCGTGGTCCCCCACTCCACCCGCTGGTGTTGTTGGGGGCTGGCCTTTATTACGCATCGTATTAAGAATACCCGTGCGAGCAAACCACCCGGTGAGATCAAATGCTTTACGATCCGCGTCCGGACCTTTGCTGCCAAAGGCGGTGATTTGTGCAAATACCAGTTTGGGATTGATGGCTTTTAGGGATTCCCATTCAAGATTGAATTTGGCCAGTTGACCACCGCTGAAATTGACCACAAATACATCGGCGGTTTTTAATAACTTGACCAGGATGTCGTAGCCTTCCGGCCTGGTGATATCAAGGGACAGGCAGCGTTTGTTTCTGTTGGTTAACTGCCAGGACCATTCCGAGGGATGGCTACCGGCGATACCACGGTGACCGTCACCTTTAAGTGGCTCTATCTTTATGACATCTGCACCATAGTCGGACATGATGGTGGCGGCACAGGGACCCGCGAGAAATGATGCGGCATCGACAACTTTTATACCCTTGAACAATCCTTCCATAGCAAAAATCCCGAATTCTGTTAGTGACCATTACGGCTACTGTAACAAAATCCGGGATTTTGGACACCCGTCAGGTTCAAAGGGTGCCTGTTACTGCTTACTGAAAATTGCTCAGGCGGCAAACTTCTGGAGATGATAGTCGGCGTTGCCAAACATTGAATCAATCACCAGCATTCGCTTGAAGTAGTGACCCAGTCTCAGTTCTTCTGTCATGCCCATGCCGCCGTGAAGCTGAACAGCATTCTCGCCGATGAAAATTCCGTTCTTGCCAACCAGATGCATCAAACCGTGTATTGTGCGCTGTGCCGCAACAGGATCCGAGACAGCTTCCATAGTCGCCCGATAAAGCAGCGACTTACACTGTTCATACTCCATGAACATATCAACCATTCGATGCTGGACGACCTGGAACTCTGATATTGCATGGTCGAACTGCTCCCGTTCCTGGGTGTAGGCAACTGTATCTTTATAGAGCATTTCCATTGCGCCCACCGCTTCTGCACCCAGCGCCAGCATGGCGTCGTTTGCCACGCTTTGCAACAACGCAAAACCCTGGTCAACTTCACTGAGGACTCTGTCGGCAGCGACCGTGACGTCGGTCAGTGTAATCTCCGATGCCCGAAGCCCGTCAACGGTTGGGAAATTTTCCCGTTTCACGCCGTCAGCATCAGCATCGATCAAAAACATGGTAATACCATTTTGATCTACCTGGCCGCCACTGGTACGTGCTGAAACAACAATATGATCTGCTGTTTCGGCATTAAGGACCATGGACTTATGACCATTTATCACAACATTTTCACCGTCTTTTCTAGCACTGGTGACAACATCATCAAGGTCAAAGCGGGACTGTTGTTCCGCATAGGCAAACGCCAACTGTTTGGTGCCATCGATCACACCGGGTAAAATTTCCTGCTTAAGCGCTTCAGAACCACCGCGCCTAACGGCACCGCCACCCATCACAACACTGGCAAGGTAAGGCTCAAGTACCAGTCCACGGCCAAATTGTTCCATGACAACCATGATGTCGATTTGATTACCACCGAAACCACCATCGGCTTCCGAGAAAGGCAAACCCAACCAACCAAGCTCTGCCATTGTCTGCCAGTATTCGGTGCTGAAACCCGGATCTTTCGCGCTCAGTGCAATCCGGTTATCAAGTTCATAGTTTTCATTCACAAAGCGTTCAACGCTTTCCTGAATCATTCTTTGTTCTTCGGTTAATTCAAAATTCATTATTTGGACCTCTTCAGACCAAGTACATTTTTGGCAATGACATCACGCTGAACTTCACTGGCACCACCATAAATTGTGTATGCACGGCTGGACAAATAGCCTGCCATACCACCCCTGGCAAACGAAGGACCGACAGGCTTTGCACCCCAGGCAGCAGAATAGATGCCGCCTGCTTCAACCGTTAGCATCTGAATGCGCTGCTGAATTTCTGTACCTTTTAATTTTAATATGGAAGATTCAGGACCAGGGGCTGCACCCGCCGCTGCACTCGCGAGACTCCGTAGTTCGGTGAACTCACTGGCCATCAGGTCAATTTCCAACTCTGCAACCTTGGCTTTATAACCAGGGTCATCCATCAAATTACTATTACCACGCACAACTGATCGAGCATTCTCCTTCAGCTTTTCAAGCGCGACAATGGAACGGGACAGACCCGCAAGACCTGTGCGTTCGTGCTGCAACAGCCCTTTGGCGTAAGTCCAACCCTGCCCTTCTTCACCTACCCGGTTTTCAACCGGTACCTTTACATCGGTGAAATGGACGGTGTTTACCGTGTGCGAACCACCCAGGGTGATGATCGGACGAACTTCAACGCCTTCCTGTTTCATCGGGAACAGCAAAAATGTGATGCCCTTTTGCTTAATACCGCTATCGTCGGTCCGTGTCAGGCAGAAAATCCAGTCAGCCATGTGGGCAACTGTGGTCCACATTTTGGAACCATTGACGGTGTAATAGGTTCCGTCTTCTGACAACTCTGCTTTGGTTTTCAGGTTCGCAAGATCCGAACCCGCACCCGGTTCAGAATAACCCTGGCACCAGTTAACTTTTCTGTCTCTTATGTCCGGTAAAAAGCGATCCTGCTGCTCTTTATTGCCATAACCCATAAGAATAGGGGCAAGCATGCTAAGCCCAAAGGGTAAATCAAACGGGGTATTTGCTTCTGCCGTTTCCTGCTCCCAGATGTAGTGCTGGGTTGGAGACCAACCCGGACCACCAAATTCTACTGGCCACTTGGGTACGTCCCAACCGCCTTTTTCCCTTGCTTTGGCAAACCAGCCAAAGCGCCAGGCAAAGTAGTCTTCACCTGCTTTAATCTCATTATCCTTAAAGAACTGTTTAACTTCTCCGCGGAAAGCCAGGTCTTCGCTACTGAGTTCTATGTCCATAATGTCTTCTACACGATAAATTGAGGGCAAAATATTACTGCAAACTAAAAGCTATTACTAGAATAATATTCTAGTTAAGATAGAGCGATGAGTAACGCCAAGCAACCAGAAGTCAGCAAAAAAACACCACAGAGGACGCAAAGGCCCGCCACTATTGCGCTACGAGCCAACATTCTTACGGAAGCACTGGCCTGTTTCGAGAAACACGGTATCGATGGCACAACCATCGGTGATATCCAAAGTGCCACAAATTGCAGTATTGGCAGCCTTTATCATCACTTTGGCAGCAAGGAAGGCATTGCCGAGGCACTGTTTATTGAAGGCATTAAAGGCTTCAACAAGGGCATGATTCAGCGACTCAAGCGTGCCCGGAGTGCTGAGGCTAGCGTCAAGGGTGTGGTCCGCTACTATTGTGACTGGACCGCCAGGAATCGACCATTGGCGAAGTACCTGCACTCCCGCAATATTGAATTTTCCGAGGGTGCCCGCAAGACCCTGCGGGAGATCCACAGGGCCTATATCTGGGAAGTATTTAGCCTGTTTGGTCGCTATGTTGAAGCTGGCGAGATGCGTCTTTTACCGCTGGAAACCTATGTACCCTTGATTTCAGGGCCGGTTCAGGAGTTTAGTCGGCGCTGGTTGTCAGGACAGTCTGAGGAAGGTGCTTCTATTTCAAAACAACTCAAAGAATTATTCGCCGACGCAGCCTGGAAAGCCGTCAGGGAAGATCATTCAAGCGGTGCATGAAGCCTGGTGTTTTCGGTTACTATGCCGCCTCGATTGCCAACCTCCGTGGTACCGTATCGCGTTGCAAAACACGAGGGTAATGGACGATCGCCTTCCAGGGACAACCACAACCGTAACAAATGTCTCCGCTTTTCAGGTTCAGGGTGATCCGTAAATGCCTCCCGATCATGTAGTTGTGAGTGGTTATAGACAAATTGCATATCCCCCGGTTCCAACTGCATCGCTATATGTAAATCCGGGTCATTAGCCAGCGCATCAAAGTAATCGAGTGCTTCGATTTGCTTTTCAGTCAATTTTGGCGCGTCCGGAAATCGCTGGGCACTATCGATGTACTGGCGTTGATACTGAACGGTCAAGAATCCCTCATGCCAACTCAGTACCGGTATCTCAAAATACGCCTTGGCCCCGGGCGGAATTTCACCTCGACGGTCCGTTGCAACCAGGTCAAATAACCGGGGAACCAGGTCGGGTCTGGTCCGCTGCATTTGATTAAACAGGGTTTCAGCACTCACCAACAGTGATTTTCCGCCGGACCTGGCAGCTTTAAGACAGAGCAACCCAACCACGTCTGTGGAATCCGTGTGGAAGGTTTGTCGCACGGAAGTCTGATAGATTCGCGCACCAGGGTCGGCCGCATCGGCACCCACATCACGTACATGGCCGAGAATATGCCCCGCAGCATTCTGGGACCGGGCATTACCGAGAAAAGTACCTATCCCGCAGAAAATAGCGGCGGCGGTCAGTTTGTCATAACTTTCAGTCGGTAGGCCACGGATTACCTCGACGCCGATGCCACTTCGCAGTTTCTCCTGCAATGCCGCCAGGTGGCCGCCAAATCTTTTAAGCGGGAAATCCTGCCGGCTCATTTCCCCTATATCTCGCCCCAAAGA
>Ga0206123_10003175_pt1 | contig 13694 bp, 13 predicted proteins | sample Helgoland_Spring_2_FD_160086 | JGI IMG/M metagenome (GOLD analysis project Ga0206123, IMG submission 160086) | Pelagic subsurface seawater microbial communities from Kabeltonne, Helgoland, North Sea - Helgoland_Spring_Bloom_20160316_1 | ecosystem: Environmental > Aquatic > Marine > Epipelagic ... | reverse complement strand
TCAAAAAACAATTAAATATTTTATAAATACTTAAATGAAAATATTAGTTACAGGAGCTGCTGGATTTATTGGTTATCATTTAGTTAAATCTTTAATTGAAGATAATCACGAGGTAATAGGTCTTGATAACATCAATGATTACTATAATACTAATTTAAAATTTGACAGGCTAAAGGAGTTAGGAATTAATAAGGATAGCGCTGAAAATTTTATTAACTTAAGTGGTAGTAATTTATTCCAAAACTTCAAATTCATAAGAATAAATTTAGAAGATCGAGAGAACTTACCTAAACTATTTAAAGATCAGAAATTTGATCTGGTATGTAATTTAGCTGCTCAAGCAGGGGTAAGGTATTCAATAGAAAATCCAGAGACTTATATTGATTCCAATATTGTTGGTTTTTTAAATATCTTAGAATGCTGCAGGAATCATAATATTAAGAAATTAGTGTACGCTAGTAGTTCTAGTGTTTATGGAAATAATAAGAAAATACCATTTGAAGAAATAGACAATACAGATAAACCTATAAGCCTTTATGCTGCAAGTAAAAAGTCCAATGAGCTTATGGCTTATACCTATAGTCATTTATTTAAAATAAATACAATTGGACTTCGATTTTTTACTGTGTATGGATCTTGGGGAAGACCAGATATGGCATATTATTTATTTGCTAATGCAATAGTCAGTGATAGTCCAATAAAAGTGTATAACAATGGAGACTTATCTAGAGATTTCACTCATATAAAGGATATAGTAATTGGGGTTAAATCAACATTGTTATCCGATTCATCCACTAAAAAAGTGTATGAGTTATATAATATTGGAAATAATAAACCTGTAGAGTTAACTAAATTTATTGAAACAATAGAAAAGTATTTAGGTAAAAAATCTATTAAGAAAATGCTTCCTATGCAAGACGGAGATGTTAAAAGAACATGGGCTAGTATTTTAAAAATAACGAAGGATTATAATTTTCAAAACAATGTTTCTCTAGATGATGGATTGGAAGAATTTATTAGCTGGTATAAAGTGTATCATAAAGTTTGATTTAATGTATAATTAAAAAATACTAGACATTATGATTTCTTGCGTGTATTTAGAGAAAATTAAATTAAATTTGAACTTTAATAATAAACTAAGATTAAAGTTCAATTATCAATGTAATTGACAATAACGAAGCTCAGACAAAAACTTATGTTTAAATATTAAGCGCTACTGTTGTTAGTCTAGAATTAAAATTTAAAATTATGAAAAAAGTTATCATTTTAGGGGGTGGTGGTTTCATCGGCGGACATTTAGCCAAAAGATTAAAAAACGATGGTTGCCACGTTAGAATTGCAGATATTAAAAATCACGAATTTTGGAAACACTCTGAAATTTGTCATGAATTTATAAAGTGTGATTTGACGGATCCTAAGTCTGTTGAACTAGTTATTTCCCATGAAGCCGATGAAGTTTATCAATTAGCAGCAGATATGGGTGGAGCTGGATATATTTTTACAGGTGAGAATGATGCAAATGTTATGCACAACTCAGCTTTAATAAATCTTAATGTAGCTAAAGAGTGTGTTAATAAAAAAGTCAAAATGGTATTTTATTCCTCCTCAGCATGTATGTATCCTGAGCAAAATCAATTAGACCCAAATAATCCTAATTGTGAAGAGTCATCTGCCTATCCTGCTAATCCTGATTCGGAATATGGATGGGAAAAACTTTTTAGTGAAAGAATGTTTCTTGCATTCAGTAGAAATTACAAATTAAATGTCCGTATTGCAAGGTTTCATAATATTTTTGGACCACAAGGTACTTGGGATGGTGGTAAAGAGAAAGCTCCTGCCGCAATGATTCGTAAAGTAGCAGAAACTCCAAATGGAGGTGAAATAGAAGTTTGGGGTAATGGACTTCAAACTCGTTCTTTTCTTCATGTTGAGGAATGTGTCGAAGCAGTATTGAGATTAGTTAAATCTGATTTTTCTCAACCTGTAAATATTGGTTCTACTGAGATGGTTTCGATTAATGAATTAGCACAAATGGCTATAGATATCTCCGGTAAGAATATAACTATTGGCAATATATTTGGAGAAAATTTCATAAAAAAGTATGGTTTTAATTGCCCATTAGGTGTTAAAGGGCGAAATTCCCATAATGAATTATATAGAGAAAAAGTTGGATGGGAAGTTAATCAGACTCTTTTAATGGGAATGAAAAGTACATATTCATGGATTGATGAACAAGTAAAACTTAAGCATGATTAATTTAATACACTGTCAATACATGAGTTAAATTAGGATATAAACAAAAACATAATTTGGTATCCTTGTTTAAAATCAATACCCAGTCGGATTTAGAATTGATGTAAAATAATTACTATTTGATTAAAATAGTCTTAGTCAGTATTTAATTTACATAGTAAAATATTTAGGATGAAAAAGTATAATTCCAAAAAGAATATATGGTTAATGGGTGGGTTTGGTAATGTATTATTTCAAATTTTAGCTTTTAATGTAATCTCTAAAAATAATAACTCAATTTTTTTCGTTGATGTATTAACTAAAAAAAACACGATAACAAAGTTTATTGGATGGACTATACATGAAAATTTATTTAATGACTTAATCGATAAAAAACAAATAAATGAAGTTAGTTTCTTAAAATCCCTATTTATAATTTTAACTTCCTTGATAAGTAAAAAACTAAATTTAAGATTTAAACTATCAACTTTTTACGATTCATCGTTGAAAATTGATGATAAATTGTGTAACAACATATTTGGTTATTTTCAATACAATGAGTTCTTAAAAAAAAATCAAGACGAATTATTACAATTTGGAAATAAATTAAGTTTAAAATATGCTTTAAAACAAAAGCATCCAATAGTTGTTCATTATAGAAAAGGAGACTCAGTTTGGGCTTTAAAGCACTCTTATTATTATGATGAAATCAAGAAAATGTTAGGCGAAGAAGCTTCACCCATACTAATTGTTACAGATAATCTTAAGGATGCAAAACATTTCTTTTCAGAAATGCAAAACACTTCTGTTCTTAGCTCCAAAAATGCCTTAGAAGATTTTAAATACCTTATTTCTGCAGAAAAATTATATTGTGCTCCAAGCACATTTTCCTGGTGGGCTGCTCACTCCTTGGATCACAAAGCGGAAGTTATTATGCCTAAATTTTTTGAAAATAATCTAGGTGTTTATGTGAATACTAAAAAATTAACAATTGTTTAATTTGTGAAAAAACAATCGGATAGTTACGAAATGTAGCTCTTTTTTTAAATCTTCCAATAATATCTATAATATTGCTGTTTAAACTTCTCATTAAACAAGAGACTAATAAATTTTTAGAATTATATAAAATAAAAATCGGACATTTACTTTGCTTGAAAAGCTCAAAAAAAGTAGAGTTAAATGACACCTTTTTTTTCTAATAAGCTTGATGTGTTATTTGATGATTATAATTACAAAAAGTTATACAAATGGATAAATTCTATTTAATATAAATTAATATTTAATAAAAAAGATGAAAGGAATTATATTAGCTGGAGGATCTGGCACTAGATTGTATCCCTTAACAAAGGTGATTTCAAAGCAATTATTACCAATTCATGACAAACCTATGATATACCATCCATTATCTGTATTGATGATGGCTGGAATTAGAGATGTTTTAATTATTTCTACACCCAATGATTTACCAAGTTTTAAAAAGCTTTTTGGATCTGGAAAGGATATTGGTATGAACTTTTCATATGAAGAACAACCAAGTCCAGATGGATTAGCACAAGCATTCATAATTGGGGAAAAATTTATCGGAAATGATAATGTATGTCTTGTCTTAGGTGATAATATTTTTTATGGACACGGATTCAATGAGATGTTGAAGAATTCAATCAATAATGTTGAAACACATAATAAATCCACAATTTTTGGTTATTATGTTCAGGATCCAGAACGTTACGGAGTAGTAGATTTTGATAGTGATTGTAATGTAACCTCAATTGAAGAAAAACCCTCTAATCCAAAATCAAACTACGCGGTTGTAGGTTTATATTTTTATCCAAACTCAGTTGTTAATATTGCAAAGAATGTTAAGCCAAGCGATAGAGGGGAGCTTGAGATAACATCAATTAATGAAGCTTATTTGAATAAAAATCAATTAAAACTTGAACTAATGGGAAGAGGTTTTGCTTGGTTAGATACGGGAACACATGAATCATTATTAGAAGCATCAAATTTTGTTCAGGCCATTGAAAACAGACAAGGTCTTAAGATATCATGCATCGAAGAAATAGCCTATCAAATGGGTTATATTGATAGAAATCAGTTATTAAAATTAGCCAAGCCATTAATCAAAAATAGCTATGGTCAATATTTAGTTCAACGATCCAAAGAATCTATATAAATGAAGTTTATTAAAACAAAAATTCCTGATATTATAATTCTTGAGCCCAAGATATTTAACGATGACAGAGGTTATTTTTCTGAAACCTTTAATCAAGTTGAATTGCAGAAATTTGTTAAGTTTCCTGTGAATTTTATCCAAGATAACGAGTCAAAATCATCTTTTGGTGTGCTAAGAGGTTTGCATTACCAATCCCCACCTTTTGCACAATCTAAGTTGGTTCGTGTAACAAGAGGCCGAGTGTTGGATGTAGCTGTTGATTTAAGATTGAATTCTCCAACTTTCAAACAACACGTATCAATAGAATTAACAGAAAAAAACAATAAACAATTGTTTATTCCTAGAGGGTTTGCACATGGATTTGTGGTATTAAGTGATGTTGCTATTTTTAATTACAAAGTTGATAACCGCTACGATAAAAACTCTGAAAGAGGAATTGCTTTTAATGATTCAGTATTAGGTATAGATTGGGTAGTTAAAAAAGAACTTTTGAAATTATCTTCAAAAGACCAACATCAACCATTATTTGAAAATGCTGAACATTTTCATGATTTAGAAAATTTATATTTATAATAATTAATAGTCAATAATATTTAATAATAATTCTATAAATGATATACTTAATCATTGGCTTGATATTAACACTTTCTATTTTCTTTTTTGAAAAGAAAAAAAATACTGATTTTTTTTATTGGTCTCTATGTGTATTATTAGTTTTATTAGCAGGCTTAAGAAATTTTGTTGGTGGAGATACTATTGGATATATTTTGATGTGGGATAGTTTACCAAAATTTAATGAAAATTTTGACTTTTTTAGTTTAACAAACCTCTATCAACCCTTCTGGTATATTATTAATGCATTTGCAAAGTATATTTATGATGATTTTGTCACTATACAAATCCTTTTAGCTATAATATTAAACTTTTCAATATTTAGACTCTTTGATAAATACTCTAATTATCGTTTCTCATGTGTGCTAATTTACTATTTAATGACATATGCGTATTTTAATTTTGAAATCTTAAGAGAATCTTTGTCAATAAGTATACTTATAATATCTATACCTTTTTTGATAGATAAAAAATGGACTAAATATTTTTTGTTATCAACCATAGCTTTCCTATTTCATACTTCAGCTATCATATTATTTTTCTTACCATTTGGTATTAACTTTTTTAATAAAAAAGTCAATCTAAAATCATTAATGTATATCATCGTTATAACATTTATTTTAGGTAGTTCATATACAATTAATTTTATCGTTGATAACTTCTTCCCATTTTTAGCTGCTTTAGCAGAAATATATTCAGAATGGGAATGGAGTACTATCGGATATTTTGTCGCCTCTTTAAAATGTCTATTTGTATTCCTATTAATTATGTTAAGACAAAAATATAACGTCAGTCAAAATATGATAGATATCCCTTTAAAAATATATATGTTTTTTACTATTCTTTCATTAACAATGCCAATTGCACAACGTTTTCAAAATTATTTTATTCTATTTTTTATTATAGGTTTAGTTGATTTGATATGGAAGTTTAAAGGAAAAGAATTTATAATAAAACATACTATAGTATTATTTTTTACAACTATCACTTTACATTATTACTTGCAAGATACTACTGGTTTAACTGGTGAGAAAAGTAGATTTGGTCAAATATTTTACCCATATTTTTCAGTTTTTGATGAGGTTACTGAGAATTACATTTTTATAAGAAAAAGCATTTATTACAATATTTCAAAATACGATTATTAATTTATGAAAAATAAGATATTAATTATCAATCCTAACTGGATTGAAGGCTTATGGGAAAAAAATGGTTGTGATGTATTATGGACTCGTAAAAATTTTAATTTATTTGATAAAATTATAAATTTCTTTTTTTCTAGATTTTTAAGTTATGATTTTTTTGACAGAAAGAATTGGTGGAAAGATTGTATAGGCTATGAAACTATAATTATTATAGATTCTACAAAGGATACTTTAAATCAATCAAAAATTATAGAAAATCATGTTTCTCCAAAAACAAAATTAATTTTTTATATGGTTAACATGGCCTCTTATACTGCTAACTTAGATTTATTCTCAAATAGGTGGAGTAAATGGTCTTTTTCAAGAAAAGATAGTCTGAAACATGGACTCAAATATGGAGAAACTTTCTTCTTTAAGAGTTTTTCCGAGAACCTCCCCAATGTAAAAATAGTATATGATACTTTTTTTATAGGCTATGATAAAGGCAGAATGAGTTACTTAAATCAAACCAAAAAACAGTATGAAGATTTAGGGTTACATTCTTTATTTTATATAGTTGATAATGTAAAAGCTTTATTTAATAGTAGATTTAAAAAAAGAATTAATTACTATAGAGTCATAGATTTAGCAAATTCATCAAGAAGTATCACAGAAATTGTTATGTCAGGTCAAGAAGGTTTGACCTTAAGAGCTATGGAATCAATTTTTTTAAAGAAAAAACTAATTACAAATAATCCAGTAATTAGAAATAAAAATATATATAATCCTAACAATATTTTTATTTTAGGTGAGGATAATATAAAAGATTTACCTTCATTTTTACAGGAACCCTATCAAGAAATTGACAATAAAATTGTTGATTCCTATATTTATTCTAATTGGTTAAAACGCCTTATTAATCACATAGAATATAACAAAATATAAATGTCAGGTAATTTAACAGATTTTATAAAAACTTCATACTATGCGTTTGCTGCACAAGTTGTATCAATAGTTTCTAGTATAATTTTATCGTTATTATTACCGAAATTTGTATCAATTGAACTTTATGGTATTCTGCAATATTTTTTATTAATTGCTAGCTATGTCGGCATTTTACATTTTGGGTTTAATGATGGAGTATATTTAAAATTAGGAGGGACTAAATTTGATAACATTTCTAGTAATGAATATTTACCACAATTTATCTTAATATTTTGTGTTCAATTTTTGTGCGCATTAACTTTGTTTTCACTCACTCATTTTTTTGTAACAGATATTATTAATAGGCAAATACTTTTTTTAATATCAATTTATATAATAATTGATAATTTCTATAAAATATTAGGATTTACTTTAATGGCAACAGACAAAATGCAATATTACTCTATTTCTGTTATTGTTGACAAATCTCTATTAATTTTGTTTGCGATATTAATTATTTTAGAGATTATACCTGCTTACACAACTACACTTGTTAAAATTTATATTTTAACACATTTAATTGCTTTAATTCTAACTTTTTATTTTTTTAGAAATTTTTTTTCTGATTGGTATAAAGTTTCTTTCAACAAAGTATTTTCAAAAACATTTAATAATATGTTTTTTGGTATTTCCTTAACAATCTCAAATATATTGGGTGCATTCATAATTGGAAGTGGGCGTTTTTTTGTTGAGTATTATTGGGATATTTATACTTTCGCAAAAATATCTCTTGCTTTATCTTTATCATTGTTTTTACTTATGTTTTTTTCCGAAATTGGAATGGTTTTATTTCCTTTTCTTCGGAATATATCTCACTCCATTCAAAAAATTATTTTAGAAAAATTAAGTTTTTTATTAGGAATTTTAGTAATAGTATCCTTCATTTTCTTTTTTCCTGTTTATTTTTTTGTGCAATCATTCCTTCCTTTATATTCCGAAAGTTTGAATTATCTAATTTTTTTATTTCCCATTTCCCTTTACGAAATAAAATTTATCATGCTTTACAATGCTTATTTTAAAAGTTTAAAAAAACAAAGAGTATTATTACTAATAAACTTAATTTCATTATTTGTTGCTATGTTATTATATAGTATTGCAATTTATGTTCGCAGTACAGATCTAATAGTTTTAGCAATGTTATTATCCATTATGACTAGAAGTATTGTTTCGAAATTATATCTAAATAATCATTTTTCTATTTCCACAAATAGTTTTGTGATTATTGAAATATTATTTTCTGGCTTATTTATTTTAATTTTTAAGTTTTTTGATGTTTCCAGTTTATTACTGTATTATGTATTTTCTATTATTGTTATATATTGTTTTTATTGGTCTAAAATTAAAAAAGAGTTTTTCAGCTTAAGAAGTTCGGTTTTGTTAGATAATAAAATTAAATAGTTATTTTAAAATTAAATTATGAAATCTTGTTTATTTATAGGTCCTTTTTTTTACTAGAAAAACACATTTAATAGTGCTATAATAAAAAATCAATATTTATTTAAGTTCTTTAAAGTAAGACTTAAATAAAACAAAAAAATTAAACTATTTTAAGTTAATGCTTGTAAAATATATTATTTTTGACAAAAATTTAATTAATAAATCTTAACTAAAATAAAGCACATAACATGAAAAAATATTTATATTCAACGACCAAATTTTCGTTTAGAGATTTTATTATAAAAAATTTAAATGTATCTTCTTTGAATTTGATTCATGAAGAAAAAGATTTTACTTACAATAATAAATTTGAAAGGGAAAATGATCAATCTACTCACTACCATAAAATGTTTTATAAGATTGCCCGCTCATCTAATTTTTTAAGTATTTATAACTCATTCATTCGTGAAATTGTTAAGCCAACTTTTGGAGAGGATGTAGTATATCAAAAAATACCAACTTTTAGACTTCATTTTCCAGGAAATATTGCAGTTGGAGAATATCATCGGGATAGAAATTATAGGGATCCAGAATGGGCTAAAAGAGTTAATGAATTCAATTTCTTTCTTCCTCTTACTGATGCATATGATTCAAATACTATATGGTTAGAGTCAGAAGAAGGAAAAGAAGATTTTTCTCCTATGAATGCTAAATATGGTGAAATTGTAAAATGGGATGGTTCAAATCTTTTACATGGAAATAAATTAAATGAAGAAATACATACAAGGGTCAGTTTTGATTTTAGAGTTATGCCACTAAGCCGATATGAACCATCAGCTCATGGTAGTATTAATACGGGTACAAGATTTAGTTTAGGTGGCTATTACGATAAGACTTAGAATTTTGCACTGTGACTTTTTCACATCTTTAATTGGATAGCTTTCTACAAAGTATTAAAATAGTAGATTTATTATAACTTTCTATTTATATAGCAGATTTTCTAAATTACCCATAATAGATTATTACAGTTATAGATAGTGTTTAGTTATCCTGATAAATTTAATTTTGGAATATTTTAAAAAAATAATAACGAAACATTCACCGATTCAACACTTAATTTTCATGACAGCTTGGATAATTTTATTTCCTAGCTTAAAGCGTTATGAAAAATGGTTTAAATATTTACCGAAACGCAAATTTTAATTGATGAATATATTAGTCACAGGGTCTAATGGACAACTAGGCTCAGAAATAAAAGATATAATTGCAAACTATAAATATTTTAGTTTCTTTTTTATGGATTTACCTGAATTGGATATATGTAATAGTAATCATTTAGATGCTTTTTTTAAAGATAAAAAAATCAATATAGTTATAAATTGTGCTGCATATACAGCTGTAGATAAAGCAGAACATAACTCCGAGATTGCCAATAAAGTAAACTCAGAAGGAGTTTCTAATCTTATTAAAGCTTTAGATAAAGTAAATGGAAAGCTTATCCATATATCTACAGATTATGTCTTTGATGGTTATAATTCACAACCCTATTTGGAATCAGACCCAGTAAATCCAATTGGTGTTTATGGTGAAACTAAAAGAGCAGGGGAGTTGGCTGTTTTAAATAGCAATCTTGATGCACTGGTGATAAGAACCTCATGGTTATATTCATCTTTTGGAAATAACTTTACAAAAACTATGCTTCGTTTGGGAGGTGAAAAAGAGTCATTAAATGTTATTTGTGACCAATTAGGAACTCCAACCTATGCTAAGAATTTAGCTAAAACATGTTTAGAAATTCTTTCTGGACACCGCTCATCTAATATAAGTGAAAAAGGTAACCTGTATCACTATTCTAATGAAGGTGTAGCCTCTTGGTATGATTTTGCCATTTCGATAATGGAGTTAGCTGAATTGAATTGTAAGGTAAAACCCATACATACTAAAGATTACCCAACCTTGGCAAAAAGACCACAGTATTCGGTACTTAATAAAACAAAAATTAAAGAGGATTTTAAAATTGAGATTCCATATTGGAGAGATTCATTAAAAAAATGTATTAATAAATTGAAATTATGAAAAATGTATTAGTCACTGGTGGAGCCGGATTTATTGGCTCTCACTTGGTAAAATTATTGGTTAACAAATACCCAGAATATCATATTATAAATATGGACGTACTTACATATGCTGGTAATTTAGAGAATTTAAAAGATATCGAAAATAAAGAAAATTACACTTTTGTAAAGTGCGATATTTGTGATTTAGATAAAGTTAGAACTGTTTTTAAAGATCATAAAATTGATAGTGTTATTCATTTAGCTGCAGAATCTCATGTAGATAGATCCATTAAAGACCCGTTTTCATTTGCAAAAACTAACGTGATGGGAACTTTAAGCTTGTTGCAAGCTGCAAAAGAATATTGGAATGGAAATTTTTCTAATAAATTATTTTATCATGTATCGACTGATGAAGTTTATGGAACTTTAGGTGAAGATGGTTTTTTCACAGAACAAACAGCATATGATCCTCATTCACCTTATTCTGCTTCTAAAGCGTCTTCAGATCATTTTGTAAGAGCTTTTGCAGACACATACAGGTTACCAACTATTATTTCTAATTGCTCCAATAATTACGGTTCACATCAGTTCCCAGAAAAATTGATTCCGTTATTTATCAATAATATTATTCACAACAAACCATTACCTGTTTATGGCAAAGGAGAAAATGTTCGTGATTGGTTGTTTGTAAATGATCATGCAAGAGCTATAGATGTTATTTTCCACTCTGGTAAATTGGGAGACACCTATAATATTGGAGGTTTTAACGAGTGGAAAAATATAGATTTGATAAAAGTGATAATTAAATCGGTAGATCGAATGCTCGGAAGAAAAGATGGAACTTCTGATAAACTCATTAATTATGTCTCAGATAGAGCAGGTCACGATTTCAGGTATGCGATTGATTCTAGTAAACTAAAAAATGAACTTGGTTGGGAGCCTTCTTTACAATTTGAAGAAGGAATTGAAAAGACTGTAAATTGGTACTTAAACAACAAAGATTGGATAGATAGTGTTACATCCGGTGAGTATAAAGATTATTATAAAAAAATGTACAGACAGAATTAAACTTTAAAAGTAAATAGAAACTTTTTTTAACCTAATAATCTCCCCCAGAATTTATGTATAATTTGATCAATTAAGCTCATGAAATACTTTATCACTTATGGAGATGCTTCGTTTTCTGAATACAGAAAAAAAATTGTAGAAGAGGTTGAAAGCACAAAGTTATTTGATAAAATAATTGCTTACAGTCATGAGGATTTAGGTAAAGATATTTTAAGCTCAGAGGCTTTTAATTTTAAAAAGGGAGGAGGCTATTGGTCCTGGAAGCCTTACATTATTGATAAGACTTTAGAAAAAATGTCAGAAAATGATATTCTTGTTTATTGCGATGTTGGTTGCACCATAAGTAAATCAAAAAAATGGAATAAATTATTTGATTATACAGAATCGAGTGATATTGTTGGCTCATTGATTCAAGCAACAAATATAAGATGGTGCAGAAATAATGTGCTAAAATATTTTATATCCAATGGAATTTTTTGGCCTTTATTCAATCAAGTCTCAGCAAGTCATTTGTTTTTAAAAAAAAATTCAAAAACTTCATTATTTATTAAGAAGTGGAAAAATCTTTCAATTACTAGACCTGATTTGTTATTAGATGTTCCTTATAATGAGATTAAAAATGAATCAATATTTTTTAAGGAAAATCGTTATGATCAAAGTATACTCAATGGCCTTATTTATAATAATATAGAGACAATGAAAATAAAATTAATGTGGAACAATTTTGATAATAGATCCTTTTTTAAACGTCCTATCGAAATAACAAGAAAATGGAGAAAACGAGAGCCCTTGCTATCAGGTGTTTTTAAACACTTTTGTTACAGTATATTAAATAAAGTTTATTATAATCCAAAACTTAGAATATTATTTTTTTTAAATAAAATAAGTCTTAAATAATATATTACTCTCAATGAAATATTTTTTTTTTGATATACTTCTAAGTTTTACTCTTGCATTATTTTTTTCTGATCCTAGAATAGTATTACTCTATTTTGGTTTCAAAGCAATTGGTCTATTTTATTTAAAATATTTGTTTCAAGGTTCAAATATTAAAGTAATAAAGATTTACAATGTTATCTTCTTATTTTTTTTGTTTAATTTAAACCTTTAATTTATTAATTTTTTAAAATAAAATAAAATGAGTATTGAATCTCTTTTTTTAAAATCCTTATTAACATTAAAAAACCCCTTTAATTCGTTTGACGACATAGTTAAATGGCTAGCAAATCGTAATCAAGCTATAAAAGTTAATGTTGAGAAGATCCCCTTTAGCTTATTAGACGGTTGGCTATTTGACAAAAAAACTCATAATTTAAGACACAAAACAGGTAAATTCTTTTCAATCGATGGTTTAAAGATTAAAGAAAACTCAAATTTTAAAACCCAATGGAGTCAGCCGTTAATAAATCAACCAGAAGTAGGTTATTTGGGAATCATAACTAAAGAATTTAATGATGTTTTATATTTCTTAATGCAAGCAAAAATTGAACCCGGGAACGTTAATTGTGTTCAGCTTTCACCAACATTACAAGCTACTAAGAGTAATTATACTCAAGCTCATGCAGGAAAAGTCCCTAAATATCTAGAATATTTTAAAAACGCAACTCAAGATCAAATTTTAGTTGATCAGCTTCAATCTGAGCAGGGAGCTCGATTTTTAAGAAAAAGAAATAGAAATATCATAATTAAAATTGATGATGAAATTGAAGTTTATGAAGATTTTTGTTGGCTCACTTTGGGTCAAATAAAGAAATTAATCTTGCATGATAATCTTGTAAATATGGATACTCGTACAGTAATTTCAGGTATTACATTTAGCGATCAAAATTTAATTAGAGAACATGAATCATCTCGATACTCTACTTTTGGTCATGAACTATTATTATCATCAATGATTAACTCGGGAAAAAATTCTATGAGTAATTTAATGTCATGGCTATGTTCATTAAAGTCTATGTCTAGCATGGTAGTTGATCATATATCTTTAAATGAAGTGAATGATTGGATTATAACTGAAAACGAAATTTATCACAAGGACAATAAGTATTTTAAAATTATTGGAGTTAA
>Ga0206123_10003166_pt1 | contig 13734 bp, 2 predicted proteins | sample Helgoland_Spring_2_FD_160086 | JGI IMG/M metagenome (GOLD analysis project Ga0206123, IMG submission 160086) | Pelagic subsurface seawater microbial communities from Kabeltonne, Helgoland, North Sea - Helgoland_Spring_Bloom_20160316_1 | ecosystem: Environmental > Aquatic > Marine > Epipelagic ... | reverse complement strand
ATTTGACAAGGCTTTATTCCCGATTACGCAGCATGTGTAAAAAAAATAATATTGATTGTAATCAAAATGAATCAACTGGAAGCAATCCGTTTGGTGTGGCCAACCAGGCCGAAGAAAAGAATTACGGATTTGGGCTGTCTTCCTATGACGGATTTTGGCCAAGTTTTTCAAAAAACGAGGCAAAATTACTCGGTATTCAAAGTAAGATTATTTCCACCTTAATCGAATATTTAACTGAATCCTCCAATGGGGAGCATAGAATTAATCTCCTCACGGTATCTCGTGAGCCAGTGGGTGAAGAAGACAGCCAGCATATTGCTGGCGATCAATTAACGAGCCCGAATTTTACCGATAAATTGGTTCGCTTTACTGGTGGAATAAAATCTTTTGCATTTGTGATAGAGTTTAAAGGTCACACATCCCATGCACGAAGTTTTATTAATCAGTTAAGGCCTCCCTTTCTTGTAAAAGACTTAATTGTTAGTCGATCGGTTGAATTAGGTAACTCCTTCACTCCTCAATCTGCGCCAAGTCCGTTTCCTTCAGAAACGAGCAATTCCGCCACACCGCTCCCGATTGTTCAGAATGTAGAATCAACATTTACATTTTTAATTGAGTATGTTTATGAAATTGAACGGGACTTTGAATCTTTCTTGGTTAGGTCTTTAAAGACAGTACAACTAAATGAAGAACCACTACAGAAGTTCTTAGAATTATCAGGAAATTCAAAAATAGGTTCGAGATTAGATAAAATCTTTTTAAATCGTGAAATTCGTTAATTCACATTACGACAAAATCGCCATTGTACTGGTACTACTGACTTTTGGGATTGTCGGTATTATCTCCTTTTTGGAGCCCAGTGATTCAGAAAAGAAAAATAAACCTTCAGTCGCTCATTCCTTTTCTATCGACTCGGTTGGCGGAGAAGATGTATTAGTCCTGTTAAAAGAGACTCAACTGGTACCCGGAGACAGTATTGAAATTCATAATATCGGGTCGGGTGAAATCGAAAAATTCAGTGTAAAAAAAGTAATATTTTCGAAAAAAAGCCGGGTTACCATTCAGATGAAATCTCAAGAAATTTACAAAGGAAGATTATTAAACCCGAGTAGTACGATTTTAACAGCTGGGTGGGACAAATCGAGAAACCCGATCGCTTTAGATACCGAAAAAGGGGTAAAAAATATTAGTTTTAAAGATATTAAGTTTATTCGTGGTGAACAAAAGCTGGTTTTGGATAAAGAGATCGATACAATAGATGAAAGAGATTCAAAAATTTCTGTCTATCAAACCAAGTCCCAATTCTTAAACGATTCAAACCGGACAGAAAAGAGTCGCTGGACAAGTAGTGCGACTGAAGGAAACTCTTCCATTTACGATCTGTTTACCCCGCCCATTATTTATTTGGTAAACGGTGAATTAACTACAACACTACCAGAAGCTCCCACTGAAGAAGCAAAAGAAGAAGAGTTTGGCTTGACCGTTGTTTCCTTTGAAAAAAATCATTATCGATTAAAATTAGCGAGCTGGATAGGAAAGACTCCTTATTTCGAGGACTTTCAAACTAAAGTCTCCGCAAACTCAGATAAATATGTCAAAAATCGTTTGGAATTGAATATTCCTTACAAAGAAAATGAAAATTACCGCCCGGGTATGCCATCCTTAATTAAGACAAGTCCGGACGATGAAGAAAAACTGGTACAGGTAGAATATTTTACCGTTCAACAGGTAAAAGACCCTAAAACAGGTGGTGCTAAAATGGTGGGCCGTGCTTTGGTTCGTGATTTTAAAAAAGGAGGAAAACCATTTGAGATTAATAGCTTGATGGAGAAAGTGGACACAGGTGATTATAAAATCAATTTAAAGTTCGATATCGCGGGTGAAGTACCGAGCTCGATCGAGCTAGACGCCAATGAAATTGAAAAAGTATTTAATTTTGGGAACAGGAGTTATAAATTGCTTCGCATCGATAAGGAAAATAAAAATATCGAAATTGAAAAAAGGATTTCAGGGACAGATAAAATTACTGTCAAAACCCTTAATTTCTAAAATTTAATTTCGTTTACAATTACCATTTTTATTTATTGACCCAACTCCATCAATGTATGGAATGAGGTGTTAAGAATTTTTATTCTATTGCCCCTAATTTTCATGCATTTAAACTTATACTTTCGTTTAATCACAATGACATGTGTATGCCTGTCTTTCCCTTCCTTGCATGCCCAAATAAGTGATAAAAATTCGCAGCTCAATAATTTACCACAACAATCCACTTCTCCCGAAATAGAAACCAATGTGGTTTCGGAACCAATATTTAACATTGGAACGGAAACGAATTTAGTTCGAGTACTTCAAAATATCCGTGAGTTAGCTGGCGCGGGAAAAGTGGAAGAGGCTCAGAAAATGGCTCGAGTTGTGTTAGAGAAAATAACCGAAAACGAAGAAAATAGTTTTTATCTCAATCAAATCCGAAAGGCAGAAACGAAACTATATTACCAATTGGCACAGGAAGCGATGGCGGATAAAAAATATTCATTAGCCAGTCAATTCCTTTCTCGCTATCGAGAAAATATTGATGTCGAATTACAGGGTAGAAAAAGACAGAGAGAATTGGTTCTTAAGAAAGAGGGTTCAACCGATGCAACACTAGTAGGCAAATTAGTCGAAGAATTAGAAAAGGCCAAAAAAGATTTATCCGAGATTCGTGCGAAGGCGGGCCTTCCCGAAGATGACGCAAAGCCAGACTTTGAAAGGCTAATGGAGTCCGAGAAGGCAAAAATGGGCACATCGATGCGTCGAGCCGAGAGATTGTTAGAAAAAGCCCGCAAAGACGGTGCTGATGGCCAATATGACTTAGCCCTAGATCAGCTTGATGAAGCCCTGGGGATATTGCCATCGAATGTTTCAAGCATTGCACTAATTAGTGATATTTATAAAACGAAACAACAAATCACATGGTACCGCATGGGGGAGGCGATGCTCAAGGGTAAGGTAGGACGGGTGCAGGAGCTTGTGGTTGACTATCAAGATGTGGAGGAGTCTCGCAGAAAGGCAGAGTCTGAAACTTTGGGAATAGAGCAACAAACAGACTTCGAGGCCGAAATGGATAAAGCCAAAGAGAAAATGGAGGAACAGGCAGTACTGGCTGAAGAACTTTTGGCAAAAGCAAAGGGCATGATTCGAAAGAAAGAATACGAAGAGGCGGACAAATCCCTTCTTAAGATAAAGCTTTTCCTCGAGCCCAATACGCGTACTTGGCCATTAATATTGGATGCAGCGTTGTTAAAAAATCGTATCAATTTAGACAAAGCGGAAGATGCACGATCCAACAAAGACTGGGACTTAGCGAATCAGTATTTAGACGCATTTCGAACCGGTTTTTACCAGGATCGCGATATACAGGGAGATCCAATGTCATTTGGTAGACCCGGTCTAAAGCAGACGGAAGGGGAGAAGGCACTTGATAACGAATTGGAAAAAGCAAAACGCATGGAAGATCGAATTGCGGCAGACAAGGCAAACCCCTACCGTAGAGATATTACTGAGTTTACGGCGGACTGGAAGGATACTAGGGAGGTGCTAAATGAATTATTGATGCGTGCGAAAGTACAATTTATTAATGGTGATCTTACTGGAGCGACCGAAACATATCGAACCATTGAAACTCAATTTTCTGATAATTATGAAGCGAAGGAAATGCTTAAACGCATTGCCAGAATGCGAGCCGAGGAAAGTTATCTTGGATATTTAAAGACTCGTGCAGAAATGCTTGAAGAAATTGAACGTGAATGGGAAAGGCCGAAGGTATTTGACCGACAAATTGAAGAAGTTGAGAAAGTAAAAGAGGGTCCGAGCAATTTAGAGAACAAATTAAAAATTATTCAAGTTCCCGGTGTGCAATTTTTTGAATCCCCTCTACCAGAAGTGATGCAGGAACTTCAAAGACAAGCAAAAACCTTTGATCTTACCGAGCCGGATCCAGCCAAAAAAGGAGTAAATATCATTCCACTAGCCAATGGGGATGAGCCATTTCCTAATGTTACTATCACCCTCAATCCTATGGCGCTTGGCAAAATGATTCAATTTATAGCAGAAATGGTAAGTTGGACCTATGACATACGAAATGATGCGATTGTGGTATCGAAATCGGGCGGTACTTTTACCGGTCGCTCTCTCGAAACGGAATTTTATGAAGTTACGCAGGGAACGATTCAGCGAATGACCGGAGGTGCCGGTGCCGGAATGGGGGGAGGAGGAGCGGATCCTTTCGCACCTGCACCCGGAGGCGGCGGAGGAGGAGCGGATGACACAGGAGCCAAGATAAAAGCTTTTTTAGAAGGAGCGGGTATTCCATTTGATGATACAAAAGGGCAAAAGTTTGTCTTTGATGGCTTTCAAATGATCGTTACTCATGAACGTCGCTTATTGGACCTCATTGAACGAATTTTGGAAAGACTGGATGCTGATTCGAGCCGTCAGGTAGAGATCGAAACAAAATTTTTGGAAGTTCAGGAAGGTGCACTGGATGAAATTAGTTTCGATTGGCAATACAGTTGGGATGACCCCAGCTTTGTCCTAGACCCCACTACGTTAAACCCAGTGGTTGACTCAAATGGACAACCGGTGATTAGTTTTGGGAAAAGTTTTACTGGAAATACTCGTACATTGGCAACAGCTCACTCTGCCAGCGGAACTTCTCGAGATACCATAATTAGTATTCCTGACAATCGCGATGCGAGTTTAAATATCCCCAACCCAACCCCTAATTTGCCGGGTAAAATTGGGATAGGTCAGGGAGTATCACCACTCATGCAAGCAAGTAGTCAAAGCTTAACCATGGGGGGAAGCGGGGGCAGTATGATTTTGGGAGGAAGCCAGGCAAAACTACTGATAAGTGCCCTGCAGCGTAAACAGGGAACTGACTTACTCAGTGCACCAAGAATTACGGTAATGGACGGACAGCCTGCACAAATCACCATTGCTCAGGAATTTATTTACCCAACAGGTTACGAACCCGCTCCGTTGCCGGGCGGAGGAGGAGGGGGAGGAGGAGCGCAGCAAGGAGGTGCTGGTGCTTTGGCTCAGGCAATTCAAATACAGAGTGCAGTTCCTCAATTTGATACCGTTGCACCCGATGATGAGCAGCCCGGTTTCAGGGAAGTGGGAGTCGTGATGGATGTTACTCCGAGGATTGAGAAATATAATTCCATTGCCCTTGAGTTAAGCCCGAAGGTCACCGAATTCGACGGTTTTATTGAGTACGGTGGTTCGTCCGCAATGATCGGAACTTCTGCAGCCGGTACTCCCCCAATGATCATACAACCCTCCGGTATATTAATGCCAATTTTCTCGGTCCGTAAGGTGAATACATCTGTAACCATCTTTGATGGTGCCACTGTAATTATCGGTGGACTTACTCGCGAAGAAGTTAAGACGGTGAACGACAAAATTCCCGTTCTTGGAAATATTCCTTTGATCGGAAGACTATTTCAGTCTTCTGCGGAGAGTTATTCCAAAAGAAATTTATTAATTTTCGTAAGTGCCAGTATCGTATCCCGTGGTGGTTCGCCGGTTCGTGAAGTGATTCAAAATATCAGCCCGCAATCTATTTTTAAAGATCCCGTTATTATGACTCCTACGGGAACAATTCGCAGAACTCCAAAAGGGGGAGCTCAAATTGCAGCTCCTAAGTAATTATAATTCTTTTCAAGGAATGTCAGTAATCGCCCAGCATTTGGTTTTAATGATCTGTCTAGCCCTTCCAGTAATTTGAATTTGGTAAAGAAAGAATAAGAGAAACCATAAGAATATACGCAACTATTACATATAATCTATTAAATGGAAAAGATTACCCTATTATATGACATCCACTACATCTGTATCTGGCCTTAATCGGTAAGCTTGATAATAATTTGTTTATAATGTAACTTACAATATGCCTAAGCCCGCCCCAAGCAGTTATTCCAAAAGCCCAAAACATAGGCTTGGGGCTCGTTTGTTCAAATTTTTTCTCCCTTGGGCTTGTTTAGGGTTTCTAGTGTTCGCCCTTTTTGAAAAAAGTGAGAGTCTTCTAAGTGGTAATTCCAATGAAAACAAAGAGGTTGTTTCTCAAAAATCAGTCGAAAGAAAAGAACACAATACGCTAGAAAAAAAAGTCAGTAAACCAGAACTAAACCTTCCGATTGTATCCAAAGATGCGGAATGGTGTGAGACTGAAAAGTACCAAGATTTATCCAAGCATACTGCCATTGTTGCATTTGATAACTGGCTCCAAACATTTGAAGCATTTCAATGCTTTGAAAAAACGAACTGTGAACATGATCCAAGAATTAAATGGGAATTGATCAAAAGAGGAGAAAAATTCGCGAAGGACAGGGCGCCAGTATTCAGAAGTATTATTCAAAACGATCCCCGAAAAGCACTCGAGCTTGCGGTGGATGAAAATTGGCTTGCCGTCCTGCCTGAACCGATTAGCCAACACTTGGAAAGTTGGGTTTCTTCTTACACCGATATAAAAGCGCTTCATATTTGCAAAGATCCCAAGCGCCCAATGGGAATGATTAAGAGATTTGCCAATCTATCGGACGGGGAAGCCGTTGAAGTTTACACCTATGGAAACCGAAAGTTTCTTAAGACCACTCAAGGAGTCGCTATATGGGGAGTGAAGATGGGGGATGATGTTGCCATTTCTGAAAATGCCCTCCAGATAAATCCTTCCGCAAATCCTCAAACACCAAACGCCTTTGAAGTAAAAATTGCCGGTATGCAATTGGAAGTACCGACTGAAAAGGGTTTAGAAATTTTAAAAAAGCGAATAGTGAGTGCCGAACGAAGAGGGTACATAACTGGTCGAGTACGCTATCCACTTGTTGCTTCCAGTGGTGGGTCACTTAATTTAATTGATTTACGGTACACGGTAATTACAAACCGGTTAACTTGGCAAGAAGCACAACAGGTTGCTTTCGAACAAAACGCCAGCTTGGTCAATATAAATTCTGATTATGAAAATTCTATCGTAACCAATTTACTTTCTGATGCTGCCGCGATTGGACTTTTCCCGGTGAATGAAAGCAACGAAACAGTTCAGTATGCCTGGACTGGTGCAAGCGATGCGGAGTTCACTACTGGTACAAGGTATTCAACGGTTACCAACCAGATAGTTTTTATTCCTAATATACTAGCCTCTGAGGGCAGTTGGATGTGGCAGGACGGAGCAACGGCAAGTTTTCCAGCACCTTTTTTAAATTGGAAGACGGGAACATTCACAGACCCGGTAGCAAACGAATATCAGGATTATGGTGCTATCGATTTTAGCGATCAAAATGGCTTTTGGGTCGATTTGAACGGGAGTTTCAGGTTGCCCTATGTTTTGGAATTTGCGCAGCAAGATGAAGTCCTGGCCCCTCCTTTAATTAATGGAAGACGAAAAGTTTTAGTGATTCCGAGTCGCTTTCGTGATGAAGGAAATGACTTTCTTGGTTCTTCCAGTAATCCAACAGACCAGTTTGGAAACCCCCTTGATCCAAACTACAGTAACAACGCATTTGAGCCTTTTACCCGTGCAGATTTAATCGATGCGATGGAAGGAGTAAGGGATTTTTATTTAAGAAATTCGGATGGTACTTTTATTTTGGATTATGTTCTTACTCCAACAGTAACCTTGGATATCCCCAAGTATGAAAGAGTTGCAGGGTCTGGAGAACCCAATATTTTTGACTCAACTGGGCAATTTTTTCAACAATCTGAGATTCAATGGCCTCCATCCCCTGAATTGGCTTATTTTGGAGAGGATGCTAAAATCCGAGCTGCTTTACTTTCTCCTAAATATAATTATGAAGGGGCAGCCTTCGAGGGAATTTTAAATATTTTAATTCAAGATTCAAACGAATCAAATAACACTGTACCGTTACCACTTTTTACCAAACCTCCGGTGGTAAAAATTGTTGGGGGTAATGAGATTGGAGGCCCCGGGGGAATCTTAGATCCTGATTTTGAGGAAGCACAGGCAGTTGCTCTTTTGAATGAAGATGGAAACATAACGGAGATAAGAATTACCAATCCAGGTGCTTTTTATCACAGTAAGCCAAAAATTAAACTAAACGGGGAGGATTTTACGGATAATTTCAATGTAATTAAGGGTCGAACGGTTGTTTCCTGGGTATCGATCACATCTTATTCTTTTGGAGCAGCGGGAGTAGGTTTTGTCGGAGCCCCAGGTTCTCATGTAAAAGGACCTTCTGCAGGTGTGATTGTACATGAATTAGGGCATAATTTTGGATTATGGCATGCCAACCGAAATGAAGGGGAGGGCCTTCGTCCCAATAGTGATGAAGGTGTTTCGGTTGATTATGGAAATCCATACTCTGTAATGGGTACAGGTGGAATTAGTGCAGACTTTACTATTTCCAGTAAAGTGTATCTGAATGAATCAGGAAGTTTTGGTTTAAAAAGTGGTACCGAATCTAACGCCTCGGTCGATGTAGTTGATTTAAACGACAGTATTGTGGTTGCCAATAGTGGTTTGGATGAGCCAGATGCTACTAATCCTAATACATTTCGAGTATACAGGCACGATTATGGTTCTGCTCCTTACCCCTTGGTCGCACGCACTTTTGAATTAGATATTCCGTCCGGTAGCAAACCCGCAACTCTAGATTCGCTCTTAGCTCTCCAAAACTTAAAACTTTTCGTCGGCGGTCCCGGAGAGGGTGCTGAAGGTTATGTTCAAAAAAGTGGAAATCTAGGTTACCAATTAGTGATCACAAAAGAAGGTAAAGGTTTTTCCGAGGAACCATCCATTGCGGTTTTAGATGATCAAAATATCAGCATCATAAATTTAGATTCATCCTGGGTTAAATTAAAGGCGGGTTCAGGAGAAAATTATGAAACTTTTTCCTTGCGAAATTTTTCGGAAACTGCCCATCGTGGATTGCGCGGCTTAGAGGTTGTAGCGTCTCAATATTCTCCTCGTGGACTAGACGCTAGGACACCGCTGACCTCTTATTGGGTGTCGTACAGAAGAACCGCCAGCGAATATGGACTGAGTTTTATTAATGGTACCAGTAGGGCTCAATCCACTTGGATTGAAAATACATTGCTCGACATGACTCCTAATACTCAGGGACTCATAAACAATGGAACAAGTTTGGGGCAAGATTTTAAAGATGCTTTTCTTTTACTCGGACGTTCCTTTTCTGATTATGAAGCCGACTCTCATATTACTCCTATCCGAAAGGGTGGAATTCCGCCAATGGAATATATTGAAGTGGTTGTGAATATTGGAACGGTAAAGTCGGGGGATGCCAAGGCGCCCAATTTTGATTTAAATATTAGTACCACCACTCCGGAATTGAATGAAGAAGTCGAATTTTCGGTTAATCCAAAAGAAGGAAATCGGACAGATTATGCATATTCTTGGTATATTAATGAGGTCGGAATAAGTGATCCTTCTTTTTTAAACAATAATTCATTTACCAAAAAATTTAACAGCTTGGGTCATCAGGTTGTAAAGGTGGTCGTATCCGACCTCAAGGGCGGAATTGCATCGAGAAATATTTCTATCCGGGTGGGAAAGTCGGAGGATTCTCCCCAATCTATTGTTCAGGGCAGGGTACAATCACCGCAGGGTGCAATTCAGGGTGCAAAAGTGGTAATTTCAAAAGCGAAGGTTATTGAACATTCAGTCCGAGTAACGGGAAGTTTGGAAGAATCCAGGATTAATTCCACTTATGGGAATAATGTACGCTACGTGGTGGATTCAGAAGAAAATAAACAATTGGTTATGCATCGTGGCGAAATTCACCGTTTCGTTTTTGATTCTTCTACCCGAAATTACCCGATTAGCTTTTTTGAAGAACGGGATCATGATCCTGCTCAATTAAAACTTAATTTACTCTTCACTCCCTCGGTAGAGGAACCCGGTAATGGTTATAACAAGCCTCCTACTGTAGAATTGATTGAAACTGCCCGCTTTGACTCGATTTATTCTTCGACCATTACAACCTTGGATTTATTCAGACAACATCAAGTGAACAGCTTGGCCTATCCAACGCTTGGGACTCTTATCACCAAGCCCAGTGCAAAAAGTTTACTTTCAGATACCAATGTAACCCGGATTATCGTACGCCCAGTAAAGGTCGATCCAATTACCGGTGTTCCGATTCATTTTGGTGGCCGTGGAATGAATCGGGATAACCCACCTCCCACCGTGATACTCCGAACAAGTTACTGGGAGGACTACAACAACGATGCCAATGCAACTGCCAACTCTTACATTGATGGTGTTGGTACTATCACTCATTTGAATAGTGGAGGAAGTGGATATCCGGGTGTTCCCGATGTGGTCGTTTTTGGCGCCGGAATGGAAGCAAATTACACCTCTTCCACTCGGGCAAAAGATTCAAAAAAAGACCCCGCTTGGAAAAAAAGTAATATTTTAGTGACTCCAGCCATGGTGAATCAAGGTATTGAATACGACCTTAACCAAACCCTTGCGGTTGCTCTTTATCCCACCAAACCAATTGCCTATTGGTCTTTTGACGAATCGGAAAGTTTATTCAATGACGGCAGTTTGGTGCCGACTTCAGGGTTTAACTTACCAATCGAGGACGGCTTGGTAGCTTATTGGAAAATGGACGAGGAAAATGCGACCACCTTTGATGGATCAAAGTTTAGCATTGATGACAATACTACCACAAAAAACCTTATCAATGTTGGAGGAGGAGGAAGTAATGTTTTGAGAAGTTTTTGGGGAACGAAAAATCGCTCAATTGGATTTAGTCCGACAGATTCTTTATCACTCACTCAGCCAAACATAACTGATTCAGGTAATAACGGTGCATTTACTTTTTCCTGCTGGGTTCAAGGGTTAACTGGGGCGAGACAGACGGAGCTTCATCTAGGAGATTTTAATATGACAATAAGTGATAATACATTATCTTTAAAGCATCCAATTAGTGGGAGTTTTGTTGGAACGGGACCAACTTTAGATATTGAAGGAAAATGGGTTCATTTATTGCTTAAATATAAAGGCACTGGCAGCCAAGGAACTGTAACTATGTTTGTAAATGGAGAAGCACTAGTTACAGGACCAATCAATAGCCCTGGAAGTGGCAATGCACTTGTTTTTCAAACCGGTATGCAAAATATCCTTCTTGATGAGGTAATGGTTTATAATCGGGCTCTAACGGATTCAGAGATCGGGCACCTTGCTGGTAATGTATTCCTTGATCTTTCTGGAAATAAATACAATGCGGTTGCTCGTGGGACAGGATTTGAAATGAACTCAACTACTATCTCTGGTAGTGTGGATAATGATTTTTCAGTGGATTTGGGGGAAGCAATTTCATTGGATGGTAATACATCGCAGCGTTATTTGGATTTAACCACCCATATTAAACCTTTTTCTGGCTTGGACACCGGAACAATTGCCTTTTGGATAAAACCAAATTCTTTAGCAAGTGACACCACGATATTATCTGGGAGTTGTACTGATGATAATATGTCATTTTTCCGAGTGCTATTGAGGGATAATGGAAAAATCCGCACGGAGGCATACAATGACGGAACAGAATTTATTAAAGTATCAAGTGGTGGTTCTGCTTCTATTTCTCCGACTAGTTGGTCCCATGTTGCAGTCTTGGTTGGAGAAAATGGAATATCGTATTATGTAGACGGAAAAAATGTTCCCGTGGTGGTTCCGGCAGATTCTGCTAACAGCCGTGCTTTTTTTGCAGATATTGAAAATCTAAATTATTTTGCTATTGGAAGGCATGAAACGAAGGAATCGAATGCAACCAATTATTTTAATGGTCAACTCGATGAAGTGCAGATTTTTGAGCGCGTTTTATCGGCCGGTGAGATTCAATATCTTTATAATCTTGGAAAAGAACAGAATGTAGTACGAGCTAGACTCAAAGCGGAGGTGGATGCAATTGGCACCATTCTAATAAGTAATCATGGAGTGGGGTATAAAGAAGTGCCCGATGTCGATTTTAATACGACTTTTTATACTGATAATCCAACTGCTGGTTTTTCCCGACCGGCGGGTATCGCAGAATTAAATGGCACATCGGTCGACCAAATTTTACTCACTAAGGAATTTGATTCCAATAGAGAAGTTATCTTGCCAGATAACCGGCCAATTATGCGAATGAATGTAGAATATGTGATGAGAGATACGAATATTTCCAATCGTGCGGTTGTACCAGTCGGTTTATTTGGGTATTCGTCGCCCCCCAACATGATATTGGAAGGTTCTCCCACTTGGCCTATCGATAGGAATGCAACCGGATACCCTATGTTCTTCCTGGATGTAAATGAGTCCACTGAAATTCTAGATGGTGGAGGTGGATATGAATCAGATAGCAGTAGATTTATTCATTCCTTCATGGATGATACCAATACTACTACCTATGAAATTATAATGCAGGCTAAGACATGGTCTGATGCCGCAAAAATTGCGGTATTGCGTGGTGGTAAATTGGCTGAAATTAATGACGCTAATGAAAGTGAGCTGATAAATTCCGCGGTGCTGGCGGCAAATGCTGGCGGTCTCAATGTTGCTAATACGATTGCAGCCGATGGGGGAGGAGGAGCTTATTTATGGATCGGTGGAAATGATTTGGCCACTGAAGGTAATTGGACATGGGATGGAAAAAATGAAGGGAATAGAACCCAGTTTTGGAATGGGGATTTTTCGGGTAATCCAGTTGGTGTCCTTTTTAATAATTGGGGCGAAGAAGCCGATGGACAACAATCGGAACCAGATAATTTTAATGGTTCACAGGATGCATTAGCTCTTTCGATAAACGGATGGCCGTTTGGCACAAGCGGGGAATGGAATGATATTGATGAAACCAACAGGCTTTATTTCATTATAGAATATAACGGATCAATTAATGATGTCGGAATAGGAGTCGGATTGGGGGCGGATGCCGTTCGCATTTTTGGCGAAGGATACAGACCACCTGAATTTGAGGCAAAGATCAGCCAGGGGAGAGTGGACGCGATTGTTTTAAAAAGACCGGGCGAGGGGTACTACGATTCAAACCCTTCTTTAGGCGATTTATACTTTATTGGAGACGATGGAAATTCAAACCCTACAGAACCGGGAACTGAAATAAATCCTCAATATCCAAACAATAATATATTTGTTGAAGGGAGTGATTTTCGAAGGAATACAGATCCGCGAAAGCGTAAGGGAGAAGCGTGGAAGGTTTATAACGGAATCAATTTACATGCCGATGCAAATAATAGAGGATCGGGATGGGCAACCCCCCCCACCATTTTTGCAGATTGGGGAGATGAAAGTTGGGAGGGTCATGTGGGTGTAAAAGAATTAACTTTTGGGACAACAATAAAAGATGCACTAATAGAATCACAAGGTTCAGGATATCTATCTACGATTGATATAATGGTTGTAGATGGACGACCCAGGCCAACTGCAGACAACCCAATTCCCCACCCCCAATTAGATGCCACCTTACTATATCAAGAAGCAACTTTTGAAGTAAATGCCACTGATGAAAACGGATCTATTTTAGATTTAAACATTACATTTGGGGGTTCCGGATATGAACCAACTTTATTGAACCCATTTACAAATCAATTGATAAACACTTCTGGAATTGCGAAGATAATTGTGAGTGGGGGTGGAGGTACTGGGGCAGTTATCAATGGGGTGGTGGATCAAGATGGTAGCATTGTTGATGTTCAGATAGTAGAGGGTGGAAG
>Ga0206123_10003165_pt1 | contig 13738 bp, 9 predicted proteins | sample Helgoland_Spring_2_FD_160086 | JGI IMG/M metagenome (GOLD analysis project Ga0206123, IMG submission 160086) | Pelagic subsurface seawater microbial communities from Kabeltonne, Helgoland, North Sea - Helgoland_Spring_Bloom_20160316_1 | ecosystem: Environmental > Aquatic > Marine > Epipelagic ... | reverse complement strand
AGAAACTAATGTCCCTGGGGTTTATGCTGCAGGTGATGTTAAAGACAAAACATTCAGACAAGCTGTAACTGCTGCTGGAATGGGTTGCATGGCTGCACTTGAGGCTGAAAAGTTCTTATCTCACTAACTTAAATATTCACTATTTTAGAAATTTCTTTTTTCCTACCTGAGCTCCATTTTTTTAAAGCAGATATTATTGGTATTGCTGAATTTCCAAATTCACTTAATTTATAATCTACGTTTTGAGATTGTAATGCAAACTGACACAGCCTATGCCGAAGAGTTATTAGGGATAAAATTTAATCCTGCAAAAGGTTGTATATCTGAAACTGCTAAATCTGTTGTGAGATTAGGGTTAGTTTAAAACTAAAACTTATACCCAAATTCAGCTACAAGATAATTTCTATTTTGTGCCACATTGTTTTTAAAAAAACTCTTACCGCTATTATCAACATATTTGATAGCAAGATCTATTTTTTTATTCACATTTAAAGTTGTCTTTATAACACGACTGCGTCTAAAATTACTTACATCAGTCTGAGCAATTTTTAGATGAACAGGAAAAACATCTAAGAAAAAAAGATTTTTTTTTGTAAGTTTAACATTTGTTACCTTATCGCCATATACGTACCCAGTTCTAACAATTTTTGCACCATTGCTAGTTTCTTCCCTATAATCATAGTCAAAAAATAAATCTTTATGTAATTTGGCCTGGAACACGAATCCTAAATGCGAATTGTCATTTTGTGCGGACACATTTTTATCATGGTGAGTAATTTTTGCATAAGGCATTAGTACAAGATTTTTTTTTTTAATTATCAAGCCTAGTCTTTGATCAAATTCAAAATTCTGCTCTGTTCCATCGTTAACTGTATCGTCATAATTAATAATGTGATTAACACTGCGGATAGCAAAATTTTTATTGAACAAATATGTAAAATGTGAATCAAGTACCAAGCCTGGTCTAGTATTGTTATAATTGGTTCCTCCATCACTGATTAATGTTGTAAAATATCTAATTTTACCTTCAGGATAAAATTTTTTGGTTTCCGCATGCAGTGTTGAAGAAAAAAAAATAATCAAAAGGAAAATGAAAATTTTTTTACAAGAATGCATTGCAATTAGTCTAAATGTTATTTGTTACTAAATATACATTTATTAGATAAAATTGATTGCAGATTTGTTAATCCCTTTAGTTTTGAAATAAATTTTTTTTGTGTATTAATAAAGTATAGCAATCGCACGATAAACTAAGAATAATAGCATTACCATTCCAACTCCTCCTATTATGTATGCAATAATCCAAGACTAACAAATCCCATATCAGGTTTGAATTAGAATGGTTTACCTGCTTTAATTGCAAATTCATTTTCGAAGTCTTTATTATTTTTAATTAATCTTCTTATTGAAGTAGAAAGATACCAACTATCAATTAGATTTAAATCAAAACCGAGCTCCAATTTTATAGAATTAGAATAGTCTTCTTTTACAGTATAACTGTACTCAGTGTTGGGATCAGATATATAAGATGCTTTAACTTCTGAATTAGGAGTTAAATTTTCAAAAAATTCAATTCTACCGTAAGGTAAAAAATAACCTTTCTTAATTTTTTTTTTATATTTTGTTAAAGCACCAATTGAAATAGATTTGTTTTTTAAATTTTGTTCTTCAAATTTTAAGGCTTGAATATTACCTATCTCTGAAAAACTTTCTAATTTAGATAAACCATAATCAAATCTTCCAAATAATAATGAAGTAAAGTTATCTCTATCCATTATTTTATTAAATTTAATTGAAGTAAAATATTGCTTAACACCTCTATTTCCAGTTAAAGTATTAGAAGTGTTGGCTTGCTCAATTCTTGTTAGATCATTATCTATATATCCATAACCAGCTAAACCATCAATAAAAGTAGATTTATTGTTATGCCAGCTTGAATATATTGTTGTACTTTTTGCATTAGATTTTATTTTAGTGCCTAATTGCCCAACATCAGTGTCCTGATCTTCCAGTCTAATAGCTATACCAAAAAGTGTATTTTTCCTTATTATTTTGTCCATCCCGATTGTTAAAGCATCTGAGTCGAACTCTTGATTTACCTTACCTGATTTAAGTTTAATTTTACCCTTTTTTAAATATCCAGAGCTCCATACTTTCCACTTTCGAGGCACCATTCCAAATTCATTTTTTAAATATTTTGAAAGAGGTAATTCGTTTATAAATTTTTCAATATTTTTATTAGATAGCTTTTGTTCTTTGTTAACATTACCCTTTAAAAGATAAGCATCTAATAATTTTGCATACGGATAGGTGTCTTTGTTTGTTATATCAATATCTATGCCTATATCTTGAAATTTAATATTTTCATTTTTTTTTGTAGTTCGATACCACTCCATTCTTTCTAAAATAGAATTTGTTGAACTATAAATAAATCTTTTTGCGTTTTCTGATTGTCCTTCAACTATCCCAACTAATTCTTTATCATCAAAAACATCAAATGGGTTATCCGTAGCTTCAGTAGATGTTATGGATATTGATGCTGCTCCAAAAACTGTAGCAGTACCTCCCTGACCACCATACTCAATAATATAAGCATCAACATTAACGTTATCAATTACAAAATCATTCCACTTTCCTCTTCTATCGTCATCTATGGCTCCATAAACGTGCATATAATCTTCATTGTTTCTGTTGTAATCATTTGGTTCACGGTCACCATTGCCAGCTACAAGCCAATTTAAATAACTTTGTTCTGAACATCCGCTGATTGTAGCGCCTGGTCCACCAGAATTTAAAAGAGGTTGGTTTGCGCAAGTATAGGTTTGGCCAGCTTCAGGTCCATCCATCCACTTCCATATTCTTTCAGTTCCACTATCAGATCCTCCAGTCCATGCATTTGTTGAAATTTTATCTTTTATCCATGCATTTTCTTGTGCAGATGTAATGTTTACTAAATAACCACTAAGCCCATTAAATTTTTGTGCATCGCTTTTAGCAGCTGCTCTTGCATCATCCCAATCTATATCTGTAGCTGCAATAGCTCTATAATAATGACCATTAACAGGATTGTAAGAGGCGCCTGTTGGTGTTGCAGAAACTGAAATAGTAGCACTAGAAGTACTACCATCACCTTTAAACGAAAGTGTAGCTAATGCATTATTAACTTCTGCTTGAGTTCCCTCAAAACCAATCTCTGATCTATCATTGTCTTTGCAATCAGTAGGTTCAGAACTAGAGTCAGCTGTATAACCACAGAATCCATTAATTTGTTCAAGGCCTGTAACCGTTGTTATTTTTACAAAACCGGCTGTTGCAGTAATTGAAATAAGCACATCTGTAGAAAAACCACTTACAGAAGGAGTAGTGCCAGTTTCAGAGAGTAATACAAAATCTGAAGTATTGGTTGTTAAAGTTGAAGGAAAAGTGAAGCTTGCAGAGTAAACTACTTTAGTACTAAAAAAGATAATCAAAAAAAAAGTAGTAAAAATAAATTTCATAAATTTTTGTAAATCAGCTAAAATTTATTTGAAACTTCTATATTTGCACCATAGTCAGGAATTTCACTCATCAGAGTGTAATTAGATCCAACAGTAATATCAAACCCATTTACCTTATTGGTTAATGATAAGCTGGTAGTGTTAAAATTATTTACATCAAAGACAAATTTCATTTCATCAATTGGCACATACCCTACAGATAAATAAATTTCATTACTGTGGCTTTTAACAGATTGAAATCTTTCAAAATTTCCAACCAATGACCATCCTGATATGGAAGTGACATCAAAACCATAACCAATTCTAAAATTATGTTTAGGGTTATTGTCTACTTTATAATTGTAGACTGTACTTTGACTATTTAGATAATAAAATTCTGCATCTGATGATGGACTTAGATCAGCAATATATTCTAACCGCCCATGGTGATTTATAATTTCATCTTCTTGCTTATCAGTATCAGTTTTATCTAAAAGGATACCAGTTGTAACTAATACAGATTTAATATTTTGATCCTTATAAAGTAATGCGTCTGTTAAACTGTTAGCTACAGTTGATTTTTCTCTAAAGGCTTTAAGCTTTGTGTACCCTAAATCTAATTTGATGCCAGAATTGAGATTTATATCTTCATCAACTACTCTTTTTCCAAAATTAAATGATCCAAAGATCTGCTGTCCTTGTCGGTTACCTTCTAAGGTGTTGCCATAAGTAACTCTTTTTTGATCAATCTCTAGTAAACTAACTCCAATTAATGCATCAGTAAAAACGTCATCATCTCTAAGTTTGGTGCCATATAACGCCAAACTATAAGCATCTGTGTCTAATTTGCTTCCTTTGTATCCAATATCAACACTATCGTTTCCATACTGAAAAACGTATCCATACATAGTATCTCTATCTTCTTCTTTAATTCTATCTGCACCAATTGAGATACCATAACTATGAAAATCTTTTGATGATGAATTTAAAGATTTATTTTCTCCCACACTAACTCTACCCTCGCTCCACTGAAACCAATCATCACTATCATAACTTCTATCAATTTCTTTTTTTGAGCTTTTTAGAGCGGTGACTAATTTTGATATTTTTTCATTTGTAAAATTAATTTCTGCATTAAGATTTGATAAATTGTCTTTATTTTTATGTCTTCTTAACCACTCAATTCGATGAAAGATTGGAAGAGTGTTATTTTTAATTATACGTTTTGATAATTCAACATTAGCTTCAATGGTTGCTGTAATATCTTCATCATTAATAGGATCACAAGTAATTGTACCGGCACAAGCTAGGTTATATTCATAAACAACATTTGTTCCTGCACCAGAATCTGCAGTGTCTCCAGTTACATATAGTTTTGTAAAGTTAGCTGTAAATTTAAATCCCCTCATCTCAACGGTTTGTGAGCTAATTGAATAACTGGTTACATGAATAATCGTACTTACATCCCATGCAGTAGGCAGTTTATACTTGTTAATATCATCTCCACCATTTCCACCAAGATACATAAAGGTTCCATCTGAACTAAATTGTATATTTCTTAAATTATTTTCTTCACCTGTAAAAGCATTTGACTCCACTTGATTTGTTGCACTTGATAGATCCCAAGGTGTAGTTAAATCATATTGAATTACTTTTCCGTGATCACGCTGTGCAATGTACACACGCGTACCATCTGTTTTAAAAGCTAATGCTCTTATTTGAACATCACTTCCATTGGTAATACTCAACCTAGTATCATATGATAAAGTTGAAGTATCCCAAGCAGTGGCAAGATTGTACTGTTCTACGCCTACCTTTGTTGATTGACTATGAATTACATACATAACTTTTCCATCGGGCTTAAATTCTATTGCATGTGGCTTATCTATATTAGCACCTCCAGCTTCAACAAGGTTGGTTGCAGAAGTTTTGGATGCGGTACTAATATCAAATGGAACAGATAATGAATACTCAATGACTACAGGATTTGTTTCGTCAGCAGTAACATACATTCTTGAACCATCTGGATTAAAAGTTATTCCTCTAAGATGCTTAGTGTCTGATGAAATATCTTTTTCTTGTTTAAATTCTAAAAAAGCAAAAGAATTGGAACAGAAAAAAAATATATAAAATATTGAAATAAGAAATATTTTTTTCATTCTGATAGTAAATAACTTGGGATTAATTCACTTAAATTATATATTACTATTCAATGAATTCTGGAATGACCCACCTATTTTGGGTTTAATAATTTTATATTATTTACTATAAAATTGAGGACTATTGAGAGGTTGAAGGTTAAAGATTTAGACTTTGATAAAATTAGGTATCTAATATTCTATTTAAGAATACTAAATGGGTCTTGAAAACAATCAATCTCATCTAAAGTTTCAAAAAAAATTTCATTTAAAGATGAAGAGTGGATTGTTTGGCACTCTTTTTGTATTTCCTCTTCATTTAAAGATGAACTATTTTTTACTAGAGAATTTATGTGTTCACCGGGTGTATAACCTGTTGTTTTTTTAATTCCATAAGATGTGGCTGCAGAAGCGCCTGTTAGTATAGGACTGCCTGTTTTGGCCATAGTATATGCTGGGCCCGCAATTGAACTGTATTGAGCACAACCATTTAAAACTATAAAAATGATAATAAAAAAAATATTTTTCTTCATATATTCAAGCACCTTAACATATTATCTTTATAATAATTTTATTTTTATTTGGAAGCTTATTCATTTTTATTTTATAAGTTGTGTATTTTTAATATCTAAAGCCAAGCAAGTAATATCATCTCTTAATTTTTCTGCTCCCCAATTAAGTTCTATTGTAATAGAATCTATTATGTTTTGTGGGGTAACAATTTCTAAATTTCTTACTATTCTTTCAACTCCTTCTACTCCAAGTTCTTGACCATTCCTTAAATAACCTTCTGTTACACCGTCAGTATAAATTAAAAATGTTTTTTCTTTCAAATTAGTGGTTTTTGATTTTACCATAGACTCTGAAGAATATTTTATAATTCCTATTGGTGGTATTTCAGATTTCATAAATTCAAAATTTTTTTCTTTATCAAAAACCATAATACTTTCATGACCTGCATTCACAAAAATCGCGTCTCCAGTTTCTATATTAAATTTTCCAAACACAGCTGTCATAAACATTCCTTTAAACTTTGCTTCAACTAGTTCATTATTTACTGTAAAGACAACTTTTTCTAATGGATATGATAAATTAGAAATTGTTCTAAATATTGAGGCTGCTTTAGCCATATACATACCAGCTGTAATACCTTTTCCTGATACATCTGCTAATATGAAAAAATATTCATTTTCACCTACATTAACTACATCAAAAAAATCTCCAGAAACATCTCTTGCTGGAACATTTTTTGCATAAAGAAAATTTTTAAACTTTGATATGTCTGGAAATAGACTTTTTTGTACATCACCTGCAAGCTCTCTTTCTTTTAGTAACTTTGCCTCTTTTTGCAAATTTACTATCGCAATTTGATTTTCTTCTATAAATCTAAAATAAAGTCCAGTTAAGAAAGTAATTGTGATCATGAATATAGGATAGCTAATATCTACAAGTTGGGATTTAAATAAAAAGGCACTAAAACCAATTATAATTACTACGGTTAAACTTCCAAAGAATATTAATAAACTATATTTGGGTTTGGTTTGTTGGGAGAGAAAAAAAACAACACCAGCGACTACAATTGAAAATAGCAATTCAAATATATAAGTGTTTGGATTTCGAATAAGATAGGATTGATCTAAAATATTTTCAATTATGTTTCCATGCACTTCAACTCCTGGAATTGTATTTCCTAAAGGAGTTTTTACTAGATCAAACAGGCCCTGTGCTGATGCACCAATTAAAACATACTTATCTTTAAATCTTGATGGATCAAATTTGCCCTCAAAAACTGAGCTTGCAGAAATATACTGGTTTTTTAATGATTCTTTATATCTAATCCAAATAATTCCATTCGGATCTGAATAAATTTTATGGGGTCTTGAGCTTATTCTATCAATGCCTGCCTCATTCATCTCTACATACAAATTCTTTTGGTTTGACCCCACACGGATCATTTCAAGTGCCATTGTCGGATATAACTGATTTTTCAAACGAACAATCAATGGAAGTGATCTAATAATACCATCAGTTTGATCTAAAAAAGAAATAGAACCCAATCCTTTTACACTGTTTTCTAGTTTTTCAAGTGATCCTATAGAGTGAGGAAAAGAATAAGTGAACTCATTAGGATCTCCTCCTTTTGCAAGAAATTTTGCTTTTGGTGATCTATCATATGTTCCATGAGAGGAAACATTGCTACCAAGTACTGCTGTAACTGATTTTGATTTTTCTAGCTGCTCTCTAAATATTTCATCAGGTCCTTTAATATTTTGCAAACGAGCAACGTCGTCTGGTATTAAATTATAAGCACTAATTATTTCTTCGGGAGATTGTTTATCTTTCTCTGTAAAGAAGATATCAAAGCCTATTGCTTTTGGGTTTGTCGCATTAACATTTTCCACAATCTTTGCAAAAATAGATCTATTCCAAGGAAATTGGCCAAACTTACCTAAACTTTTTTCATCTATATCTATTATAATAACTTCTGAATCTTGCTTATTTAATGGAAAAATTTTTTGGTAAACATCAAAACTCAAATAAGAAATTGATTTTATAAAACTTGGATTAATTGTTTTTAAAAAAACTAATAAAAATAATAAAATTAAAAAAATTGTATAGTTCTTATATTTATTAAATAAAAGTTTCATATTTATTTTATTGATTTTTTTATAATTAAAAAATACGATTTAAGCTAACCATTGCTTCATCAATGGTATTCGGTTTTAATACATCTTGATTATTTAATTTAAAATCAATTTCAAAATCATTAATATTTTTACTTATCTTATACTCAGACCCTAGATTATCTGATCCTGCTACTTTAAAAGCATAGTTGGTTTTTTTATTAGGCAAGTATCCAATCGTAATATTAATATTATCTGTATATCCAGATCCTAAAGCTTGATTACGCTCATATATTAAAAAAATACTTAAGCTATCAGGTAAAATTATATCTATACCCATTTCACCATTTACATTATGTAAGGCCCCTGAGTATAATCTTTCCTGAAAATCTAACGTATTATCAGAAGCATAAGTATATTTAAAGTTAGAGGAACGGCTTAAATCAGCCATATATTCTATCTTACCATGTCTTTTTATGGCACATGTTTTAGCTAAGTCTAAGCAAAAAGTAGTTTCATTTGGTAAATCATCCACTACTCCCATCGCTGTTCTTAGTTTTAATGTTTGTATGTTTTGATCTTCAACTTTAATTGCACCAATACCAGATTCTGTATATCCGTCTAATATAGTGTGCCCAACATCAGCTTGAAAAGAAGGAATTAAAATAAAGTTATCTTTTTTAATTTCATCTTTGAATTTATTAGTAAAATACACTTGTCTACCATCTCTACTAGCTTTTATATGTTTGCCGTCTAAAACAGTTAGAATATCGTACTTTAATTTACCAAAACCAATAACGATATCCTCAGATTTTGTGTCATTCTCAATTGGGGTAGTAGAATAATAAGTAAGGTTAAATGTATCAGTATCTATATTACTTCCAGCTGTTCCAACTTTAACATCATTTTTACCAAATCTAAAAGCCAGTCCTCTGATGCCATTGTTTTTGGTAAATTTATCTGCTCCAAGGGTAATTGCATCAGTTTTAATCTTTTTAAATGAAGAAACATTTGTGTCTCCTACTCTGCCAACTGCAATACTTCCTTCACTCCAATAAAAGATATCTTGCTGTTTATCTTCTGTCTTTTTTTCAAGAGATGCTTGATGTGCAGTTATTTTGTCTGGGATTTTACTCAACCAAGAATTTAACATTGGGTTATCTGATTTAAAGACTGTGGTAAAATTATTTGAGTTCTTACTATTCATATCTTCTTTATTAATAGTTATAGACTGACCACCTTCTAATTTTTCATTAACTGAAAGTATTCTATCTGGAAGTTTTTTTACCCAGTAATTTAATAATGGGTTATCAAGTTGAGTGACAGTATTAAAATTAAAATTGATATTAAGATTTGTTAAATTTTGATTATCTTTATTTCTTCTTATCCATTGTAAACGGTTTAAGGCACTTTTAGTTGAATGATCAATGGTTCTTTTAGCAATCATTATTTGTGCTTCTGCAATTCCAGTTCTGACACTACTTTCTGTAACTGGAGGACATTTTCCTGCAATAATATTGAAAGGACAAACTAAATCATATTCCATTATTTCATTGGCGTCGTTCATATTGTTATCATTTCCTATGTACAGCTTTAAACCACTTGCACTAAATGCAACTCCTCGAGGCTCATCATTAGAGGGACTTATTCCTGTATTAAGATTTAATCCACCATCTATGGTAAAAGATGATGTGTCATAAGCCTTATCAAGTGAAATTTGAACTATACCTGCATTCGCATCATTATGACTAATTATAAAAATTCTTTTTCCATTTGCACTAAATCTCATTCCAGCTGGGTTTGTTGTACCATTTATTGTAGGGGGTAGCTCAATCCCTGCAGTGGTTACTATTGATAATGTTGATACATCATAAGGAGTTGAAAGGTTATATTCATACAATCTAGCACCTACAGCAGCATTGGCAGCATCAAAAAAAGTTAAAAATAATTTAGTACCATCATCATTAATTTCTAAAGCTTGAACTCTATGATCGTCATTATTTGATCCCGAGTGATCAAAATCTCCAGCATTACTTCCATTCGTCAAAGCAGTAGTATCTAGAGCTACTTGTGATGTTGCTAATGCACAAGTTGAAACATCATAAGGTGAGGTTAAATCAAATCCATAAACCCTGTCTCCACCACTAGCACTTTCTGCCCTTCTTTGTAATGTGAAAAACTTCATTCCATCACTACTGAATTCTAAGTCATACATTGTATATCTATTATCTGCCTCAGTGCCAGTTAATTCACATCGTTCACTATCTCCTGCATAAACTCTTGTGGAGATATCATAAGGTGTAGATAAATTATATTCTTGTATATAAAAAGCTGATCCATTCATTTGACCATAAGATGTAAACATCTTAGTTCCGTCATTGTTAAACTCGATACCAGCTACTAGACCACCACTTGACGGATCAGCAGAAAGTCCTACTGTTTCTGTTTGATTGTGAGTAACCATAGCTCCAAATGAACTGGAGATTGGAATTATGAGAAAAAAAATAATTAAAATTCTTTTTAATAAAAGCATAAAGTTTTGTTAGTGGACAGATAGGCTTATTTCTTACGTTTTCTTTTGTTCTTTGCTTTTTTCTTTTTCTTAGCTATTTTTTTCTTTGTTATTTTTTTTGCTTTTTTCTTTATAACTTTTTTCTTTTTAACTTTTTTCTTTACTACTTTTTTCTTTTTAGTCTTACCTTTTTTCTTCACTGCTTTTTTCTTTTTAGTCTTGCTTTTTTTCTTCACCGCTTTTTTATTTTTCTTTTTATCTTTTTTCTTCACTGCTTTTTTATTTTTCTTTTTATCTTTTTTCTTCACTGCTTTTTTATCTTTACTTTTATCTTTTTTCTCGACCACTATTTTGTCTTCTGTTTCAATAACTTTTTCTTCAACAATGTTTTCAGTTTGTGCTATGTCTGAAACCTCTTCTTCATTTGTTGTTAGTAAAACAATTCTCTTTTCTTCATCTTTTTTAATATTTTCTTTAATTAATATTTTTATCTCTTCTTTATCAAAACCTTGAGCTTTAAGTTCTTGTCTAATTTTTTTTCTAGTAGCTTTTCTTTCTTCTTTTGTGGCTCCATCAAGTTTTGTAAGCCTAGCTACTTTCATTCTTTTTTTAAATTTTTTCAGTTGGTTTTTTGTTATTTGTTTTGCTTTTCCTGGTGCATTACCTTTAACCATACTTGCCACACTGTAAGGATTGCTCAATAGTGTTTGACCCAAATTATTTCCTACAAGAACTGCCCCAGGCCTTAAACCCAATGTATTATTTTTCCCAGGTCCTATTAATAAAGTGTCTGTTTTTTGATTTGATACTATGGTTTGAAACTCTGTTCCTCTTGAGCCCAAAGTTCCTTCAGGAACGTTAACTGTTAGGCTGTCTGGATTCTTTTTACTTATTAAACCCGAAATTATTTTTAAACTTCCCTTTTTAACATTAGCTACAATTTTTCCATCATTTGTTGCTGGATTGTATATAAAGGTATCCATTACAACTTCTGAGTCTGATCCAATAGTAAATGTTGATTGATCTAATAGTAAAATTTGTGTGCCTGAATCAATTCCAGCATAAATCGTTTCGTTTAAATAAATTTTATCCCCAGCTTTAAGTTCTCTTGTGTTAGTTTTAGCTGTTCCAGATACCGCACCTACAATTCCAATTAATTGTTTATCAATATCGATTTTTTCTTCTGCCTGGGTGATATTGAATACAAAAAATAATGCTATAATTGTCGATAAAATTTTTTTCATCCACTTAAAGTAACATTTTTGACAACTTTTTCAGCTTGGCTTGACCCATATTAGGTGGAGGTTTCTGGTCTTTAATAAAAAAAGTGCCTTATATGTAGTCTAAAATCAGTCTTTATTTTGATTATTTATTTAAGTGGAATGACTTTGATAAACTAATTGCGAACGAATCTGAAATATAATCATAATTAATTATATTGGCTTCAGAGATGATTTTTTCGTATGAAAAGTTCACAAATAAACTTTTATCTGGATCGATTGAGGGAAAAAAATCTCCAAGTGCTTTGGTAAGCATCAAGTCAAAAGTATTAGTTACATCCGATCTTATTATGTTTGAGTTTATGCTTGTATCTACATTTTTGTAATCATTAAAACTCAATGCATCCCCTACCGAAATATAAGCCCAAGGAAAAGCAAAATTTAATCTGAAACTCAAATCATAAGTTTCAAAGTCGTTTGTCCCCTCTTTTGCTTCTGAAATGCTATACCCTAAACCTGTTGATGATGAAATTATTTCATTAAACATATAATCGTGTCCAAGTGAAACGCCATGGCCTTTAGCATTCGTTTCATTTGCAGTTGTATCAGTACTATTTCTATTATTTTTAGAATCTGAAAAAGAATATCCATAGCTAAATGAATTTTTTTCTCCTACAGAAAAAAATCCTCCTATTCCTTGCATTAAAGAAAAGCTATCTGCATCATCTTGATAATCAGTTTTGCTTATCATTATATATGGACTTAAACTTTGGTTACCTAAAGATGTATCTAAAGCAAGAGTTAAACCATAACTTTCAAAATCATCTGCCGTTTCTTCTCTTTGATCTGAGTCTGTGAAACTGGTATTTATCATTAATGATGAAGTTTCCCCTAAAGATCGAGTTGCTGTTAACCCTAAGCCCTCACTATACGTTTTATCATACTTTGCACTATTAAATCCAATGACTTCATCAGCGCTACTTTGTAATCTTTTTTTTGAAACACTATTAACATTTTGATTGAAAACACCGCCAAGAGATACATCTGCATAAAAATTCCATAACTTAGGAGCTCCTCTTTCTTTAAGTGTAGTTTCAATTTGATTTATTGTCTCAATATCTTCTGCTGTTAAATCTTCACTAGTTTTAATGTCTTCAATTATAGTTAAAGCTTTATTTGGTGAGTCTGCTTGGACTAAAACTGAAAGCAGATATAGTTTTATTTCAACATTATCTGGATAAATCATATTTAATCTTTCCAGGGTTGCGATGGTTTGTTTATAATTTCCAATTTTTCCTTGTTGTTGTGCATACTTTAAATTTAAATCTAAATCATTTGGTTTTTGTAAAATTTGTAAATAAGTAATATTTTTTTCTGAAGAACCTGGAATTAAAATTTCTTCTCCATCAACTATGATTTTAGAGGCGCTAGTATCTGCAGCCATTATGGTGCTCGTCGTTTCTAGAAATAAGCCAATTAAAAAAACAAAAAATAAGACTAATGAAATACCACTTGTTTCTGGTTTTTTATTAATCATTTTTAGTCCAGATAAAGTAAAAGAAATATGGCATTGTTGCAGGAACTATGCCAAACCAAAACCATTCATCCCATCTAAAACTCTTATCTGATCCTAAGTTGCTAAGTCCATTCCACCAAGTTAGGTAACCAATAGCTATTATCCAAACTAAACTAATAGTTGCTGATATTTTTTCTTTTTTAGAAAGATTGTTGGAAAATAATTTTTTAGTAGGTTCAGCCATTTTTATTA
>Ga0206123_10003158_pt1 | contig 13756 bp, 13 predicted proteins | sample Helgoland_Spring_2_FD_160086 | JGI IMG/M metagenome (GOLD analysis project Ga0206123, IMG submission 160086) | Pelagic subsurface seawater microbial communities from Kabeltonne, Helgoland, North Sea - Helgoland_Spring_Bloom_20160316_1 | ecosystem: Environmental > Aquatic > Marine > Epipelagic ... | reverse complement strand
TGAGATCGCCAAGCAAATTCCAAATTGTGTGTGCTTCCTCATGAAAGGGTAACTTTTCCATTTCGAGAAACCAGCATTGAATATGGGGATAAGGCTGGTAGTCGATACAATTTGCGTACTTTGCCTGATTCTGGCCTAACTCTTCATAGGCACAGATATCCGCCAGACTTAAGCCAGGACCGGCGATATATTTTGACTCAGCCAGCATGCCATCAATAATCTCAAGGGTGTTTTTGACAACCTCGGCATTGTTCTTCAAACCCGGGAAGGTATTTCTCCGCAACCAGGCCTCATCGGGTTCCTTAATGTCAAACAGCGCAGGCCAAAGGGTACGACTCCAGACAGCGACCAGTTCCCTGGTATTCCGATGATGAAAATGCAGGTACTGGTTTACCCTGGCTCGCGCCAATAAATCTGTTGGCCAGAGATCAGTCCAGCCGTGTTTTTCAGCCAGATAGATCAGAATTGCATGACTTTCCCAGAGCGTGACACCCTCATCGTCAATTGCCGGTATGGTGCCACGGGGATTAACTGAAGCCAGGTATTCCGGTTGTTTTGCAGCCAGGTTCTGGCTTGTCATCAAAAACTCAAAGGGAACAGATTTCATCAGACAAGCCCAGACTACCGCCCGCACTGGCTGTGAATTTGGTACACCATAGATTTTTAACATAAATCAAGGTCTCCTTTTCATCATATAAGCCTCATCAGATAAGCCTGATAACTCAACTGCCCCGACAAAATTCTGCCCATAAAAGGCTGCCGCTTTGTCCATCGTCATCATTAGCGTATCCTGCCGGTTTCCATCATGATCCATTTTGACATGCCCGAAGTCAGACGCATTATTTCTTCCCAGCAGGTGATTCACGAACACCTTGATGCAACTGTGCGTAAACATCAACGGAGCAGTTGGCAAAAACCCATTGCCGAACACACACAAAGAGCGTTTGACACAACCCAGTCCTGGCTGGCTGGCAAATCCGGCGATCTCATCCTCGATTCATGTTGCGGTTATGGTGAAAGCACCAGGTGGCTGGCACACAATTTTCCTGAGTCGATAGTCCTGGGGCTTGATAAATCAGCCGCCAGGCTAGCTAAAAACAACAAAGTTGAGCTGACTGACAACTGCTTGCTGGTGCGAGCTGATGTGAATGATTTCTGGCGGCTTGCTGCAAGTTCCGGTTGGAAGCCAAAAAGACACTATATGTTATACCCTAACCCCTACCCCAAAACGTCACAGCTAAACAGTCGCTGGCACGGTTCCCCGGCATTTCCCACATTGATACAGCTGGGTGGTTTGCTGGAAGTACGAACCAACTGGCACATTTACATTTTAGAACTCCAACGGGCCCTGAATATTTACAATCGGCCATCAACAGTGAAACAGTACACTCCTGACCCTGAAATCACCGCTTTTGAGCGCAAATATCACAATGATGGCCAGCCGCTGTGGCAACTGACCTGTAAACATCTATAACCTATAGCGCGCGGGCCGCGATTTAAGTTCTGCATTCACCTAAAAATGCCATGGTACGTTCCGCATCACCCGCCTCCAGTTCATAAGGAAAAGCACAGAGGTCAGTGACGCCAGCTGATTCGAGCCGCTGAATTTCAGACCGGCACAGATTCTCATCACCCACAATAGCAAGATCTTCCAAACCGTTAGCTCCTTCCCTGTCCAGCATTGCCCGGTATGAGGGGATCTGGGCATAACCCGCAAATATTTTCCCTGCCTTTGCCCTGGCCTCGTCGGGTCGATCAGTCAACATGACAGGGAATCCGGCAACAACCCGTGGCCTCGGCCGACCAGCTTTCTCACTACCCTGAACCAAATTTGGCACAATGTGGCCTTCCAGAGTTTTAAGTCCGGTTGCCCAGGTTATGGTGCCGTCTGCCAGTTCGCCGGCAAGTCTTAACATCACAGGACCCAGTGCCGCAACCAGCACAGAGGTTTTGTTACCACCGGGAGGTGGCTGCAGATTAACATTGTATAAATCGCTCTCGCGCTTAACAGGTTCTCCGCGTAACAAGGGCGCTACAATTTCGAGGTATGCGCGCATGTGGCGGGCGGGTTTGTCGTAGGACATGCCCCAGGCATTTTCAACCATAAATCGATGAGCCAGGCCAATACCCAGGCTGAACCGGCCCTCACAGGCAAGCTGAGTGCTTGCTGCCTGCTGTGCCATTGCCGCCGGATGTCGGGTGAAGGTTGGGACAACGGCGGTACCAATCTCAATATGATCCGTTGCTGTTCCCAGCGCCGTCGATGCAGTCATTGCATCTAATCCAATGTTAGCAATCCAGGCAGAATCCAGACCCGCCGCTTCTGCCGCTCTACCTCGCTCAATCAACCCTTTTAATTCAGGGGCAGCACCACTACCTTCACCTACCATCATGCCAATTCGCATCGTTTTGTCTCCATTGATGTTCACTAATTTCCAAGTTGTTGTCTGACCGGTCGAAATCTCCTGATTTTAACCAAACTGCTCTCTCAGCAGGTTCTTCTGCACTTTACCCATCGCATTGCGCGGCAGCGCCTCAATTAGCTCCACCCGCTTGGGTACCTTAAAATTAGCTAATTGTGCTTTACAATTTGCGATGACCTCATCGGCTGAAGGTGCATCCGCCTCTGCAATAATGACTGCCACAACCGCTTCACCAAAATCTGCATGTGCCACCCCGATAACAGCAGACTCCTTGATCCCCGGCATATCATCGATCACCAGCTCTATTTCTTTGGGATAAACGTTGAGGCCACCGGTAATAATCATATCTTTGGAGCGGCCGACAATCGACACATAACCCTCTGCGTCGATGGTGGCTTTATCGCCGGTGTTAAAAAAACCATCCGTTGTAAAATCCTCCGCGGTTTTTTCGGGCATACGCCAGTATCCGGGAAATACATTCGGACCCTGTACCTGTAGGTTGCCCGTCTCACCCTGAACAACGGCTTCCCCCGCGTCGTCAACCACTCTAACAGTTACCCCCGGTAGCGATGGCCCCACGGTTCCCGCACGGCGTTCTCCAATCAGCGGGTTGGAGGTGTTCATACCGGTTTCGGTCATACCGTAACGTTCCAGGATCGTATGTCCGGATCGCGCTTTAAAATCAGCAAATGTTTCCGAGAGCAGCGGTGCTGACCCGGAAATAAACAAGCGCATTTTTGAACAACACCCTGGGCCAAAATCCGGATTCCCCAGTAATCGGGTGTAATAGGTTGGTACACCCATCATAACCGTGCAATCGGGCATCGCCGTGATAGCGGCTTTATCCGAGTAGCCACTGTGCCAGACCATGCTGGCACCACTCATCAACACACATCCCAGACCAACAAATAGCCCATGCACGTGGTAGATGGGTAGCATGTGGAGCAGGCAATCCGAGCCAGTGAACCCCCAGGCTTCAACAAGTGTTTCTGCATTTCGACGAAGATTATCATGGCTCAGCATAATGCCTTTAGGCTGCCCTGTGGTCCCGGACGAGTACAAGAGCGCAGCCATGTCAGTGCCTTCACATAGTGCCGCCTCGGCTTTCGAATCCGCTGCTTTTGCCTGTTGCATCAAGGTGCCGCTACCATCGGCCTCGAGCGTGAGCAGCGCTATCACGCCACCGGCAGGCAGTACGGATTCCATGGTCGAAAGGGATTCACTCGAACAAATGACAATGGCGGGTTCGGCGTTACCAAGAAAATAGCCAAGCTCAGAGGCTTTGTAAGCTGTGTTCAGCGGGTGGTAGACCAGACCCGCACGCAGGCAGCCGAGATAAAGAAATAGATTTTCTACCGATTTATCAACCTGGACGGTAATCCGGTCGCCGGAAACAGCACCAAGTCCAAGCAGGCAATTGGCGACCCTGCCCGATGCCTCATGTGCTTCACCGTAGGATACGCGACGCCCCTCGGCTGTAACCAGTAGCTGCGTATCAAGGTCAGTTGGAAATCGATTGACAAAATGTGCATACAAATTGGCGTTATTGGTCATTCAAGGGTCTCTCTTTTATATGAGCCGTATTCGCGGGAACAGACGGTACAACCAGGCTCCAAATACTTGTTTTTTTGTACGGTAGATCCAACCCGGTTCTGCCATGGATCACCCCTACCCGACAGTCCAAACTATGCCCGCATAGCGCGCATGTAACAAGTCACACAACCGGTTCTCAGGCTGTCATTCAAGCAGTTTTGTCAGGGACGGGTCCCCCATGGTAGATTGCAGCGCCTGAATATTGCATTGCACCCTGGAAATGCACCCCATAATTGCACGGCTCCGTAATAATAGAAGTAGACAAAGGAACAGACAGTGAAAAATTTACAATCAGAACCGCTACAGGCCGCTGCAGCGTGTCTTTCGATATTGCGTGGGGAAGTTGATGCGGGACTCCAGCATCTGCATCGATCATGTATGGTCGATGGCAAGCTCTCGGCATCACTTCTGGATGCCCACCAAAAGGTGAATTACGAATTGGCTTTTTGTGTCGCAGAAATCGAGGCGGCCAAAGCGATGCTCAACTATGCTGACAAGGTCTCTGCCGAAGACGCCCTCTGCGAGACGTTGTCACTGACCTTCTGTGCCGAGAATCTTCGCACCGTATGGCAACGACTGTTGTCCCATGCCAGCGAGGCAGGTCTTTCAATTCCCCACCTGCTTGATCTGATGGGCAGTGAACCCATCGCAAGCTACCTTGCAACCCACGGGGATGTTGAACGGCTAGCGGCAATCGGGGAAGAACTACTTGGCCGTGGCGATGTACGTCTGCCGAGTGGACTCGATGAAGAAAAAGATATGGTGCGGGCGAGCTTTTCCCGTTTTGCCGAGGAAGTGGTGATGCCACAGGCTGAACATATTCATCGTTTTGATACGGATATTCCCGACGAAATTATTAATGCAGCGGCGGCACTCGGCTGCTTTGGAACCTGCATTCCGGAACGGTTCGGTGGTCTGATGCCGGATGAACGCAGCGATAGCCTGGGTATGCTGGTTGTGACAGAGGAACTGTCCCGTGGCTCACTTGGCGCTGCCGGTAGCCTCATAACCCGCCCGGAAATTGCGGCACGTGCGCTCTTGCAAGGTGGAACAGAAGCTCAAAGACAATACTGGTTGCCGCTAATGGCGACGGGGCAAAAACTGGTCGGTATATCAATCACCGAGCCTGACTACGGCTCTGATGTCGCTTCACTTTCGCTGAAAGCAACAAAAGCCCCAGGGGGCTGGCAACTCAACGGTGCCAAAACCTGGTGTACCTTTGCTGGCAAGGCCGATGTTCTGGTTGTCATTGCCCGAACTCATCCTGATCGAAACTCGGCCAAACACGGCGGTCACCGGGGTCTCAGCATGTTTCTGGTCGAGAAACCCCGTTTTAAAGGCCATGATTTCATCCATGAAAGTGCTGAAGGCGGACGACTTATCGGTCGTGCTATTCCAACGATTGGCTATCGCGGCATGCATTCTTTCGACCTGTCCTTCGAAGACTTATTTGTGCCAGACACAGCACTGGTCGGCGGCGATGAAGGTCAAGGCAAAGGTTTCTACCATACAATGGCCGGGCTATCAGGCGGTCGAATACAAACCGCAGCCAGGGCATCCGGGGTTATGCAAGCTGCGATTGAGCGGGCTGTTAGCTACGCAGGAGATCGTAAAGTTTTTGGTGCACCGGTTGGCGACTATCAGCTAACGCAGGTCAAGCTGGCGCGTATGTTGGCCGCACTCACGGCAGGTCGTCAGTTCAGTTATGCGGTGGCAAAAATGATGGATGACGGCGGCGGCAAAATGGAAGCAAGTCTGGTCAAGTTGTACGCCTGCCGTGCCGCGGAATGGGTCACCAGAGAAGCCATGCAAATTCACGGCGGTATGGGTTACGCGGAAGAAAGCGACGTTAGCCGGTATTTTGTCGATGCCCGGGTATTGTCAATTTTTGAAGGTGCCGAAGAAACCCTTGCGCTAAAAGTTATAGCCAGGGATCTAATTAGCAATGCCAGGGAAGAAAACCTCGGCACTGCTACGCCAGCATAGAAACACGAACGGAGAAAGTAACATGCAGAAGGTACTAGGAGGCTTACGAATTGTCGAAGGCAGCGCCTTTGTAGCCGCCCCGTCCGGTGGCATGACCCTTGCCCAGTTAGGTGCAGATGTCATTCGCTTTGACCCGATTGGTGGTGGAATAGATTACCGTCGTTGGCCGGTGACCGAAAAAAATGAAAGTATCTACTGGCACAGCCTTAACAAGGGGAAACGCTCAATTGCAGTAGACTTTAAAAACCCCGAGGGGCGCGAGTTGTTGACCCAGCTAATCACCGCACCAGGTGATGACTGTGGTCTGTTTTCAACTAACTTTCCCGCCCGGGGATGGTTAGCCGATGACCAGCTTCGCGCTCATCGTGAAGATTTAATATACCTCAATCTAACCGGAGATCGACACGGCAGCAGCGCCCTCGACTACACGGTAAACAGCAAGGTTGGCTTACCCTTTCTCACCGGCACCGAAAACAATTCAACTACCGCGGCTTTGTCTGACACCAGCGGTTACGACCCAATCAATAATCCACTGCCTGCCTGGGATGTCATCGCCGGGCAACATATTGCAATCGGATTACTTGCCGCCGAACGGCAAAGATCGCGAACCGGCAAGGGCCAGTTTGTAAAGCTGGCTCTGGCTGACGTTGCGCTTGCAACCATGGGCCATCTGGGCTACATCGGTGAAGTGATGGTGAACGGTGCCGAGCGAAAACCTATCGGCAACCATATTTATGGCACATTTGGCCGGGATTTTAAAAGTCGTGATGGTCGCCGGGTGATGATAGTTGGTGTCAGCGCCAATCAGTGGCAGGCGATACTCAAAGTGACGGGGCAAGAACAGGCTATCACAGGATTGGGTAAAATCATGGGGCTGGATTTTGATCTTGAAGGGGACCGTTTTACCGGCCGTGAGGCGATCTGCCATCTGCTTGAACCCTGGTTCGCCGAACGCGATTATGAAGCACTGACAGCGCAACTGGAGGCCGCTGGTGTTTGTTGGGGCAAGTATCAAACTGTCTCAGAACTTGTTAAGAATGATCCGGACTGTTCAGTAGACAACCCGTTATTCGAACAGGTTGACCAACCGGGCATCGGTGCTTACCTGGTACCCCAGAATCCACTCACGTTTACCGCGGCAGAGCGCAATCCGGTCGGTATCGCACCTGCTTTGGGACAGCACACCGATGAAATTATGGCGGATATTCTTGGCCTGAGCAGTGGCGAGATAGGTCGATATCATGACGCGGGAATCGTCGCCGGGCCTGGTGACTAATCAGACATCTATCCCGGGGGATGCTGATCAAGCCAACCGGCCTCCAGTTTTCACAGCTTTAAGACGCGTTTTGCAATGATATTTTTTTGAATTTCGTTTGAACCACCGTAAATCGACTGTGCCCTGGTGCCATAATAGCTTGCAGTCCCTGCGGCGGCGGAGCGCAAGGGCATGGACTCCCCAAAGGTTGCAAAAGAATAGTTGCCGTAAGCCTGCATACCAAGTTCGGTAATATCCTGCGCCAATTCTGTTGCCAGAATCTTTAATATGGAGGACTCATCGCCCGGAGACTCACCATCGGAAATTGAGGCAAGTACGCGAAGCACGGTTAGGTCCAATGCATCCAATCGAATCTCCAGATCATGCAGCCGCCCCCAGAAAGTGTGATCTGCAAGCAGATTTTGATCTTTTGAGGCGACTTGCCGAATCGCCTCCACCTGCATTCGCTTACCGGCAACATGGGCATAGGAAGTCCTTTCATTACCCAGCAGAAAGTTGGCATATTGCCAGCCTTCCCCTTCGACACCGATACGATTCGAGACGGGTACACGTACGTCATCGAAGGTCACCCGGTTAAGGGAATGTTTGCCGTCGAGGGTAATAATGGGATGAACCTGAACACCGGGGGAATCCATCGGCAGACAAAGGAATGTAATACCCTGCTGCTTAACCTGTTCCGTGCTGGTCCGCACAAGCACAAAAATCCAGTCCGCATGTTGTGCCAGACTGGTCCAGATTTTTGTGCCGGTAACAACATAATCATCACCATTTTTAATGGCCTTACATTGTAGTGATGCAAGATCAGAACCTGAATCGGGCTCTGAATAACCCTGGGCCCAAGAGGTTTTCCCCTCTCGAATACCCGGTAGCCAACGTGCTTTTTGTTCATCTGTGCCAAATGCGCAGATTACGGGCCCGACGTAAATAACGCCCATGGGAACTGGCACAATTGCCCCGGCATATTCAAGTTCCTGGTCAAATATATATTTCTGGTTTACGGTCCAACCAGGACCACCTTCCTCGACCGGCCAATTCACACAAAGCCAACCCCGACGGGCAAATGCCTGCTCGGATTTCTGATAGTCTGCCTTGGCAAGTTCAGCACCACTGGCTGATTTTTCCACCAATTCGGCGGGATATTCATTCGAAAAAAACTCCCTGACCTCTGCTCGAAAAGCTTCATCTTCCGAACTGAATTGCATTTCCACTGGTATTATCCTCTTTGCTAATCTCAACCGCTCTTCTCAACCGCTCTTCTCGACCGTTCTTCTTAACCGTGCTTCTCAAGAGTGTTGGTCAATAACCTTCAACACAATAGCCGACTCGTTAGTCATTTAGAAAGCGAGATTAACACAATTTTCTGCCATTTTTTTGGCTGATCGAATCGGGCCATTGAAATCTTCAGAAGTCGCCGCATGGATCCGCCATTTCAGAATTCTCACTAAAAACGGGAAATTGCCGAGATAACTGGTTGAGAGATACGGGATAAGTGTATCGCCCATCGGATTAAGGCTCCGATATACAAGTGGGATGATTCAAATAGTCTATAGTTAGTTATAAATACTAAAAAAGACTGACTATAAAATATGAAACTATCCCCCCTCACTCTGTTTGCAGATTCTTAATACCTTGCGCACTAAAATCCTGGATCCTGAGGATAAACATTCCCTGATTTACACCACCAATCTAGTAGTTATGGTGTTTTTGATGGTTGGACTGCTGTTCCGCTGGTTTGCCTTTAGCGCGTCCAATCCGCCATGGCCGGGGATTGGTGTCATATTACTGCTGGTTGCAAACTCTATCTATTTAAACACCCGGCATTCAAGCAATCTGGCAGCGGTGTTCCTGATTTGTATTTTAAGCCTCGGACTCATCGTGGCCGGGATCAATGCCGGTGGATTCAATGGCCCAATTCCAATACTGGCACCCCTGATTCCCATCGCCGCCATGCTACTGATCAATGCCCGGGCAGGTATGATTACCGTTGTTGTTGTGATGACCATCCTGCTCATACTGTTTTCGCTTCAACTCGCCGGTAAGGTTTCACCCAACATCAATAGTGAAACAGGAATTCTGGTCGGTCGTTATCTCGCCGTTACTTTCACCGCATTGATAACAACCTGGGTGGTATGGGCTTTCGCCCAGTCCCACCGAAAACTGCTGGCAGAGGTTCAATCACTGGCCCACACAGATCATTTAACCGGTATTGCCAATCGTCGCTGTGTGTCAATCGAATTAGCAAAGGAAACTGCCCGGGTTCGAAGAACCGGTGGATGGATCTCTACCCTGATGATAGACGTCGATCACTTCAAACGGTTTAACGATATCAACGGGCACACAGAAGGTGATCAGTGTCTGAAAAGGGTGGCGCAGGTGCTGCAAAAAGCGGCCAAACGTCCCGCAGACGTGGTCGGAAGATATGGTGGTGAGGAATTTATTCTGATATTACCGGAAACGGATAGCGCCGGGGCGGCAAAAATTGCAGAGTCAATTCGAGCTGATATGCAAGCTCAAAATATCCCTTATGAAGATGGTGAATCAGATGTGGTGACGGTCAGTATTGGCTCATTCAGTAGTTGCGGCAAAGCTGTGGGTAACGAAGACGCACTGGTCACACGGGCAGATTCTGCACTCTATGAGGCCAAAGAATCTGGTCGGAACCGGGTTGTGGTTCTAAGTTCAGCAGGTTAAACAGACTAGAAGTCATTGACCTGCAGAGTACAAGCCGGACTTTCGAAATACCTGACAGAATAGGTACCTGGAGGAATCATTCAATCCGAATGCTCGCCTTCTCAATCTTAACCAACTCACTGGGTGCACCTGAAGGACTGCCGACCTGTTCCATCATGGCTAAAGTTTCTTCGCCGGTGGTCATCTCGCCAAAGACAGTGTGTTTGCCATCAAGAAATTCGGTCGGCACAAAGGTGATAAAAAATTGACTGCCATCTGTGCCCGGGCCCGCATTGGCCATACTTAACATGCCGGGTTTTATATGGCTGGTAATTCCATCAAACTCACCTTCAAACAGATATCCAGGGCCACCTCGCCCTGTCCCCGTGGGGTCACCGCCCTGGGCCATGAACCCGGGTATAATCCGGTGGAACACCACATCATCATAGAACCCAATCTCTGACAAAAATATTGTGCTTGAAACATGCATAGGTGCAATTTGATGATACAGCCTAAAGGACATCTTGCCTTTGTTCGTCACAATATCCCAATAATATGACTTACCTTCTGCAAACGGATATTGCGCTGGCATATCCAGTTGTTCTTTCCACTTTGGGTTACTCTTGTCGATATTCTCTGCAATTGCTGTGTATGGGGAAATTTGGCCAGACGCCTGTGGTTCAACACTTTGGGTTGTGGTCTTCGGTTCATCCCCACATGATGCCAGTAGTGCCACAGCCAGGGAAATCAGCCCGATAAGCTTGAGTTTCTTGTTCATTGCGTTTCGGTCTACTTAAAAATGGAGCTGTATCTTCCCAGATATTGAACCCACCACGCAACACAACATTCGATCAATCGGTTTGCGGTCAGGGGTTACGGAAATTTATTTCTTCGCCGGGCTTTGAAAAATACTCTTCCCCACTGTCCTGCAGTTGCGGCGGTACAACCACAGGTACGTGAATACCGATAGCACGTTTCACATTCATCTGATTATGAAGAATGTCTTTACCGGCAGGATTACCTTTGAACCAATAAGGTGGAAACGCTACCTCTGTTGCCTGTTGCCGCCAATGATCACGGTACTGATGGTAGTGACCGGGATTTGCATCCGCATCACCCAGGTGACTTACGCTACTCTTGTCATCGATCAGCACCCTGAAGACAATGTTTTCAACACTCGCCCGCTCGGGCCAACCGGAATGTGGAATTCGTATAGCTTCAATTTCAAGATTACCCAGTCGCTGCTGCCATACGGGGTCTCCAAGCTTGAGGGAAACACCTGTCACCCTGCTCTCGACCTCCTGATATCCAGGTTCAGTCTGTAGTGAACGAACCGCCTGTGACGGGGCAACCAGTCTGACTTTTGGCCAATCCTTCAGGTACCGCATCATGTCATCAGCGGTAAAGTGATCTCCATGAGCATGGCTCACAAAGACTGCCGTGACGCCATCAAATGGAGGTTTACCCGCAAAAATGTCAGCCCTGATTTTTTCCGGGACCAGTTGATAAATACCATAGTTATTGTGAAAAAATGGATCGAACAGGATTTTGGTTTCCCCTGCCACGACTAAAACCGCTTCATTGCCCAGATAAATTGCGCGGTGATCCTCATCATCTGAATCTACAGGCACCGGTTGATCCGCTTTAGCAGCAGGGATGACTAATAGACTCCACGTCAGTAACAGGGTGACGATTCTATAGTTCATTGCGTTTCCTGATCGATTTGATGAGCTCAATTAACAAGATATTGCGTACGAACTACCGGGGTGTCATAAAAAAGAAACCGGCAAAGGCAACCCAACTCAAGGCAAGTAAAATCCAGGGAACAAGGCTGGAAAAGTTTTTCTTCCCTGACTCTACGGGCATATCCTCCGATTCCGTTTGCCTGGCAAGTTTCTCCTTCTTCTGGAACTTGTCTCGCTCCCTTGCTATTGCCTTTTGTTGCTTTCGGTAGTCGGCGATGCCCTTCTCGATGCCATGAGCAATCAACTTTGTCTGCTCCTTGGTCTGCTTCGGTCGCTGATTTCCTTTAGCGATTTTCAAGGCTTCTGCCTGCACTTCTTTAGATACTTTTTCAACCATTGATCCAATGCCTGTATAACTTGCCAGTATTCTTTCAGTTTAACCACTGTTTGACCGCATCACTAATGTGGCTACACGTCGTGGCTACACGTCGATGGGAATACCACCTATACTCGCCATTTATATCATAAAGGGAAATGCCCTATGTCCGTCACAATCGGCACACCACTTAGCCCGTCCGCAAAAAAAGTACTTCTGTGCGGTTCAGGAGAACTTGGTAAAGAGGTAGCCATCGAACTTCAGCGCCTTGGAGTCGAGGTTATCGCCGTCGACCGCTACAAAAATGCACCGGCTATGCAGGTCGCCCATCGATCACATGTGATTAACATGCTGGATGGTGTTGCATTGAGAAAAATCATTGAACTTGAAAAGCCCGATTTAATAGTGCCTGAAATTGAAGCCATTGAGACTAACACACTGGCTGAACTGGAAAATGAGGGCTTTACTGTTATCCCAACCGCCAGGGCTGCGCAACTGACGATGAACCGGGAGGGGATTCGCCGCCTCGCGGCGGAAGAGCTCGGATTAAAAACCAGCGCCTATGAATTTGCCCAGACCAAAGAAGCGTACCTTCGCGCCATCACCAATATCGGTTTACCTTGCATCATAAAACCCATCATGAGTTCTTCGGGGAAAGGACAATCATTGATTCGACATCAAAATGAAATCGAGCAGGCCTGGGACTATGCCCAGGAAGGTGGCCGCGCAGGCAAAGGCAAGGTTATCGTTGAAGGCTTTGTTGAATTTGATTTTGAAATCACCCTGCTGACCATCCGGCACAGGGATGGTACCGCTTTTTGCGCACCCATTGGCCATCGCCAGGAAGGAGGAGACTACCGGGAATCCTGGCAACCCCAGGCAATGAGTGAAGCTGCCCTGAACGCATCCCGGGCAATGGCTGAAAAAGTCACATCTGCCCTTGGCGGTAAGGGGCTATTTGGTGTCGAGCTTTTTATCAAAGGGGATGACGTCATTTTCAGTGAGGTTTCTCCACGACCACATGACACGGGTCTGGTGACCCTGGTCTCCCAGGACCTTTCCGAGTTTGCATTGCACGCCCGGGCAATTCTGGACTTGCCAATTCCCGGAATCAAACAACTGGGTCCAGCTGCGTCCAGCGTCATTCTGGTCTCGGGTCAAAGTGAAAATGTACGGTTCGGAAATCTGGAAACTGCGCTGGCGTTACCGAAAACGCAATTGCGGCTGTTTGGCAAACCGGAAGTATCGGGAAGTCGCCGAATGGGCGTTGCGCTCGCTACTGCGGACAGTATTGAGCTAGCGAGAGAAATCGCGATTGAATGTTCAACGAAGGTAAAGGTAGAACTGTAACCAAAACGCCAATCATTCTCCGGCAAACTCAAGCGTCATATTAAAAATTGACCCGGTAGATTCGCCGGACTTGACGGTGAGGTCGCCGCCCATAAGACGCGTTAACTTATAGGCGATTGCAAGATCGATACCGGTTGAGGCGAGTTCTGCCGCATGACAAGCCTCAACTTCTTCAAATCGTTCAAACAAATTGACCAGCACTGTCTCTGGCAGTTGCGGGCCTTCATCAATCAGGGTCAGATCAAGGGCGAAACCGCCACTCTCCTTGTATATTGCTTTGGCATCCAGATGTATTTCACCCGCATTGGTGACATTGTTAGCATGGGCCAGTAATTGTCCCAAAACCTGTCTGATGCGATTACTATCACCGATGGCCAGCATCCTTAATTCAGGATTT
>Ga0206123_10003156_pt1 | contig 13758 bp, 11 predicted proteins | sample Helgoland_Spring_2_FD_160086 | JGI IMG/M metagenome (GOLD analysis project Ga0206123, IMG submission 160086) | Pelagic subsurface seawater microbial communities from Kabeltonne, Helgoland, North Sea - Helgoland_Spring_Bloom_20160316_1 | ecosystem: Environmental > Aquatic > Marine > Epipelagic ... | reverse complement strand
GGTGGTGTCAAGCTGCACGACGTCTCTGGCATGGGCCACGCTGCAAAGGTCGATCATATCACCGCCGTAGCTAAGAACATGCATTCGGAGGCTATGGTTGCGGCCGCGGCGTCCAAGAAGGGCCCCATCAAGGAACACCCTAAGATTGCGGCGATCAACGAGTGGCTCAAGAAGCACCCGCACAAGAAGAAGCCCTTTCAGCTGCATGTAGAGAAGCTCATCGCGGAGAAGTCTGCTTCGGGAGATAGCCCGGCGATCAGCGAGCTTGTGCCTTTCCTGTGCCAGGGCGAGTCGGAGGAGGACGCGAGGGAGCTCATGGAAGCGGTGGGTGGTGTGCTTGCGGATCGTGACGATCCGCGCGTGGCCGAGGCATGTGCAGTCGTCCCAGTCCAAGTCTCTCGGAAGCTGACGCATGAGGAGAGGGCCATGCTGCGCACGATTGGGCTGAATGGTCAGCGGCTCGAGGATGGCACCAGCCTAGCTCGGACAAAGTGGGCCGAGTTCTGCAAGATCGTCAAGGATGCTCGCGGTGGCAACTACCCTTCTGACTGGGCCGACGAGGTGCTCTCCGGAAAGGTGTTCAAATCCGATACCCGGTTCGTACTGCCTGTGTGTGCTCAAGAGGGGGGCAACCCACGCGTCTTGTCGACGTGTCCTGAGCATGCCGCCGAAGTTGTCCTCATGAACAAACAGCACCCCGACCGCCTGAACCAAGCGGTTAGGGTCATGTGGCTTCCCGTGTCCTCGGAGTCCGTCTACGACGATGGCGACACGCCATACACGTCGCTCTACAATGCAAAGCGCGGTCAGAAGGGGTGCGTTGAGCTGCCAACACTGACGGAGATCGGCGACACGTGCAACTTTGTGCTTCCATTCGATGCACTAAAGCGCATCTTCAAGGCGCTTGAGTCCAAGGACTTCGCCACGGTTGTCGAGGACGAGAAGAAGTTGCATAGCTCCAAGCAAGATTCCGACGACGAGGCTATGGATTTTCTGCGCAACACCTCGAGAGCGGACATTGCCGAGCTCGTCCACGGCTATGGCGGCATCACAGATGATGAACTTAAGGCCGCAGGTGGAACCAATAATACCATCAAGAAGGCCACGCCTAAGCTGCCGACGGTCGACCCCAAGAAGCCCTACGACCCGCTGGTGAAGCACCAGCCGCCGCTGACGCACCAGCTTCAGTCCGAATTGGTGGCGGCCATTTTGCTCCACACGAAGCCCCATTGCAACATCGTGGCACTCGAAGTGTGCAAGCAGATGCACGATGCGCTCATCGCCGACGACCCCGACAAGATGATCGAGGCACTGACCATTGGATTCTCGACGAGCAAGGAGCAGGTCAAAGATGTCCCGAACCACCTCTACCACCACTGCCAGTATTGGCACATGGTCTGGACCCCGTTTGATGTCGAGTCTGGTGGTGGCGTATGGCAAGTGGACTGCATATTCAAGCTGCACGAGGTGTGCAAGTACGAAGGCAAGCGTGTGTACTACACGGTCGGCGATCTTGCATTGTGCTACGGGGCGCGCAAGTGCCTGCAGTTGTTCTGCAGTCGCACCATCTACCTACGGGACGACGAGAGAACCCTGGACCCACTGATCTCCCGTATGATCACGGCCGCCTACAAGATGGGAAAGTACGATCTTGTGCCACTGATGGTCGAGTCCGAGTTTGAGCAGATCGACTGGATGGTTGACAATGGCCACGCGTTCGATGAGTGCAAGATGACGCACACAAAGTTTGCGTGGCAGACAATGCTTTCGGTTTGCTTGGCTGTGAGCTTCAACTACGCGGACGCGGCACTTCCCATGCTTGGCCGCATGCTTGGTGCCCCCTCGGAGGGTCAGAAGAATGCAGGGATCATGATGGGATCGATCATGATGGAGATCCTAGAGGACTTCATCATCCCAGCGGACAACGTGGTTGCCTACCGCCAGCTCTTCTCAAACTTGTCGATCGAGCCTGTGAAGATGAAGCCGTACATCACTGCCGGTCACGGCTGCACGTCTCTCTTCATGCCCGATTGTGTCAAGGCGGCATGTGAGCGCTTCGGCTTGCGAGCAGTGCAATTCCAGGCGAAGCTCGTACGGCTTGCTATCCGCACAAGCAAGGGCTACTGCCTGCGCGCGCTCATTTGCGACCACTCGCCGCTTGGCGATCAGAGCTGGGGTGTCCATGAGCCTATCCCCGGCGACGTGCCCCATGACATCAAGTGGGAGACGTGGTGGAACTACATCTTCGTATGGCAGGCAAGGGTTGCAATCGAGAAGGAAGCGAATGAAGCTTCACCTGTGATGACCGATACCTACAACCAGATCAAGGATCAGGTGCTTGACAAGCTCAACATCCTCAAGTCCTTGCGCGACCAGATGGCTGACAAGGTGCAAGAGGAGCTCATAGAGGCCGAGCGTTACAAGCAGAGGCAGGAGGCCTACAAGCAGACGGAGGAGTACAAACAAGAGCAGCTGCTCAAGAACCAAGAGGCAAGGGCGAAGGAGAAGGCGAACAAGGCGAACAAGAAGGCAGAGCTTGAGCGGAAGGAGCAGGAGCGCAAGGACAAGCTTGCAGCTGACAAGAGTGCCAGGGAGCAGGCGGATGCTGACCACTGCGTCGACAGCGGCATCAAGTACGGTCAGCAAATGTGGGACGAGGGCGATCGCAAGGGTGCGCGTGAGCGCCTGGGCGTCGCCAACAAGAAGCACTTCCAGAAGGCGAGCGAGGCGGCGAAGCAGCGCTCCAAGGACAAGCGTGCCGAGTGGGACGCGATTGAGGCAGCCGAGCGCGCGGAGCGCGAGCCGACTCTGAACCAGCGTCTCTCGATCATCGCCAACGACACGCCCGACGTGTCGCCCGAGCCCTCGCCGCCCGTCGCCAATGCCGCCGCGTCGGCCGAGGCGCCTTCCTGCTCCACGCCGCCGCGGCTCAAGGTCGATTGGAACGACCCGCGTGTCAAGGCGCTCAGCCGCGAGAAGAAGATCGACCTGCGCAACGGGCACATCACCATGGATGACCTTCCAGAGGTGGAGGATCCGTCGGTGGTCGCCGAGCGGGAGCGCCTCGAGCACGAGGCGCGTAGCCTTGCAGCACAGCGTGCCGAGTTCCAGCGCCTCGAGGAGCAGCGTGCACTCGAGGCCGAGCGCCGTGCGCGCTTGGAGGCTGCTATGCACGCACACGAGGCTGAGCGGCGGCGCAACTTTGAAGAGGCGCGTCGCCTTCAGGCGGAAGAGGCTATGGCAGGCAAGGGTGGCAAGGGCGGCAAGGGCGGCAAGGGCGGCAAGGGCAAGGGAGGCCGCGGCGGTCGTGGCACTGGAGTTGGACGTGGCACCGGGCTTGTGCTTCCTGCGCCACCGGTTGCAGCACCAGAGTCGACCATTGGAGAGGACGGCTCCTGCGTCATCTGCATGGAGCGGCCTAAGACGCATGCGGCCTTCCCCTGCGGCCACCAGATCCTGTGCAATGTGTGCGCGGAGAAGCAGGGCAACAAGGCACCCTGCCCGGGTTGCCGTCAGCCGGTCATGGGCTGGGCGCCAATCCGCAAGATGTGAGAAGGACGTGAGAGAGAGAGACTGGTGTGGTGTAGGGGCTTGGCCAAATGCGCTAGCTTTATTGGTATGTATGGTTAGAGTAAAGAACGAATCGAGCAATGGACTCTGGCAGCGTTGTGCACGTCGTGACCATCGAGGGTGGCATCGGGGCCGGGAAGAGTAGCGCACTCGAAAAACTAAAGAGTTCTCGCACTGGCATTTACTACATTGATGAGCCCGTAGACCTCTGGGAGAAGAGCGGCCTCCTCGCCGCAATGTACTCCAAGACCATCAACAGTGCGGTCTTCCAGATCGCAGCACTCGCCACGCGGATGGCACCACTGCTCAAGGCCGTGCGCGAGGGCCACCGTCTCATCGTGACCGAGCGGTGCCCATGGTCCGACATCGAGACGTTCACCAAGGCCAACCTGGACGAGAGCAGCGTCGAGTTCGCGGCGTACAAGATGGCCTTTGATTCGCTCATGACGGCCATGCCCGAGTACAAGCTGCACATCATATACCTTCAGGCCCCAGTCGACACGCTCATGGAGCGCATCGACACGCGCGGCCGCGCCGCCGAGAAGACCAACGACACAGACGCGCGGGTTGCCATGCGCGGCTACCTTGAGAAGCTGCAGCTCCGACACGACGCATTCTTCTCCACGCCGCTTGCAGAGACGCGGTCGCTCATCGACGCGACGCAGACAGCGGACGTGGTGGCAACGGCGGTGCTGGAGGCGGTGAATTCGATCTGTCCTGTGAAGCTCGAGTGACATGTAGGGGCTTGGTCAAATGGGGAGGAGTTGTAGAGGTGTTGGTAAGAGTAACAACAGAGTTCAACTCAAACACTACTCTCTCAAACTCCGCCCACTTCCACAAACATGCAGATCTTCGTGAAGACCCTGACCGGCAAGACCATCACTCTCGAGGTCGAGTCCTCTGATTCCATTGACAATGTCAAGGCCAAGATCCAGGACAAGGAGGGCATCCCGCCGGACCAGCAGCGCCTCATCTTTGCCGGCAAGCAGCTCGAGGATGGGCGCACCCTCTCTGACTACAACATCCAGAAGGAGTCGACGCTGCACCTGGTGCTGCGCCTGCGTGGAGGTGTGGCGTGCACCCGTTCCAGCGTCAAGCCGCTGGCTGACAATGACCTTCGTCATGTTATCAATGACCGTCGCGCCGGCAGGGGCATGAAGCGTGAGCGCGACGCTAACCAGACCGTGAAGCGCAAGCGTGACTAGGTCGGCATCTGATGGTGGGTGGTGGGTGGCAGGCGGCAGGTGGCAGGTGGCAGGGAGTGTGTGGGTAATGTGGTGTGAGGTCCGAAGACCTGGCCGGCTTGCTCAAACTTAGCTGTGCCACATGGTCCTTTGCAAGTGGTGGCAACACTGCCTGCACATTACAGTGGTGGCCTGGTGGACGCCTCCTCCAAGGCGGACCACATCGAAGTCGCGGAGCTTAGTTTTTTGGGCGCTCAGGTCATGCTCCACGCGAGCACTCCTACCAACGGCGTCACAGCTAAGTTTGAGCAAGCCGGCCAGGTCTTCGGACCTCCCTCTAGCACGGGGCTGGAGAGCGCACTCGGCGGAAGCATCGTCGAGTGCACCAAGGCTCTCCTCGGACTGCGCGACGGCTGAGCTCAAAAGGGTCACCATCTGTAATGGCACCACATTGTGTGTCGGGGTAGGTATGTCTGTGTGTATGTAGGGGTGCGGTCAAATGAGACAATAAAATAAAGTTCTTCTTAAAAGCAACAGACTCTCTCGCCCGCTTCGGGTCAGAATGCCCTCTCTCTACCCCGCTTGGACTGGAAAGATCGGATACGGCAAGAAGAAGAAGAAGAAGGTCGCCTTCCCCGCTCAGGCGCCGATGCAGTCGACCATCGACAAGGCGATGCGCAAAGCGGCCCAGCGTCGCAACGCGATCATCTTCAAGAACGTGCCAGGCTTTGATCACGTCGAACGCAAGCATCGTGACAGGGCTCTTTTGCGGCACCAGCAATGGGAGTCGATGTTTGAAGCCGTGCCACTTGGCACGTTGCACTGGACGTGTCACAACTTGTCTGACTACGCAAAGCTGCCACGCCAAACCTGTGCTTGGCTCGTCGCCAAGTACTGCACAACCAAGAACGTCACGCTGGAAACGCTTTCACAATCCATCACCAGGGCGAACGCAGACCCGAAGCAGCCTGGGTTGATGTGGCGCCGCGACACGGACCAGCGTCCGTGCGTCAACCTGCACAAGCTAGACAACGAGTCGCTGTACCGCGTCTACTGTTCGATCCCAGACGACCATCGTCCAGTGGTGCGACCGGAGCTACCCAAGGCAGAACGACCGCCGCGGCCACCCAAGAAGGAGAAGGTACCAAAGAACAAGCGCCTTCCACAGCCGAAAGCACTCCCGATCATCGAGGAGCAGTTTGCGTGGGTGCAATGCGACTGCTGCGACAAGTGGCGTCGTCTCTTCAATACCACAGAGGACGAAGTGCCAGACAAGTGGCAGTGCTCCGACCACCCGGACGAGCTGACGTGTGACATGCCAGAGGACACGATGGACGCCGAGGAGCAGTGGGATGGCAAGGTGCAAGGCACCATCCTCAAGATTTCCTTTGGCGGAGACGGAGCGCCGTCGGTCCGCGTGGTGGAGCCGGAATCACAGGGCACCGAACCGGCCGACTCGGACGACGACATGTCCTCCTCGCACGATCACTCTTCTTGCGGTCCTTCCAACGAAGGTAAGACCGAAGTCAGCACGATGCCTTCCTCGGGGTTCACCATGGAAGGAGAGAGCAGCGACCTTGCAGACATCGACGATGACACTGGAGGGCAGTTCGCTGAATCGAGCGGCGACGATGACGACGCCGTGGACAACCTGTTCGGGTCCGACGACGACGACGACGATGGTTCTTGCCTCGAGGAGGCAGAGGATGACCTCTTTGGAAAGGGTGGTGACGATGAGGAGGAGGATGCGTTTTAATAGTGACCCAACAGAGACATACATTCACCTACCTACCCACCCCGGTCCCACCGAGTGACAACTGTATGGTCGGATGTTGCATGAACTCTGCGAGCTTCTGAGCAATGACAGCCGAGCTGTTCACGGTGTTTGCAAGCGGTCCTGTAGCTCCGGCGGTCGCGTGGGCCAGTTCGTTCGTGTAGTCGCTAATCTCGTGCATGTTGTGAAAACTTCCCCCTAAATCATGCATCATATCCAAGGTCGCGTTGACCACCTCCCGCGCATGCGGGGCAATCGCGTGCTCCACATTTTCCATGTTCGCGTTGACGCGCCATATCACAACCCCCAGGCCAATGAACACGGCGATCGCGATCGCCAGCGCAAACATCACGGCACACAGTGTGATGCGTGATTGTCGATTGGCAGTCTTCATGAGCGCTGCTGCAATTTTGCGGTCTGACATGAGCGGCATCGCCTCTTCCTCGTCTGTCGTTGGCGCCGGAACATGATACGTCTGCCCGATTGGCACTGTTCGAAGGTTGCCCCCGTTTCTGAGGAAGCCAGCAAGTGAGGCTGCTGCTGACGGGTCGGGTCTCCTGCACGTGGGTGTGGTTTGTGCCGCTGCACCCTGTGGCGTGTACGGAACGATCTGGAACCGCCGCGGTTCCGACATGACGCTTCCGCGTTACCCTGCCACTGAAGCGCTATAGCATGGGATATGCATAGGTAGAGTAGGGTGTGCATGAGTGTGCGGTATGCACATTGCATGTCCATTCGGCGCACGCAGCAAACTGTAGAGCGCCTCTGGAAGTTCACAATGGAAGGACAAGATGGACGGCCAATGCCACCGCCCCATGCTCACGCTCACGCTCACGCTCACCACGCCCAGCACGCACGTCAATCTCCACCTCCACGTGATCCAGAGGCGGGATACAAAGAACACTCCCAGCCTGAACTTTCTGCAATGCAAATGCAACCTCCACGGCTTCAAGGCGCAGGGATCTGCAGCCGCTTTGTGACGATGACGATGTGCTGTTTGTGTGTAGGGGTGACGTTTGTTGTGTGGAGCACGCTGCTTAGCATGCCAGCGGTGACAGATGCAAGGGGCGTTCTGGCAAAGCACCTGCACACAGGCCCAGAAGAGGCACCGAAACCACGACCCATACCAGCGATCTTGAGGAGGTTCGCGTTGATACGGCGAGCGAAGGCACCTCAAAAGGGAGCCGATCCCGAGACTGTGCGAGCAGCTTTTCCGGACTGGGACTGGACAACGAACATGGGCATCAGTCAAAGCCTGGGCGACTTGTCTCTTGCCGTCTCTGCGCTTGTTGAACGTTTGGACCCACCTACGGTGGCGACTCGGATGGCGGAACCACCGCGCCCCATCACGCAAGCGGCGCTGGCTTCCGAACCGGGTCCACCAAACGCGCAACCAGACGGAGATACAGAGTTGTAGTAGGATCGCTAATCCGGGGTGTACAGCAAGAGAAGTATTTAACAGCAAGAAAAATCGACACAGTTCCGCCATGGTGAAGACGTCTGCCTCGCGCCAGTCGGCGGCTTCCATGCTGAAGGATGCGCGTGAGATCCGCAACCAGTGCAACAAGACTTGGAACATCGCGAACAAGGCGCCCATGTACACGCGCGTGTCCAAGCCCAAGGATGGCGCCGGCAAGAAGGGCAAGAAGGTCGTGCGCACCAAGCGCTTGATCAACAACCACGCCTACAAGATCGCCGCTTCGGGCGCAGCTGCGTACGTCTCGTCGGTGCTCAAGCGCGAGGGCGACATCTTCCGGGTTGCCACCAACCCCGAGTCGAAGCGCTGCCCTTGGTTGCCAAGCGTCAGCAAGGGCGCCATTGCAGTGCTCGAGGCGTTCCTCTGCGCCTACTCACAGGAGGCCACACGGAACGCGGTGTCCGTTCGCAAGGGCGTTGTCGGCAGCAAGCGCCTCAACGGCAAACTCATGAAGTTTGGCTACGACCGCGCGGACGAGGCCATCTTTGGTGCTTCCATGCCAGCGCCTCGCACTGTTCTGATCACCAAGCCCGAGAAGAAGACCAAGAAGGGTGAGGAGAAGAAGGAGGACGGTGACTACAACCCGCCCGAGGCGCCTGTGGATGAGTGAGCATAACCCTGTAAAGAGCCCAAACCGGGAACTGAGGGGAGGCAGTTCCCGTGGTAGATTGGCGTGTCTGTCTTCCGCTAGCAAGTCAATGTTTGTTCGTTCGATCCATTTTAACTTGAAAAACTCATGTCCGACGAGTCTGACGACGAGCCGCTTCCCGGTGACCCGGAACCTGCGGCAGACCCTCCATCACCGTCGCTGGCCAGTTCGGCTGCCCCGCAGCCACAGGGTCAGCAGGTTGCAGCACAACAGCTTGCCAACCACCCCGTGTGGCAAGCTTCGCGCGGCTCTGGCAAGGGGGGCGGCAATCCGCGTCCAGCGGCAGTCTTCAACATCGGCGGCCGTGGTCGCGGACGTGGACGAAGCCGCGCAGGGTCAGAGAATGGGGATGTGGTGAACGCTCCGCGGTTCGAACGCATCTCGATGGCCGCGCTTGAGGCAGGCCAGTACGAGGACGGCGATGGAGCCGACTCGCGCATCGAGAGCGAGGACGATCCGGCAGACCACTTTGAGCGGATCCGTAGGATGGACCCTCCTCCGCCAAAGAAGAAACGCAAGAAGGGGCCACGTAACGAGGATGGAGACGACGATGAATCGGACGAAGACGACGACGACGACGACGGGGAGCGCCGCAGCAAGCTGGCCGGGCTCATGGGCGCTGCTGCGTTTGGCGGTGGCGGCCAGCGCCGTGGACGCTACGCGGAATCGGAAGATGGGTCGATGCCGTCTGCGGCCTCGTCGGCGCGCCGCCGCGAGGCGTACAAGGACGCCTTCCCTGTGCGCGGCGTCACGTGCGTCGGCTGCGCACTGGCCAACCGCATCGGCCCCGTCAACCGGTTTGTGCGCGACAACATCTCGCAGATGACCGAGGATGCCCTCTGGAAGATGGCCGCACTCACGTACAAGCGCGAGGTGGCCGAGCCTACCGAGCGCGAGGGCGCGCCCGTTCCGCAGTGGGGTTGGAAGGAGGTGCGCGTGCACTACGAGCTCCATGCCACGGGCAACTTTGTCGCCCGCCACAAGATGGTTCGCTCGCTGCAATGCATGCGCCAGCAGCAGGAGGAGCGCCTTGTGCGCGTCGACAATGGCGAGAAGGAGCTGGATCGTCAGGGCGCCGACCTCATGCTCAAGGTGCGCAGCCAACTCCTAATGCTCCATCAAATCATTTGCCATGCTTACTATTCTTTTCCCACTTTGCGCAGATCATGGCCGCGGAGAGCCGCGAGCGCCAGCTCCTCGAGTCGGGTGGTGGCCCAAAGAAACGCTCTTGGGAGGGCAACGGCAACAACTAATACTACTTCACATCGTACGGTGTCACAAGCTCAATGTTCTCACACGCAAACCAACCGCGGTTGAGCTGATACTTCCCAGGGTGGAGGGCGCACTTCTTTACACCGAACGCAGACAGAACGTGGAGGACCGCACGCGCGCCAGCGTTGGACCAGAAGAACAGATCGACATAGGTGCGGCTGCCAGTGAAGCGCAGCTCGCAGCGCCCGCTGTACGTTTTGTACACGTCCTGCAGTGCGCCCGTGAGCTTTAGGGTGAGGTCGGGTGTAAGGGGGATGTCGGTTGTGTAGAGCTCGAGGTTCTTGAGGTTTGAGACCAAAAGAAACCAGATGTAGATGGGGCTGAGGTAAAAGTGGAAGAATCCGGGTGCTTTGTCGAGGCGCTCAGTCCGATCACGCCCAGGACCGCTCGGCTCACTCAAGCCCCATCCAAGAATTGCAAACATCGTGATGCCCGCGTCCATTAGCAAGCCACCACCTCTCACGTCGTCGCCCTTGTGTTTCTCCCAGGTCAGCGCCAGCGTGTTGCTTGGGCCGATGAACATGACCGCCACCTGCGCCTCCTTGCGCAGCACCCACGTCGCGTCGTCCAGCGTCTTGAGCCAGCGGCCCTGTCGAAGCATCTTCGCGTTGTCAACAAGCGTCTGGGAGCCCTCGAGCGTGACTGTGAGCACCAAGAACTGAGACGCCCGGACCTCTCCACGCCCAAACTTGTCGAGCAGCATGTCGGGGCCGTCGTCCGTTTCGATGCCGGTGAGTAGATCGTGCACCTTGGCTTTCACGGTGATGGGACCGTGAGTGAAAGCACCTCCGGTCATGCCGTGTCCCTGAGTTGCAACCCACGCACCCAGGCTCACGCCGCCATAGCTCGGGACGTTGATCAGTTGAAGGCCCATCGCTTTCAGCTGCTTCTGCACGTCCATGATCTCCGTCCCGGCATACCACGTGAGAGGTTGGTTTGGTACGCGCCCGACCAGGCGCCGCGTGTGCAGGCGCGGTCCACGCGTGGTCTGCTGGCGCAGCACATTCGACCAGCCGTTCCCGACGACGGTCGGTCGGGCACCGTATGCGCGCAGCCGCAACGCCTCGACCCGGAACTGTTCTATGGTGATCGGGGCTGCGTCGCTGCCGACGCCGCCCAACCCTGAGAACAGGCCCATGCCAATTCGATATCGGAGCTGCTGCGCGGGACCGCGCATCCACGCGAATGCTGCAAAGCAGATGAGCGCGGCGATGAGCATTGGCCAACCACGCTCTGGGTGGCTTCCCTCATCATGAAAGCTGCTCTCGTGCGGAACGAGGGAGAAGATGGCCCAGGGAAACAGCACAAGTCCAGAAAGGAAGAGTGTTATCGGTACGAACCAGACACACAGATACCTCCAACGGTACCAGTCGTACGGTCCCTTGCGAGGCTCCAAAGAGTCGCTCGGGCACTGATTGTAAACGCGGGCTGCGTTGCTCATCATGGTCTCACTTCATGCTCACTCTCTACACGCCTCTACAGTGTATATCTACGAGCGCTGAAGCGCGGGAGGCCCTCCGCACATCTCCATGAGGGCTGCAACGCTCATCCCCTTGTCCGGTTCCCATGCCCAATCGCCGTTGATCTCGTTCGCCATCGACACGATGTTGAAGGCATCGCCGATGATGGAGTTGCTCAGTGAATGGACGGCGATGCGTCGGGTCTTGCGGCGCTCGAGCAACAGCATGCAGCTGCCGTGCGGGTAGCCGAGGGCGGTGAGCCGGCCATTCTTGTCAACCACCACTATGAGCTGGCCGTTGACCATCGGGTTGTCCTTCCAGTGCTCGTGGACGTCTATTTTCATACGTTCGAGAAGGTCGTGCGAGAACGGGATAGGAGGGGGGTCCTGTTTGAGTGCATTGATGAGATACAGCTCATCGATGGATCCTTCGGGTTGGTCGTGAGTGGCCGGGTTCATTTTTGACCAGAAGCGGGCGATGTTTTTCACTACACTCTCTTTCTCTTTCTCCCACACGCGTGACCCAATCGCCCATTTCACCAAACCCTTACAAAGCTACCTTTGGTCACGCGACCGGAGGAGGAGGCGACTGCGAGTAAAGAGTAGCATCGACGCCAGTGGTCGCTGTCGTAGCAGAAGTCCCACCTCCCGTTACGGTTGTGATCACTGTCGTTGTGATCACAGTGGTCCCGACCTCCACGATGGAGGAGTTCTTGTCGAGCATTAGAGCGGCGTTGAAGCTGTCCTCCTTGAGCAGATTTTGATATAGAAGATAGCCAAGCATGAGCTTGAGCAGCAGTCCCAGCAGGCTGTAAACTATTTCAGTTTTCCAATAGTGGCGCGGGGGTGCCCATTGCCACCAAAGGAGCGGAAAGAAGAAGACGCAGAGGTAGAAGAGGAGCCCAATGACGGCCATCGGCACCCATTCGGGGGTGCGCTTGTACAGGCCATCGGTCTCGTCGAGACGTAGGTCGTCGAGTTGCACAAAGAAGTTGTTCAGAATCACAGTCCAGCACGCCACAAACGGAAAGATGGAGATCACGGTTGGTACAAGACGGATGATGTAATTTAGGCGCCGCCGCGAACGCTGCAGCGCACGCTGGCACACCTCCTCCGGCGCAAGGCGGGTCCACGGTTGCCCCGGCTTGATGGGCGCCTCGTCGCCAAGCCAGCGGTTCATGTCGTAGGAACGGTCGGCGTTGCGGTGCGGACGCGACCAGAGCTCAGTGAGGAACCAGCCCGACACGGTGCACCACATCAGCATGAAGCACGCGGCGATCGCGTTCTGCTCGCGCAGGTGCGAGAGGCAGCAGATGATCATGATCATCATCGGCAGCGTGCCGGCAAACTGTAGCCAGCGCCACCAATGGAAGCACAGGTCGAGCTGCCTCCAGTAGATCCAGATCCAGCGATCGAAGGGGCCGAGAGCGACCTGGAAGAGGTGGATTGCCGCCGATATCAAGAAGAGGCCAGTGATCACCATGTCGATGCGAATCGGGCGCATGTTGTCGACCAGCAGTGCGGTGTATCCATCCGGTGTCGTCGCGTTCCACTGCGGATGGATGCGCCACACGGTAACCTCCCAGGCATGCTCGTCCTTGTCGTCGTGGGCCTCGTCCCAGACCAGCCAGGCGTAGTAGGCATGGGCTGCCAGGCAGATGAGCTCAACGAACCAGATCCACTGCGCGCGCGTCATGGTGAAGCGCGGGTTGCAGAAGCAGTTGCATAAAAGCCACCGCACAAAGAACCACGGCGGCTGTCGCTTCTTAAGTACGCTCAACCACTTGGGCTGGGTGGTAAGGCCGGTGTTCTTGTCGATGCCCTTGCGCGCAGCCTCTTCGATTTCGTTTTGCGGCGGCTCGGGGATCGGAGGCTCATAGTCGTCCTTTCGTGTCAGATAGGAGAATGGCTCTGATTTCTCGTCGTTGCCGTCAAAGATGCCACCGGTTTTGTCGGCAGGGCCCACCGAACCGTCTGGGAAGCGCAGCGAAACCTCCTTGGTGAGTGGCTGTTGCTGTTCCTTGTCAGTCATCATTAAGCGCCTGGCTCTTCGCCACCGGTTCCCCCACCGTCTCTTCCCTGCTCAACTGTATGCCGCATATGCCTTATCCAGTAAAGGTTTTCTTAGCGTTCTTCGAACTTGGCTTGTCGCTAACCAAACCGGTTCCTAGATCGCTCAAATGAGCAGATACAAGCAACCAGTCAAATCACCATGGCAAAGGGCAAGAGTGCGGCACCGAGCAAGAAGAGCAAGAAGCGCGCGGAAGTGGACGAGGAGGAGGAGGTTGCGGGCGATCTTCCGGAGCAGGATGAGGAGGCGGAGGCTGCCGCGTCTCAGCGCAAGCAGAAGAAGCAGAAGAAGAAGGCTTCCGT
>Ga0206123_10003153_pt1 | contig 13763 bp, 14 predicted proteins | sample Helgoland_Spring_2_FD_160086 | JGI IMG/M metagenome (GOLD analysis project Ga0206123, IMG submission 160086) | Pelagic subsurface seawater microbial communities from Kabeltonne, Helgoland, North Sea - Helgoland_Spring_Bloom_20160316_1 | ecosystem: Environmental > Aquatic > Marine > Epipelagic ... | reverse complement strand
CCCACCACGTTTTTGGTTCCCGGGCGAAATACGCCACTCGGAATGGTGTGAAGCACGTGCTTTTTTCCATCAAAAATCAAGGTGTGGCCGGCATTGGGCCCGCCCTGAAAACGCGCGATGATATCATATTTCGGGGTCAGGACATCGACAATTTTGCCTTTGCCTTCGTCTCCCCATTGCAAGCCCAAGAGCACGTCAACCTTCATGCGTTCTGAATGAATTCGAAAGATGCAAAAATGCTATAAAGCGTTGGAGAATCCCAAAGGAAAAACGCGATGTTATGAACGGCAACTGATTTTTAAAAGGAAGTTCCGTGGATCTTCCAGACTGGGCCGTTTTTCAATCGTTCTTGTATTTCAGCAAGTCGATTGTTCGGGATGTAGATGGTGTTGTGATTGCTGGGGGTATCGATGGGTTGCAAGACCCTTTCGAAAGGTGAGTACAGGTAGCTAGCGTATCCAGCTTCTAGTAACGTTTGATGGATGTCAATATCCTCTTTTCCATAGCGTCGCCCAGAACCATTCAATTCAATAACAAGACCGAGAATTTGATGTGGCTTGTTGATTAGTTGATGGCCCCCTTGAATCACTTCGCTTTCGAATCCTTCGACATCGATTTTCAGAAAAATTTCCTTGCAATTTATCATGAGGCTATCCAACGTTATCACAGGAACTTGAATGCCCGCTTCTCCCCGCGTAGCAACATGATTGACGGTGTCTCTATCTGAGGTGAATTTTAGCATTCCCGGGGATGACCCTACACCATTGTTGTGCAATTGGCATCGTCCTTCAACGCCATTTAAAAGCACATTTTCTTCCAATGACTTAAAAGTCGATGGAAGTGGTTCGAAACCATGTGATTTGCACCCAATTTCGGAACTCGCGAGGATTGAATAGGAACCAATATTTGCACCGACATCAAGGAATAAATCGGTTGACCGCATGGCATGAAGTAAAAAACCCATGTCATTGAATTCATGCAATCCACAATAAATATTCCCTGTAGCGCCAGTCATTCCCCTTCTTACCCTAAGCTTACTGTGGGATGCGAATTTCACATCGATAGAAGAACGCATGCGAGAGGCAATTTGCCACCAAATAAAATTAAGGATGGTTTGACCCAGACGTTTTCTCGCTAAAGGGTGATCAAGCCAGTATTTGAAAATTTGCCTCATTGCCTCATTGCCTCATTGCCTCATTATGATTTCGTCCGCTTCCGCGCGTAAATGTTCAAATTGTGATGCAACACCTCAATGTCAAATAGCTCCTCCAATGTGGCCTTGATCTGCTGGATGCGCGGGTCACAAAACTCAAGCACTTCGCCGGTGTCGGCGAGGATGACGTGGTCGTGTTGCTTGACCCGATAGCACTTCTCGTATTGCGCCACCTTATCGCCAAACTGGTGTTTACGCACCAAATTGCAATCGATGAGCAAGTCCACGGTGTTGTAAAGAGTAGCGCGACTGACGCTATGCCCTTGCGCGGTCATGTGCGCCAGCAACGCATCGATGTCGAAGTGGCCGTCGTACGCGTAGATCTCCTGCAGAATGGCAAAGCGCTCCGGTGTCTTGCGGTGTCCGTTTTGCTCGAGGTAGGCTTCGAACAGGTCTCGGACTTGCTCATTGACAGGGTCATTGCCTGGATCGTTGACTTGCCCTTTTGCTTTCAGCGGATTTTGAGACTTGGAAGAGTTGTTCATCGCCATGTTCCTACGAAGTTACGGAATTAGACGCCGATGAGGCTGAGTCCATTGAAGGCGTCAAAGCTGTTGCAGCAATGCAGCAATGCTTTCCGATACGGAAGTTCCGGTCGTGTCGATGTCGATGAAGTTAGCGACAGGTGCTTCATAATCGCTCGCATGTTTCGCTTCCCTTCCTCGCGCTTCCGTGGTGTGTACGTATACCTCCGTTAACCCCGTCGCAGCCTTGAATTCTTCGCGCAGCTCCCGATACGGCGCAACCAAAGAGACGACAACCACCCGTTCTTGGTTGTGGAGATAATGCGCAATGGTTTGTGCTCTGCGGATGTTCGCTTCACGACCAGCGCGGCTGTAATCGGCATTGGATGTAAGCGCGCGTAAATCATCGCCATCGACGTGAAACGGATCGATGCCCTGATCGTTTAATTGAGCAATCAGTGCTTTGGCCAACGTGGTTTTGCCATGGCCGGGTTGTCCTGTGAACCAGTAGATCATAATCGCAGGAATTTCTTTTTGCCTAGAAGTACAAGCCTAAATTGTTTCAAATAGAAAAACAATAAAGCAAAGGCCCTCGTTAATGGATAAAAAAGCCTAGAGGGCAAGCTGGCTGTAGTTTTTAAGAAAAACATACGGTATTTCTTGAGCTGCACCCAATAAGCCATTCTTTCCTCTAGGGGATGAGTTTGACCGGCCCAATGGATAAGAAAAGGAGCATCCTGGATGTTGTCAAAGTTCAGATTATGACCTGACCATTTGGCAAAATCAATTGCAGAGGATTGTATCGTCCCCTCTGCCTTACGTTTGGCGTGTATAAAGTTGAATAATCCTTGGTCATAAAGGAAAATAGGAGCGATTGTGTCTGATTTTTCGTCATTCAACAATCCATCACTTTCGCTAAAATTGAAGGAGCCAACTTTAATGAAAAAATGTCCTGAGTTAAAAACAAAATTGGGTAGATTATATTTGGGATATTTCGATTGAAAAAATACAGAATCGAAATATTTCCTTTTTAGCCATTCCCTGCTAGGATTCATTTCTCCTTGAACGATAAGTTGAATTTCGTCTGGAATCGATTCGAATAAGTCAGCTACGTTACCAAACCAAGCCGTATCTGAATCCAAGATTAGAAGGGATTCCCCGTCTATGATGTCAGCGCCTCGGGTGACATAATAAAACTTACTCATTGGATTTCCCACAGAGCTGTTAGAGCTGTCACACAGCTTTACATCGAAATGATCTTCGATTTTCTGCGTGTTGAACAGCCTTCGTGATTCATCTTTATGCAAATAGAGAGGAATGTCTTTGTTCCAGTAGCGAATGCTAGCAACACACAATTCTGTAAGTGAAACATCATTGGGGCTCGAGAAAATAATGACACGATCGATGTTAGCCATAATGGGTTGAATTGATTGTTAACTGATGAATCCCGCAGCCACCGTGAGGTTGCTGTTGGGGTCGATGAGGACAAAAGAACCGGTGGTGCGGTTACGCCGGTAATCGTCCACGAGGAGGGGAGAAGCCGTGCGCAGCTTGATGCGTGCAATGTCATTCATCCCAATGTTTGTGTCGCTATCGTCACGGTGCAACGTGTTGATGTCCATCTTGTACAGCACTTCGCGGATCATGGATTTGACTTCGGAAGTTCCGTGCCGGACAATGTAGCGTGTGGCCGGATTGAGCGGTTGATCTCCCATCCAGCAGATCTGCGCGTCGAGTTCTTGCACGCTTTTAGGTTGGTTGTTTTCCCGGACAATCATGTCCCCACGGGACAAATCAATGTTGTCAGTCAAGGTCATCGTGACGCTTTGGGGAGGATAGCCCATGTCAATGGATTGCTCGCCCACGAAGATTTTGGAAACCGTAGATTTCATTCCGCTCGGAAGTGCAACGATTTCGTCGCCCACCTTGAAAACGCCTGAAGCGATTCGCCCGGCATAACCTCGGAAATCCCGTGACGCATCCAACTGCGGTCGAATCACGTATTGAACGGGGAATCGGCAATCCTGCAAGTTTCGATCACTGCCCACATGCACTTCTTCCAAGTGCTGGAGCAACGTGTTTCCATTGTACCAGGGCATGTTGGTCGAGGCATCGACCACGTTATCACCCAAGAGCGCACTGATGGGAATGAACTTGATGTCGGGCACGTCTAAGCGTGAGGAGAAATTTCGAAATGCCTGCGTAATCTCAACGTACCGATCTTCTGAGAAATCGGCCAAATCCATCTTGTTCACGCACACCACGAGGTGCTTGATTCCCAACAACGAAGCAATGAAGCTGTGACGGTGCGTTTGTTCCATCATGCCGTGCCGTGCGTCGACCAGGATGATCGCGAGGTCAGCGGTTGACGCACCTGTGACCATGTTGCGCGTGTACTGCACATGTCCCGGTGTGTCGGCGATGATGAACTTGCGTTTGGGTGTGGCAAAATACCGATACGCCACATCAATGGTGATGCCCTGCTCGCGTTCAGCACGCAGGCCATCTGTCAGCAAACTTAGGTCAGCCGTTTCAAGGCCCTTCTTCTTACTCGACGTTTCAACGGCTTGCAGCTGATCTTCAAAAATGCTCTTGCTGTCATACAGCAACCGCCCTATGAGCGTGCTCTTGCCGTCGTCTACGCTGCCAGCGGTGGTGAAACGCAGCAGGGAATTTTGGTTGGAGGCCTTCAATGTGCTCATCAGAAATACCCTTCTTTTTTGCGGTCCTCCATGGAGGTTTCGCTTCGTTTGTCATCGACCCTTCCGCCACGTTCGGTGACACGGGTGGCGGCCACTTCAGCGGTGATTTTTTCCAACGTGTCGGCGTCGCTCTCAATCGCTCCGGTGATGGTCAAGTCACCCAAAGTGCGGAATCGGATCCGCATGTTTTGCGGTGTTTCGCCTTCCCTTGGCGGCAGGTGTTCGCTGTGAGCCAAAATCACGCCGTCCCGAACAACGCACATGCGTTCGTGCGCATAGTACAAGCTGGGGAGTGCGATTTGCTCGCGCGTGATGTAATTCCAAATGTCCAGTTCGGTCCAATTGTTCAGTGGAAAAACCCGGAAGTTCTCCCCGGGCATATGCTTGCCATTGAATAGGTTCCAGAGCTCAGGCCGTTGGTTTTTGGGATCCCACTGGCCGAAATCATCGCGGTGACTAAAAAACCGTTCCTTCGCCCGTGCCTTTTCTTCATCGCGTCGCGCACCGCCAATGCAGGCATCGTACTTGCCGTTTTCAATGGTTTCCAGCAGCGTCGCAATTTGCAGGCGGTTGCGACTCGCCTGCGCACCCGTCTCTTCCCGAACGCGTCCGCCATCGATGGTGTCTTGCACACTGCCGACCACGAGTTGAACACCCAGCCGTTCCGCCAATGCATCTCGAAACTCAATCGTTTCTGGAAAATTGTGGCCGGTGTCGATGTGCACCAACGGCATGGGGATGCGAGCCGGAGCGAAGGCTTTCGCCGCCAAATGGGTGACGACAATGCTGTCTTTTCCTCCACTGAATAAAATCGCCGGTCGCTCGAATTGTGCCGCCACTTCGCGCAACACGAACATGGATTCCGCTTCCAGCTCATCCAAATGGTCCAATTGATAATCCTTGATCATGTGCCTTCGAAGTTCGTGCTATTTCACCTCTCGTCCCAACTTTCCGTAGCGATACCACGCGCGTTCGTGGAAATAATACAAGCCCATTTTGAGGATGCTTTCTGCAATGGCCACGTTCGTCGCCTTTTGCACCGCTTCGGCATCGTCCTGGAAAAAGAACAACGCAAGCGAAAAAGTCGTGGCAGAGGCAATCAATCGCCAGGTAACGGCTTTGGCCAGGTGGCGGATGCGTGATTTTTTAGCGGTCATTTTGGGGTAATCATGAAAATTATAAGTCGAGCACGTGGGAATAAAGAGTGCCTAACTCGACGGCAACGAGAGCGGGAGAATACCGTTTGTGGTTTTCTCGGCCCGCTTCGATGATTTGTTTTTGACGGGATTCGTTTTGAATTAATTCTGCAACGGCTTGCCGAATGGATTCGGTTTCAAGTGGATTGCAAAGCAGCGCTCCGGCACCGGCGACTTCTCGCATTGGATCAATGTTGCTGGTGATCACGGGCAACCCAACCATCTGCGCTTCGATGATGGGCATCCCAAAGCCTTCTAGGGTAGAGGCGAAAAGCAAAAAATCGCTGGTCGCATATGCGTGTTGCATTTCTACATCGGTGAGTTTGGATTGGGCGGAGTATTCGATCTTCAGTTGTTTCAATAGAAGCTTATCTGCCTCCGAAGGCTCACCAATGATGCGCAAATGAATATTCAACCCCTGTAGAGCTTCCGCGTGCCTGCGAAGGTTTTTGTTATCTGCCAATCCGATGTGCAACGCTACGGGCTTAGCGTTTCGAGGTTCAACCAAGCGCGGATGAAAATGCTGCGGAACCACCGTCGGAATGACTTCAATGCGCCCCGGCGTAAACCCCGGCGCTTCCCTCAGTACGGCCTTTTTGGTGGCTTCAGAAACGGTGATGAGCTGATCCACACAGCGCAGCGGCCAAGTGATCCAAATCTTTTTCATCAGCCATCGCTTCCAACCCATATGCTCGTGAACGAATCCAATGTCGTGAATGGTAAGAATCACCTGGGGACGGTTTCTTCGCCATTTTGGCCAGGCGAGCGCCGCGAAGTGGATGTCGCCCGTGATGTGCAGGATGTCTGTTTTGATTGCCCGGGCTTGCCGGATGATTTTCAATCGATTCAGCCAGCCTTCGCTGAAGTGCGTCGCCTCGATCCACTTAGGTTTGGATTCTTGCGGCCACGCATTGGCAACCTCTTGAAACGACGCCTCAATGCTGAAGTTTCCAAGGGTGCGTTTTTTGCGGAAGAGCCAAGTCATTCGGAACATAGAGGATAGTAAAGTTCTTGGATATTCGCATTGGAATAATCAATCCTACTTAATTCCTCTTTCATAGCTTCACTGTACGAACTCGAAACGTTGTTTCCATGAATTCTCATTCTTTGGTTTTCAGAAAACGAGAGCAGAATGATGGAGTTCTTCAATTTGCAAAGTCGCTCTGCTCTCATCATAAACTCTGTGTCCGTTATTCCAATTTTTGTGTTGTAGCCTCCGAGATCTTCAATGACCGACATATTCCAAAGTGTTTGGTTTACAGCAGGGTATGAATAGACTTCGCGCATGTTGTCTTCGTCGACCCGAGTGTTGATTGGCCTAACTCCTAAAGCGCCAGAATTCCTTACTATTCTGAGGGATCGTCGAAGCCAATTGGGAAGGGCGATGTCATCGTGGTCGATGATTGTAAAGTGAGAAATTTGGCCATTACGGTGCGCTAGATCACGGGAACGATTATGATTTTCGTAAGGCCCCTTTGGTGTAGGGTTTTGGAAAAATTGAAAACGTTGATCATGTCCAATGAATTCTTGAATGATTGCAGGAGATGTATCGGACGACCCATCATCGTGGATGTACAGGACCCAGTTTTGAAAAGTTTGTTTTTTCACACTCTCAAGTGTTTCTTGTATCCATTTTTCCGCGTTGTGAACACTAAGTGAAATGGCAACCTTTTCGGTTGCCGCTTTCGATTTGATGGAAAACCGTGAATTGTAAGGAGAAGAAATGAGTCTCATACCCATCCAGTATAACCTGAGATTAAAGTTTTTACGGGAATGCAGTGCCTTCCAAATGAGGCGAATGATGTATTTCATTACCGTAAAAGTAGGAAATCTTGGTGTGCCCACATGATGAAAATGACTAGATGACTAGATGAAGGAAGTGGTGCTTCTGAAGATGAAAACGGTTACTTTTGGAGCCGTGAAGCGTCAACAGATTATATTCATTGCAAACCTCTTTATTCTTGGTTTTGCAATTAGGTGGATAACGATTGTTCGCCTAGAAGAAGATGTCATTGACTTCATTCGGGCTCAAGCCATTCGCGATGAGCAGCATGATTCAAGATTAGAGGAAGCTATTGCCCTTGTCAATGCAATTGGAAAATTTTGTGTGCCTCGAAGGGAATTTGCTGACCAATATGTGCAACGAACGACCGATTTACTGTTGAGCGAAAGCCCCATCATTGCTTCTTTGGCCTTCGGAGGAGGGGCCTGTGGCTACGCCACAGAAATAGGCGTTCGGGTCTTCGAAAAAGAAGGATTCAAGCCGCGGTTTGTGCAAGTACTTGATTCAAAGGAGAACACGCGACATGTGGTGATGGAAATAAATCTTCAAGGTCAAGGACAAGTCATCATCGATCCCATTTTTGGATATATTTTTCTGGATGATGAAGGAGCCCCCCTCTCGGCATTCGATTTGAAGGAGACATGGTCAGAAGCGAGGTTGCTTCTGCCGGATAATAAGATTCGTGATTATTCTTATGTCCACGGCGTTCGGTATTCAAATTGGGGCAAGAATGCAATGACAAGGGCGATTTATCAGGTTTTTGACCATTCTCTTTGGGACGTGGACGCGATAAGCCTGCGAATTCATTACAATCGAATACGCAGAATTGTGCCGTACATGTTGATTGTACTCTCTTTAATGATTGCGGTCCGAACATGGTGGCAACTCGGAAGGCAAAACTCATGACGGGTTCACCAATTATACAGCGGTGGCCCATTCCTTTTGGGGCGATACTCTTTGTGTTGGTGGCCTTTTCTTTTTTCACGCTGAACCCATTGGAATGGGCCCTGGCTGCTTGCATTGGCGTGCTGGGTGCGAGGGAAGTTTTGATCATCAATGCGGTCCCGGTCCAACTCGCATTCGTTTTCCCTTTTCTGGAGATTGTCACCTCCTTATTGGATGCAGAGGCCAACGGTTCTGTGATGGATCCTTATTTCTATGGATTTGGGGGTGAGGTCTATTACATGAGCATGGCGGGGCTTGTAGCTGTTTATCTTGGATGGAAACTGCAACTGAAAAATGCACATGTTGGTCTTGTTGCCCAAAGCGAGGATGCTTTATCTTCTTTATCCTTGGCGAAACTCATCGTGCTTTATTTTGCGTTCACCGGGGCTGAGGCAGTGGTCGATGCGGTGATCCCCTATGACAGTTCGATAAAGCAACTGGAAAAGCACCTTACGGTGCTCGCGGGAACTACTTTCATGGCAATCGTCTGGCGATTCAAATCAAATCCGTCGCAAAAGTTATTGTTTTTTGGATTCATGCTTTTTGCGTTGATCACGAGCTTATTCAGCTTTTTTTCGGCTTGGAAACAGCTTTTCATCGTGCTTGGTTTCACCTTGCTCATCCAAAAATCCGCTCCTTCTGCGAAGGTGATTAGAAACTTAGGGATGGTGTTCGGAGTTGGATTGCTGTTCGTTTTGACTTGGCAAGGGGTGAAATCGGAATACCGAAATTTTTTGAATGGCGGTTCGAGACAACAAAGAATAGTGGTGAGCCAGAGTGAGGGACTGCTCAAGTTTCGTGAACTAGTGGCTGAGTTTTGGTTAGAAGACAGCGCTGAAGAGGATCGCGAGCCACGCCAATGGTATGAAGTTACTTCATCTGAAGATGCCTGGCAAAGCACTTTGGAAAGGGTGGGATACTTGGATTTGTTTTCCAGAATGAGGCAATTTGTCCCGAGTGAAATGCCCCATGAGGATGGTGCGTTATTGAAGGGGAATTTGACCTTCGCCCTCATTCCGAGGATTTTGAATCCCAACAAAGGGGTGAAGAATGACCAATGGAAAGTAGAGAAATACACCAAGCGAATCATCGCGGATAATGCCTCCTTTAGCTTAGGCCATTATGCCGAACACTACATTGATTTTGGGAAGTTCGGTATGGTGCTGTCCCTATTTATTTACGGGCTTCTAGGGGGGTGGCTGACCCGCATATTCTTTGCGGAAGAGGGCGTTAACAGGGTAATTGCTGCATCTTTTTGTTTCTACTGGCTGCAAAAATTTACCAGTTTCCAGTTCGACGCGATTAAAATTTACGGATTGGTTTTTTGGGCACTCATGACGTATCGTTTTTTGTTTCGGACAATTCTTCAAAAGACATTGAATTGGACAAGGCAAAGTGACTCCACCTAAATGCTGCGGAACAGCATGTACCATTTCCGATTGAACTCCTCTTGGTTCAGGTTTTTTTCCAATGAAGCCAAGGCAGCTTCACCGTAGTCGTTCCATCGGTCCTCTTTATGTCGAATTTCGTTCACTTGATCGGCAATGGCTTGGGCAGTGATGGTGGGAAGTATAAAGCCGTCTACTCCGTGCGTAACGAGCTCGGGCAAACCGCCGTGAGGTGAAATAATACTTGGTACACTGTGACTCTTGGCCTCTTGTACCACATTTCCAAGGGGTTCTTCATATTTGGAAGGAGCGACGTGCCAATCAGATGTAGCATAGTAAGGACGTGGATCTGCCTGAAATCCATGAAATTCGATTTTTGTGCGCGACCTTGATTCCTTAACGCAATTCATCAATTCTTGTTCGAACTGTTGAGTGTACGGACTGCCCCCGACAATCCAACAACCAATCGCTGGATTGTCGAGCTTGATTAGACTTTCCACGAGTTCTTTGATGCCCTTTTGCGGTGTTATTTGTCCTACGTAGACAAGTTGCATGTAGCTCTTCGTGGATTGGAGTTGGTTGACTTTGAGAGTGTCAATTTCACCCGGTCTTTTTACGAGGGGGTTGCGAATAACATGTATCTTTCGGGCGGCCCAATTTGAATTTGAATCGGCCTGTGTTTTGATGAAATTGGAAATGGCGACGATCAAGTTTGCTCTCCTGACCATCCATTTCCAGAGAGTCAACTGGAAATAGGATGTTGCCTCAGGAGCATCGCCCATGCGATAAATTAGTTTTACCCTCTTCAGGGTTAGAGCAATTCCACAGAAAAGAAATGCAAGCAGACTTCCTGTGATAACATGTGTAGCGTTGTATTGCTTGATGGCCTTCAAGAGGAGGAGGGAGTTGGTCCACAGGCGTTTGATTTGACGACGACGATAACTTTTGAGTGTCCTCATTTGATACCAATCAAACTTCCCTCCATAGGGTAACTCGAAAGTTTCAAATCCAAATTCACGTACCAAATCTCCAACAGGCCCTCCCCCTTTTGTTCGATTCGAAATCCCCACCACAACCCTTATTCCGGAAGATTTCAAGGCAAGCAGTGCTTGGATGTTGCCCCGTTCACTGCCAAACAATTGGACGCCTGGAAGAAGGGCAATGACACAAGTAGTGTTTTTCTTGAAAGGTATCACGGCATCGCAGTTTTTAGGGCAGAGCAGAACACTTCAAAGCGAAAGTGTTGGATGAGTTTTTTTCGCACTTCTGAACTCAGTGCCTTGCCATCGAGGATCAAATGGTGCATTACCTTTTTGAGCTGTTGCGGTGAATCCCATTCAAAGCAAAAACAATCTGATGAGCGCCTGGTAAAGTCCTCTGCACATCCCACCCGATTGGAAACAATCACGCGACAGCCACAGGCGAGTGCCTCATTGACGGCTAATCCCCACGTTTCCCCCGGTCCTCGGGAAGGTAAACAAAACACATCTGCAACTCGATACCAAATGGGCATTTTTGATTGGTTCTGGAATCCGACGAAATGGATATTGGGATTGCGGTCGAATCGCCGCTTTAGCTGAGCCTCTAACACACCAGATCCGACATAAACTAAATGCGCTTGTGCTTTGATCGATTCAAATGCCTCGGCCAATTCAATGGGCTGCTTTTTCGGTTCCAATTTCCCCGCAAACAGAAAAACCATCGCCTTTGAATCGATTCCCAATTCATTGCGAATGTCTAGAGCCTGCTTATTGCGCTGCTCATCGTCAGCCATGAAGAATTCATTGTCCACCGCGTGCGGCGCATAGGTCAATTGGTCTTCTTCCAGTCCACACCACAGGAAGTACCGCTTGTTCGCTTGGCCCACATAAAATGCACGATCCACAAATTGATACACCCAATTGAGGCTAACCTTTCGCAGCGTGCGCTTCCAGAGTGGCAGGGGGTCGAGTAGGGTGGAATCGCCTCGAAACCACACCGGCACGGAACCATGAAAGTGGCGCATCGCAGCCAAGTGGCCGTCAAAGTTCCAACCGTACACGAGCAGTGCGCCGGGGTTGAAAGATTCGATGGATGCCATCAATTGGTTGCGGCCCGGTTTTTCATTGGCGTCGAAGGATTCATGCACGTATCCATCGGTCAATGGCACGTCCCACGTGATCTCTTGGCCAAAGTCTTTATCGAACCGAACTTGCTCGGTTTTTTTGGAATAAAACACCTTGAGATCAATCGATGCTTCCTGCGCCAGCATCTGGAACAACGGAGCGTTGTACTGAATGGGGTGGGTGCTGAGGATGGCGAGGCGTTTCATAGCGCAAAATTAGGCGATAACCCTTTCTACCGCTTGCAGAAACTTCCGTGCATTGTTCTCGGTCGAATGCTCCTCTAAAGGCTCTAAATCAGCGATCCATTGGTGCGAGGGGTCGATAAATGAAGAGATTTTGTCTGAAAGGTTGACCATCAATTCTTCTTCTGTCAAGTCTGCGTGGTAGGGAATAAAGAAGTCAGTTGCTCGGCATTGATTTAAGATGTCACTTCCTTCACTGTCTCGGTGGAAAAAGCCAAATACGCGCGGTGCCGTGATCAAGCACTGAAACAATTTTGAGGCGGAATAGTGTGGCTCAATGGAACCGATGACCATGGCTCCATCGGATTCTCTGAGGATTTGTTGGACTTCGAGGTAAGGTATTCGATGGGGGATTTCCCGGACGAGTTGGTTCAAGCCCAATTGGTCTGCTTGTTCTTGGATGCCCGGAAGCTCTGGGTTTCCGGTTCCAATGAACAAGAATTCAATGTTAGGAAGCGATGAATTGTTGTTCAATTGAGCCAACGCCTGCAGCCAAATGGCGAAAAGGGGAGCCCAATTTGGTGAATAAGCACCGGCATACACGTACGTGCGTTTTCCTCTTTGAAACGGCGGCTGGAAATCGGGAACTTCGTTGAAATGATCGCTTTTGCGAAAGCCCATTTGAAAGGTGAGAAGAGCCGACGTGTCTAATTTCGGATTTCGTGCGGTCAGTCCTTTCAAGTAACCATCAGAAACGCCCGAAACGAGGGAAGCATTCCGCAGAGCTATTGGCTCGAGCATACGCGCCATCATGACTGTAAAGGTGGCTCGGTTGATTCCTTTCTGATGATCAGCTAAACCATAGACCCAGGGATCACGGTAGTCAATTCCAAAGGGCACGTTGAATTTTCTATTCAATCCATATCCCATCAAAGGGGTATACCAGGAGGGCAGGGAAAACCATATGAAGTCATATGAAGTTTTTGCAAGAATAGATTTTGCTCTGGACCGAAGTGCTCGGAAGCCTCTCAAGCCGATATCACCGATTAATCGCTTGCCAAGAATACGGCGCACAGGGCTGGCCCTCACTTTGATGACCTCTACTTCAGAATCGACGAGCTTCAGGGTCTCATAGGACAAGTCCTCTTCATAATCCTTTTCGTCAATGGTCAATACCGTAGCATGCCAATCGTTTTTGTAGAGTTCATTCGCGATCAATCGTACGCGATGCACTCCAACGGTGTTGGATGGTGGCCAGTGTGGGTGGATGATGAGCATGCGCTTCATTGTTGCAACAGATTTTTTGCGACACCAATGAGATTCGCGGATTCTACTTCCCAATTCAGCTGAGATTTCCCAAGTGCCCATGCGGCTTGTCTTCGAGCCAATAAATCAACTCGATTCTGATAATGATTTTGCAGCGCCTGCGAGACTGACTTGACTGAAGTCAAATCAATTATTTCGCCGGTAGCGGGATACTCCTCGATAAAATGTGCCTGAGAGGTTGTTTTGGATGCGAGCATGAAACAACCGGCAAGCGGATAGGTATAGAGTTTGTTGGTCCGACAAATGTCTCTGTTTTTTGGTGTTGGGAATTCCAAAGCCAATCCAATTTCGTGCTGACCAAGGAATTCGAAGAGCGCTGGCTCTGGCATAGGTTCGTGAAAGGAAAGTTGATGGATTGGATGCTCAATGCATGCTTCAAGCACCTCCCTGTTTTCATCGGAACACAGTCCTACAAGATTCAAGTGCACTGGGATATCGCATGCGCTTGCCATGCCTTTC
>Ga0206123_10003151_pt1 | contig 13770 bp, 12 predicted proteins | sample Helgoland_Spring_2_FD_160086 | JGI IMG/M metagenome (GOLD analysis project Ga0206123, IMG submission 160086) | Pelagic subsurface seawater microbial communities from Kabeltonne, Helgoland, North Sea - Helgoland_Spring_Bloom_20160316_1 | ecosystem: Environmental > Aquatic > Marine > Epipelagic ... | reverse complement strand
CTGATCCGCCGCGCCCTAAGGTAGTAATATTTCCTTCTTCATCAACACCCTGAAAGCCCGCAACAACAACAACTTTTCCTGCCTGCAAAGCCCCTTGCAGGCGATGACTGTCTATTTCTTTAATCCTCGCTTTACCGTGGGCATTGTCTGTAAGGATTCTTACCTGACTGCCGGTGTACGATAGTGCATCGATACCGAGTTTTTGCAAGGCCATACACAAAAGAGCAATTGTGACCTGCTCACCAGTGCTAACCAATACATCCATTTCTCGTAAATTAGTATCTGAGGTTATTTCATTCGCTAAACCGATAAGACGATTAGTCTCTCCACTCATAGCCGATACGGCCACGACCAACTGGTTGCCTTCTTGATGACTAGCAGCTACCTTTTTGGCCACAGCTTCGATTCTTTCAACCGTACCGACCGAGGTACCACCGTATTTTTGAACAATTAAGCTCATCACATATATCCGAAAAATAGAACGCGCAGATTAAACAGCAATATTGTTAAAAAGTTAAGTCTTTTGAGTTACTTAGACAGGTTTTCTTCTACCCACTCATACACTGACTCTAAGGCGGCAGGGAGATTTTCGATGCTATTTGCCGCTCCCTGAGCCATATCGGGTCGGCCTCCACCCTTACCACCTACCTGTGATGTGACGAATTTAAGCAGGTCTCCTGCTTTTATATGGCCCGTAAGATTACTGGTAACACCCGCTACTAAGGCCGCTTTATCACCCTCTATAGCTGCGAGAAAAAACACTCCTGATTGTATTTTTGATCTCACTTGGTCGCCTACACCTCTCAAACTTTTGGCATCTGCTCCATCAACTACTGTGGCAAGTACTCCAACCCCATTTATCTGGCGAAGGTCAGCCATAAGGTCACTTCCAGCTGCAGTGGCAAGCTTGTTTTTCAGTTTCTCAATATCTTTTTGTAATCGACGGTTTTCATCGACAATTCCTTGTACTTTATCTCCTACCGTCGTGCGACTACCGCGAACAATCGATGAAATATCGGTGATTGAGTCCTGTTGATTATCGCAAAACTCTAGTGCTTTTATGCCTGTCACACTTTCAATGCGCCTTACACCTGCGGCAACACTGGTTTCAGCTGATACCTTCAATAAACCAATATCCCCAGTACGAGAAACATGAGTACCTCCACAAAGTTCGACTGAGAATTTAGCTCCAATACTCACAACGCGCACTGAATCACCATATTTTTCACCAAATAAGGCCATTGCTCCTTTTGCTTTGGCGTCTTCCATGCCCATCACGTCGGTGGTGACTTCGGTGTTTTTGAGCACTTCACGATTAACAATATGCTCAATCTTTCTAATCTGCTCAGGGCTGACTGCTTCCCCATGGGAAAAATCAAACCGCAAACGCTCACTGTCAACCAGTGACCCTTTTTGCTTCACATGGTCGCCTAAGACTTGTCGTAGCGCTTCATGGAGTAAATGTGTCGCAGAATGATTCAGGGCGGTGGCTTGGCGCAGTGTTTGGTCAACTTGCCCGTCTACCTCATCTCCAATGGCAAACTCTCCAGAAACTATATGACCGATATGGATGTGATGATTACCAACCTTACGACAATCAGCGATCGCTATTTTTGCAGAGCCCTTGGATATCACACCAGTATCACCAACCTGGCCACCAGACTCTGCATAAAAAACAGTCTTATCTAGTATTACGACCACATCTGTGCCTTTAGATGCGCTTTGGACGGCCTCACCTTCGGTATATAGGCCAATAATAGTAGACGCTAACTCTGTACCATCGTAACCACAAAACTCTGTAGAGCCCTGTACACGAATACTCTCCGTATGATCCAGATTAAACTGGCTTGCTGCCCTGGCTCGAGTACGCTGCTCTTCCATGCAAGCCTCATAACCTTTCATGTCAAGGGTAAAACCTTTCTCTCTGGCGATGTCGTTGGTTAAATCTGTCGGAAAGCCATAGGTGTCATACAATTGGAATATCAGGGTACCCGGCAACTCTGTACCGGACAAATCACTTAACGCGGCCTCAAGGACTCCCATACCCTTATCTAAGGTACGCGCAAACTGCTCTTCTTCCTTTTTAATAACATCGCTTATGTGCTGCCCATCTTTAACCAGCTCTGGGTAGGCCTCTCCCATAACCTCGCCTAGCGCTTTGACAAGCTTGTAAAAAAAGCTGCCCGATGCTCCAAGGTTGTAGCCATGGCGCAAGGCTCTACGGATAATTCTACGCAAAACATATCCGCGCCCTTCGTTTGATGGTTCAACTCCATCAACGACCAAGAAGGCACAGGATCTAATATGATCAGCAATCACTTTTAAAGAGTTGTCCTGGAGATCTTTGCAGCCTGTGGCCTTAGCTGCGGCCTTGATAAGAGACTGAAATAAGTCAATATCATAATTATTATGAACTCCCTGCATTACAGCTGCTACGCGCTCTAAGCCCATACCCGTATCAATTGACGGTTTGGGTAATGGCGTCATATTGCCGGCGGCATCCCGCTCGAACTGCATGAAAACAAGATTCCAAATCTCAATGTAACGGTCCAACTCATCATCAGGGCTACCCGGAGGTCCACCCGGAATATGATCACCATGATCCCAAAATATTTCCGTGCATGGCCCACAGGGGCCTGTATCACCCATCTGCCAGAAGTTATCTTCATCAAGCCTAGACAACCTTGCTGGATCAACCCCTATTTCGTTAATCCAGATATCCGCCGCCTCATCATCGCTAATATGCACCGTGACCCACAGCCGTTCCTTGGGTAACTCCAACACAGTAGTCAAAAACTCCCAGGCATAAAAGATGGCGTCTCTCTTGAAGTAATCTCCGAAACTAAAGTTACCCAACATTTCAAAGAAAGTATGATGTCTTGCTGTGTAGCCTACATTCTCAAGATCATTGTGTTTTCCGCCCGCTCGAACGCATCGTTGCGAGGAAACAGCTCGATTGTAACCTCGCTTATCTGCGCCCAAAAAGACATCTTTAAACTGCACCATGCCTGCGTTGGTAAACAATAACGTTGGGTCATTGTCAGGTACTAAACTGCTACTTGGGATTATTTGATGTTGCTTATCGCCAAAGTAATTTAGGAATGCGTCTCTAATATCAGCGCTTTTCATCATTTTTTTCATCACTTTTTAGTCAAGATCATGCGGATTTCAATGCGTGGGTATCAGTATATCTTAGATACCAGTGTCAGATTCTGAGAATTGTTTGCTGTCTTTTGGGTTAGCTAAAATGTGTAGATGCAAATGAAACACTGTTTGTCCTGCATCTGCTCCATTGTTGACTACCAGCCTAAAGGCCTCATCGATACCTAGTTGTCGAGAAATATCTCCAGCAACAAGCATTAAGTGCCCTAAGATAGCACGCTCACTTTCTGTAGCATCTGCTAACCGAGGGATCTGCTGCTTAGGAATAAGTAACACATGCACAGGGGCCTGAGGTGCAATATCATTAATAGCGATACAAAGGTCATCCTCATAAACTATCTCTGCAGGTATTTCACGCTTAATAATACGAGTAAAAAGTGTATCTACTTGATCAGTCATAATTTCTGACTACCTCTTCCCTGAGCGTTTGACAGGCGAAACATTTAGCTTTTCATCAGCGCTTAAAATCCTAGCACGGGACTCCAACATAACTGGAATACCGTCTTCAACGGGATATGCTAACCCACTAGCCTTGCACACCAATTCTTGGTTACCTTCATCAAATACCAACGGCGCTTTACTCGCAGGGCAAACCAGAATACTTAATAACTCTTTGTCCACGTTAACCATCCATTTTTGCAATAGAACATTGTACGCAAAATAGATAAAGACCGCTACGGCGTCGACAGATAGGTGCGTTGAGAATACAACTAACAAGACACACGTCTTCTCACTCCGCTGGAAGTGACTCCATTACTAATTGTGGATCAATACGCACATTTAGCCAGTTCATTCGCCAATCAAGGTGCGGACCTGTAGCCCTTCCAGTAGACCCTACTTTTCCAATTGGGTCTCCTTGCTTTACCTCTTGTCCTTCCAAGACTAAAACCGCACTTAAATGGAGAAATGAAGAGTTGAGGCCAAAACCATGATCCATGATAAGGGTGCCTCCAGAGTAAAATAAATCAGAATGTGCTAACTGAACGACTCCAGCGGCAGGGGCACGCACGATCGTCCCGGTGGGCGCCGCATAATCCACGCCATAGTGAGGATTCTTGGGAGTGCCATTGTACACTCTCTGGCTGCCATAAACCCCAGTCACGGGACCCTCTAGCGGCTTTATAAATCCAGCCAAAAAGTCCTGCCTATCAGAAACTCCCTGCCGCGCATTTTTAACGAGCAAAGAATCCTGCCTAATGCGTGCGATATCCTCTGGGTTCGGCGTAACTGTGCGCTGCGGAACTCCTTCAACGGACTGAATATTATATTTTCGTTTAGCCACGGGGAATGTGTAGTCTTTTTGATGGCCTTTGTCATCGACAACCACAAGCCGCATCATCTCACCAGCGTCCCTTCCTAGACCCAAGATAAACGTACCGTTGTCATTAATTTTTAGGGGCTTGCCTTTATAATTCACGCCATAGCCCGGTGCAACAGTGGCAACAACCAAACAGCCTTGAACTAAATTACTCGGAACTATCAGTCCATTCGACGACAAATCATTAGCAGCAACATCAAGATTGAGAGATAAAAAAACCAAAACTAAAAGGAAAGATCTATATATTTTCAATGCCTCAGCCTCTAAACAACATTTTCATCTTGATCTTTTGAATCTTTGGGCTCCTCAATGTCCTCGACTTCTTCAGGCTCTATATACGGCTCTAAGGATTTAATAGCACAGGATATGCCGGTATCAAGCACTTCGAATCGATCAAACCTAGCGCACAACGAATTACCGCGAACTCGTGTAATAAAGCCTTCTCTTTTGATACCGCGGCATTCTCGACGCATGGTCAAAAGGACTTTCTTTCTACCCATAATATCGATAATAGCTGTTTCATCGTCAACAAAATGCATATGTCGAATGCGGGAGCGCGAGATACATCCATTACGGATTCCCCAATCTTTAGGATCGAGGTCTTGCGCCGATTCGGGGGCACTAGACTCCATGCCAACATTACTTTCCTCTGAACCTTGCAGCTCAGCTATTGCAATACCACTAAAAACGACCGAAAAAACAAAGGTGATTAAAACTCCGCTAATTTTCATACTTCACTCCTTTTATGGACTAACCTGTCATCTACTATAATAACGCCTATCTATTTAGGGAAGTAGCAACTTTGGAACTCCACCCAACAGTGATGTGTGTCACTTTTATACGTATGCGGAGGATTTAGAGACGACCAATTAAACAAAACAAGCATTATTCTAAATATTAAGCATAGCGTTAATAACACGCCATAGTTATCATGAAGCGCTCAAAATACAACAATCTAATTGACCTGATGTACTGAAAACCATGATTTATAGCCAATTTTCACCCCCTATGTTATTAAAAAATGCTCATATACAAAGCATTATGAACAGTGTTGGACCACGAAAATTTAGAGCCAAAAGAATCACCAAAACTTTGGACTCTGAGCAACTAATCATCTCCACAGAGGCAGGAGTTAGACTCACCGCTGAGCTTGATAAATCGAACGTGACCCATCCCGCGACTAACACTAAACCACTGGTGATTTTAATCCATGGATGGGAAGGCTCGAGTCAATCCGCCTATCAAGTGACAACAGCATCCTACCTTTTACGCAGCGGGTTTGACGTATTACGCCTAAATTTACGAGATCATGGTGACAGCCATCACCTAAACCGAGAATTATTTAACTCAACCCTTTTGGCAGAAGTCGGCGATGCCATTAGGAGCTTTACAGGTGATCATTCTTACTCGAACATCTTTTTAGCAGGGTTTTCCCTCGGAGGAAACTTTACCCTTAGAATCGTTGCTGATCGCGCCAAGGAGCTCGGTATACTTGCAGCAGTCGCGATTTGCCCCCCAATCGATCCTAACAATGCAATGACTGCCATGAATAATGGCTTATTTATCTATGAGAAATATTTTTTCCGCAGATGGACTCGCTCTCTAAAGAAAAAACTAAAACATTTCCCAGAGCTAGGCTTTAGCGCGGAAATGAATCAGATTAAAACCTTGGAAGACGTCAATCAAACCTTTGTCCCAAAGTTCACCCCGTTTGAAGATCCAAAAGATTATTTTTCATCTTATGCTCTAACTGGTGATAGATTAAAAACTCTTGAAATACCAGCTCACCTGATAATAGCTAATGACGATCCGATATTACCGGCTGAGGATGTAGACAAGATAAACGCTTTGGATCATCTAATCGTCGAGAGACAAGATCATGGCGGCCACTGTGGTTTCATTAAAGACCTGAAGGGACGAAGCTGGGTAGAACAAAGGTTAGTTGAGATATTTAATAGCCATCTGGAAACATCTGCATTTAATTAGCTTAAATAAAGGCTCGTTAGTCAATTACCTCTGCGGCTAAGGCATACTTTATTTGATCAAAATTGAATCCTCTATACTGCAAAAATCGCATGCGCTTGGCCTTGGCTTTTTGATCTTTCGCCCCCTCGTTACCGAACTTACGTTGGGCCACATCTCTTGCCAAGTCAAACCAGTCAATCTCTTGTTCGTTTAGAATTTTGGCAAGCAACTCTTGATCTATGCCTTTCTCTCTAATGTCCATTCGAATACGGGCTATACCTTGCCCCCTACTTATACGAGATCGAACAAAAACGTGAGTAAATCGACTATCACTCTGCAGGCCATCATCGCATAGCTGGTCTAGAACATCGTCTATTGCGGAGTGATTTTCAAATCGTTTACTTAATTTTGAGTGCAACTCCGCTCTTGAAAATTCACGACCTGTGAGCAGATCCATAGCGGCATTTCTTAGTTTTGCTGGAGTAATTACACCTAAATGTTTCATTGTGGTTACCCGTTAATCTAAAAGAAAAAGCGCCCCATTGGCGCTTTTCCTTATGACCTATCTTTTACTCTTCGCTAAAATCTTGCTCTGGCTGGGCTGGCGCCTCAGGAGAGACATCTCCAAGTTCTTTCGCCCTAATTTGACTCTCTATTTCAGCGGCTATTTCAGGGTTTTCGGTCAGATAGAGGCCAACGTTGGCCTTACCTTGCCCGATTTTATTACCTTTGTATGCATACCAAGCGCCAGACTTGTCAACCAGCCCATGTTTCACACCGAGGTCGACTAATTCACCGTTACGATTGATACCACGACCATATAAAATTTGGAATTCAGTTTGTTTAAAGGGCGGTGCAACCTTGTTTTTTACAACCTTAACTCTAGTCTCGTTACCAATAATCTCATCTCCATCCTTAACAGCTCCAATGCGTCTAATATCTAGGCGAACAGATGAATAGAATTTTAAGGCATTACCACCGGTCGTCGTTTCTGGATTACCAAACATCACACCGATTTTCATACGGATTTGGTTAATAAAGATGACCAAGCAATTAGCTGTCTTTATATTTCCGGTTAGTTTGCGCAGCGCTTGAGACATCAGTCTTGCTTGTAACCCCACATGGTGGTCACCCATTTCCCCTTCTATCTCTGCTCGGGGAGTCAATGCCGCAACTGAGTCAACAACAAGTACATCACAGGCACCTGATCGAACGAGCATATCAGTGACCTCTAGCGCCTGCTCACCAGTATCTGGCTGCGAAACAATAAGATCATCAATCACAACCCCAAGCTTCTCTGCATAAACCGGATCAAGAGCATGTTCTGCATCGATAAATGCACAGGTTCCACCCGCTTTCTGGGCTTCGGCAATAACTTGCAGAGTGAGGGTAGTTTTACCAGAAGATTCTGGCCCATAAATCTCAACAACACGACCCTTTGGCAGCCCGCCAATTCCAAGGGCTATATCCAACCCTAAAGATCCCGTTGATATCGCAGGAACTGCTTGGCGTGTATTATCTCCCATACGCATTACAGTGCCTTTACCAAATTGTCTCTCAATTTGACCGAGTGCTGCTTCAAGTGCTTTTGTTTTGTTGGCGTCCATAATCTTTACCTCTGTATCAATAGCTGCTAAGTGATTGTATTTTTGAAAACTGTTAATTACTGTATGGGTGTACAGTAGTACATTCGGACACTTGATGCAAGAGTTGTTGAAGAGATATTTGCACAGAGTGCTCTCTCACGGTCTCTCTATCACCCGCAAATTGGTGTTTCAGACTACGAATTCCCTGGGGACCAAGAATGGCAAACCAGACTGTACCCACTGGCTTAGCTGGACTGCCACCAGAAGGACCTGCTATGCCACTAATTGCCACAGCGAAATCTGCTCTGGCCGCTTGAGCTGCACCTTTTACCATTTCCAAAACAACCGCCTCCGAAACAGCTCCCTGATCCAATAAAAGAGCCTCAGAAACTCCCAGCATGTTGTGCTTTGCATGGTTTGCGTAGGTAACGTAGGCACTATGAAACCACTGTGAGCTCCCACTGACAGCTGTGATCGCACTGGCAACTCCTCCCCCAGTGCAAGATTCGGCCGTGGTGACAGATGCTTTTCTCTGTAGCAGTGCTCTCCCGAGCTGGCTAGATAGTTCGAATAATTCTTTTCTCATGGGCAAAGTTTAGCGCCGATTACCGTTTAGCAGAAGAGTTTTTGAAGAGATCAAAGGCAATCTAGAGCAATTTGCCAGAAATGAGATAAAGCCAGGTGACAGTCCTAGCAAAAAAGTGGGGTCGGCAATAGGGTTTGCGTGATCACGCCCAATAGTCAAGGCGCTTAACATTCTTTCCATGGAATCTGTCCAAACGGAACAGACTTCCATCTGTGGTGATGACGAAATCTGGAGCATCAGCCATCCTTTGGTACTGATTAATCCCTGGCACGGATATTTGATGTGGTGGGTTCGGATATTTATCCCTAAACCTCCGCGACTTTACTTCTGCCATGTAAACTCCTAAATCGAAAGTGACTACAATTCGGTAGCTGATACCCAAGATTTAGGCTATGACGAACATCACGGCCAATACGAATACGCATTATTTTTCTAGAACTAACCTGAGGGGACTTGTCTTTAGCCTCACAATTTGCAGGCAGTTGGATCATATACACAACGATCACTAGTTCAGTTGACTCCGATACTACCAAACTCAGCAATCAGACGTTCCTGGATGTCTTTTTGCTCCTGGCGTACATCAAATTTATCGCAAAATCCGTCATTCCAATGACGGAAAGCATCCAAATCTGGATCGCCAACATTGATCAGGGATTCCCACACGATTAAACATTTCTCTAAATCAGTTGGTACAGGATGATCACCAATCGACTCTAAAAGCGAGTCCATTGACTTTGGTTCAACATCCATTCGTAACAAGTCGTTCTTATCAAGATGAATAAATGCAGGCGCAGAACTCTCAAACGCATTCCAATTAAGTGATGACCCGGTATCTGGAATGCCACTAGAAGAAAAACTGCTCCATGCACTCATGATAGTCTGCTCCATCTGATCTCGAGCAGGTCCTTCAGGGTAGATGTAAGAGGATATAGGCCCATAGGTGTACTGGCCTGTAACAAAAGCAATGTCAGTACCATGGGCGGCGCCCAATATGTTAGGGAAGTCTGCAAACATCGAACTTGCTTGGTGATCCCAGTCAAACCGATAGGCATACAGCTCCTGATTTCCGGCAGCCTCGAGAGCTGTCAACGGGACATCAACTCCACGCAATTTCCATGCATGAGAACGGGTGCGCACCCAGAGGCCGAACAACTCAGGATTTTTGATAGTAACAATTGGAGGTAAAAGTTTAGTGAAACGGTATTCAGTTTCCATGAAATATCTGTGCAATCCATGCCAGAGAGAGACCTCATCTTTGGTAGCTCCAGCCATTACAGGAATATTTTTGGCGTATTCAGGCTCACTGAGCGCTGCCAGCAATCCTATTGTAGGGATTACAATTCCATCTCTGGTGGTTAATGGGATACTGTCGATACTCTCTTTCTGGTAGTACAGCCCTATAAATTCTCGAGCATCCATACCTCTAAGTTGGATCGCTAGATTTTCATTGTCATCTTGCTCGACGTTAAATTCATTAATCGACTCAACTATCTGCCATGAGCCCCTCTCCACCAATGGATTACCTCCATCTCGGTTGTGGGCATCCTCTAAGCTATGGCTGGTAGTGTAACCGGACTGAGAGATGGCTTTGTGAAAGAGCCCATCGGACTTTGGTGAAGCGAGCAATGCGTACACATTGTGGCCACCTGCAGACTCACCAAAAATGGTTACGTTATCCGGGTTACCTCCAAATTTAGCTATATTAGTTTGGACCCATTTGAGTGACTCAATAATGTCCAAGGTTCCAAAGTTCGTGGATTTGTCTTCACCCTCTTGACGATCCTGAATCGCAGGATGTGAAAACCATCCTAGACCACCAAGGCGATAATTGGTGCTCACAACAACAACGTCCCTTGAGGCAACTAAGCGACTGTAATCGTAAAAATCTTTGAGCCCTGTGGTATTCCCGCCTCCATGAATCCAAAACATCACTGGATAATTTTTGTCTTTGAAATCCGCTGGGGCTTTAACATCGAGGTAGAGACAATCTTCCGAACCTACAATTCCCTCTCCTGAGACACCTCCGTAATCACTGGCTTTCTGGACACAAGCAGTATCATCTTTACTGCGAATTATCTGGTTCGCTGCGATTAAAGGACGCGTGGCGCGCCAACGAAGATCACCCACGGGTGGTTGCGCAAACGGAATGTCATCCCAAGCCACCACATCTGCAGCCGAATGACTCATATAGCCTTGAACGATTCCGGTAGACATACCCACCTTGAGGGTTTCAATATCTTTGATCTTGTCATCTGTAACAACACAGGAAGCCAAGACGATTAGAAGAGCTGAAATTTTGATCCGGTTCATTGTTAAGCCCATGTTGTTTTTAGGAGGGACAACTATAGTACAAGTACTCACAAGTGCGTACGTCAAAATTTTTATAAACGATCACTATTTTACGTTCTTGTAAATTAACCTAACTCTAAAACCATTATCGACAACGATATCGATTTTCACAGTTGGTTATTTCTTGTCTTTTTGAAGGTTCAATCACAACCTGATTTCAGGGGAAAATAAGTATCTAAATGTCGTTTTTAGAACAAATATTCACAAAAAAAAACGTCTTATAAAAAGATGAAAATTTTGATTTACTCGCGTCATATTTTAGGATTAAAATCCGCAAAAAATGTGGTCTCAAAAGAGGGAATACAATGTCTAAAGAACATAAAAACGCTTCCATTTCTTTTGGGGCGAGGGTGAGAAAATCACCATTCTTTGATTCAACTAGAAGAGATGGTGCTAAGTCATTTTCTGTCTATAACCACATGTATATGCCAACTGCATACGCGGGAACAGCATCTGAATATGAGAGTCTCGTCAATGATGTGACCATGTGGGATGTTTCTGTAGAACGCCAAATAGAAATCAATGGTCCCGATGCTTATGAATTCGTTCGATTACTTACACCGCGCAATCTTGCTAAATGTGAAATTGGCCACTGCCTTTATATCATCCTGACCGATCAAAACGGCTGCATTGTTAATGATGCGGTGTTATTGCGTCTCAAGCCAGATCAGTTTTGGATTTCTCCTGGTGATGGAGATGTCTTACTTTGGATACAGGGTGTGGCTATCAATTCTGGCTTTGATGTGAATATATTTGAGCCTGATGTTTCACCTTTGCAACTTGGCGGTCCCAAAGCACCAATGCTAATTGACAAGCTCTTCGATGGCGAACATAACGACTTGCGTTTTTATCGAGCTCGCGAGACTTCTCTAAAAGGTATTCCGCTGGTGATTGGTCGAACTGGTTGGAGCGGAGAAGTGAGTTACGAGCTTTATCTTCGCGACGGCAAACAAGGGAACGACTTGTGGGACATAGTCAAACAAGCCGGACTGGAGTTCAACATTGCCCCTGCCGCGCCCAACACGATACGCAGTATTGAAGGTGGGCTGTTGTCTTACGTTTCTGACATTACCAGAGACGACTCACCATATACTATCGGGCTGGATCGTTTAGTGGACGTTGATCAGGGTGTTGACTTTATCGGCAAAGCAGCGCTGAAAAGAATTAAGGAAGCCGGCCCTGCACGTAAGCTTGTGGGCATTGAAATTCAGGGCGACCCAATCACTCTTCCACCAGAAAACCCTTGGCCTGTGTTCCACGAAGATACAAGCGTTGGCTTTGTGTCACGTTGTATTTTTTCTCCACGGCTTGGTAAAAATATTGGGTTTGCTAACGTACCAACAGAGATCTCATCCCTAGAAACAACAATCACTGTCAAAGCATCTAACGGAGATTTGATCGCGAAGGTTTGTGAGTTTCCCTGGATTAAGGCAGAACGAATCAAGCGCTAATCAAAATAATGGTGCTAGGTGGCATCTGCAGAAAACTGCAATGCCGCCAAGCGCGCGTACAGCGCGTTATTGACTAACAATTCTTGATGGCTTCCAGCCGCAATATTTCGCCCCTCATCCATAACCACTATTTGATCTGCATGAAGAATTGTCGCCAAACGATGGGCAATAATGACTGTAGTTCGATTTTTCATCAGCCTTTCCAGTGCCAATTGAACCTTGTATTCACTTTCAGCATCAAGAGCGCTGGTCGCTTCATCTAACAGCAGAATTCTTGGGTTTTTAAGTAGCGCTCGTGCAATAGCAATTCTCTGGCGTTGCCCTCCTGACAGTCGAACGCCCTGCTCCCCCAGATTACTTTCATAACCGTTAGGTAGAGTTCTGATAAACTCATCCGCACGGGCCGCTTCAGCAGCCGCTTTAACTTCCTCATCAGTTGCCGACGTTTTTCCATAGCGGATGTTATACATGACATCACCGGTAAACAGTGTAGGTTGCTGCTCTACTACTGCTATTTGCTGCCGAAGCCGCATGAGATCAAGATCTCGGATATCATGATCGCCAAACAACAACGTCCCTTCTTGAGGATCATAGAAACGCTGTATAAGGGCGAAAAGTGTGGATTTGCCAGCACCTGACGGCCCAACTAGCGCTAGAATTTTTCCCTCTGGAATCTTTAAAGAAAATCCATCTAAGGCAGCCTGAGTGGGCCTCGAGGGGTAATTGAAACTTACGCTGTTGAATTCTAAAACTGCGGGCAAGTGTTCCACCTCAGCTTGTATAATCTCAGCTGAGATGATCTCCTTGGGTGCATGTAATAGTTCCATTAATCTCTCAGCAGCACCAGCAGCTCGCTGTAATTCTCCATAAACTTCGGACAACGACGCCATACCAACTGCCATTAACATTGCATAAAAGATAAACGCTCCTAAATCACCCCCTGTCATTTGGCCTGTGATTACATCTCGCCCACCAAACCAAAGCATAGCGCTGAGCGCGGTAAATACAGCCATAATGACAACCGCTGTTAAAATGGCTCGTTGGCTAATACGCTTTTTAGCAACTCGAAAAGCCCGCTCTACCTCTTCACCAAAAGCCTTTTTTTCAAGAGGCTCTTGGGTAAAGCTCTGAACAGTTTTTATCTGCTGAATAACCTCACCAGCGTAGCTACCCACGCTGGCTACTGAATCCTGACTTTTACGAGACAGGTCCCGCACCTTTCGACCAAAATATAAGATCGGTAATAAAACGGCGGGAATCGCAAAGATAACAACCAATGACAGTTTGAAATTAGTAATAAACAGCATGATTAGAGCACCAGCAGAGCTGATAGAGCTCCTCAGTGCAATCGAG
>Ga0206123_10003139_pt1 | contig 13808 bp, 7 predicted proteins | sample Helgoland_Spring_2_FD_160086 | JGI IMG/M metagenome (GOLD analysis project Ga0206123, IMG submission 160086) | Pelagic subsurface seawater microbial communities from Kabeltonne, Helgoland, North Sea - Helgoland_Spring_Bloom_20160316_1 | ecosystem: Environmental > Aquatic > Marine > Epipelagic ... | reverse complement strand
ATGTTTTGTTTGTTCAGTATTTATTGAAAGTGCATGGAATACCGATTACGCTACCGGCCATGACTACATCCCCCCAAGCTGTCAGTGCCTTCATCGAACGCATGGGCCTGTCTGCCCAGGCAGACGGTCTGCCGCGTATCGCGGGGCGCATGCTCGGCTATTTCATCATCCACGGCGGGCCGACGAGTCTGGCGGCGCTGGCCGATGAGCTGCAGGTCTCGCGTGCCAGCGTGAGTACCAATGCCCGGATCCTGCGCGATCTGGGCGTGCTCGAGGCCACCGCCGTGCCGGGCGACCGCCAGGATTACTACCAGTTGGCGGAGCGCCATTACCTGCCCATGCTTCAGGGCTATGTCGAGCGCATGGCAGTGCTGCGGGAGTCGCTGGCCACCGCCGAGCGCGATCTGCCCGATGGTTGGGACGGCGCACGCACACGACTGGCCGATATGCACAATTTCGTGGACGTGGCCCGCGACCATACCCGCGCGCTGATTAAGCGGCTGCAGCCTTCGGACGATCGTCGCGATGACTAGATCGGGCGTGTCCAGTATCCGTCCCATCTGGATTGTCATTGCGATTGTCGTGTTGCTGGCGGTATGGCTGGCCTCGGGCGTGTTTGCCGACGGTTCCGACAGTGTCGATGCCGAGGCGGATTCGAATACCGCGCCCGAACCGGTGACCGTTTCGGTACGCGTGTCCGAAGCCGAGACTGTCTGGCGCGAGGCCGAACTCAATGGCACCACCGCGCCCGATCGCGCGGTGACGCTGCGTGCGCAGACTGCAGGGCGCGTCAAGGCGGTGGAAGCCGAGCGCGGAAATCGCGTTACTGACGGCGAAGTGCTGGCGCGCATCGCGCTGGACGATCGGGCCGCCTCGCGCCGGGAGGCGCGTGCGGTGGTCGAGCAGCGCCGCTTGCAATACAACGCCGTACGCAAGATGTCGGAAAAGGGCTACCAGACCGCCACCGATCTGGCCCAGGCCAAGTCGGATCTGGAGGCGGCTCAAGCCCAACTCGCCGAAATTCAGCAGGATATCGACAACACCGTGATCCGGGCACCGTTCGCCGGCGTGCTCGAGACTCGGCCGGTGGAAGTCGGCGACTACGCCGGTGTGGGCGACGAGATCGCACGCGTGATCCAGCAGGACCCGTTCGTGGTGGAAGGCGATCTGGCGGAAAAGGACGTGGGCTTCGTGGAACCCGGCCAGTCCGGCCGTGCGCGCCTGATCGACGGCGACACCGTCGAGGGCACGGTCCGCTACGTCGCGACCGAGGCGGATGAAGCCACCCGTACCTACCCGGTGGAACTGAAAGTCGACAATCCCGGTGGCCGGCTGGTCTCGGGCGCTTCCGCCAAGCTGATACTGCCGCTGGAGCAGGTCAAGGCGCACGAAGTCGCCGCCGATCTTCTGACCCTGAACGAAGCCGGCGATATGGGGATAAAGACGGTCGATGCCGACGGCAAGGTGGCATTTCATCCCGCCCGGGTCGTCAAGAGCCAGGACAAACACCTGTGGCTGGCCGGCCTGCCCGAGCGCGTGCGCCTGATCACGACCGGCCAAGGGTTTGTGCGGGCGGGCGATACGGTGCGTATCGCGGACGCCGACGAGGCACAAGCCCGTGGCGCGGGCGACGCCAATGCTCCGGATGCGGCCGGAAATACCGCCACACCCAGCGGCGGCTAACCCGTGAACACCTTGATTGCAGCGGCGTTCTCGCGCCCGCGCACGGTTGTGCTGGGGCTGCTGGTGATCCTGATTGCCGGCATCGTGGCCTATGGCGATATCCCGAAGGAATCGTCGCCGGATATCACCATCCCCACGATCTATGTGTCGATGACGCATCAGGGGATCTCGCCCGAGGACGCCGAGCGCCTGCTGGTCAAGCCGATGGAGCAGGAGCTGCGCTCCATCGAGGGGCTGCAGGAGATCCGCGCCACGGCGTCGGAGGGTCATGCCAGCGTGATCATGGAGTTCGAGGCGGGCTTCGACCCGGATCGGGCGGTCGATGACGTCCGTAACAAGGTCGATATCGCCAAGGCCGACCTGCCGGACGAGACCGACGAACCCACGGTCAACGAAGTCAACGTGGCGTTGTTCCCGGTGCTGGTGGTCAACCTCTACGGCAACGTCTCGGAGCGGGTTCTGGTCACGCTGGCCGAGGATGTGAAGGACGAGGTCGAGGGCGTGACCGGGGTGCTGGAGGCCGATGTCGCCGGCGACCGCGAGGAGCAGATCGAGATCAATATCGAACCGCTCAAGCTCGAGACCTATGGCCTGTCGCTGGAAGAGGTGTTCAATTCCGTCCAGCAGAACAACCAGCTGGTACCGGCCGGCGCGCTGGAGAGCGGATCGGGACGATTTTCGATCAAGGTGCCGGGCGTGATCGACAATCTCGACGCCCTGCGCAATACCGCGATCAAGCAGGCCGAGGATCAGGTCGTGACGGTGGACGACGTGGCCAGCGTGCGCCGTAGTTATGCCGACCGCAACAGCTATGCCCGCCTGAATGGCCAGCCGACCCTGGCGCTGGAAGTCACCAAGCGTATCGGCGCCAATATCATCGAGACCAATCAGGCGGTGCGCGATACCGTCGCGCGCATGCAGGAGGGCTGGCCGGACGCGGTTCAGGTCAATTTCTCGCAGGACGAGTCCGAGGACGTGACCCGCCTGCTAGGCGATCTGCAGAATAATGTCATCAGCGGGATTCTGCTGGTGATGATCGTGATCGTCGGCATCCTTGGCCTGCGTGCGGGCACGCTGGTGGGGATATCGATTCCGGGCTCCTTCCTGCTGGGGATTCTGGCGCTGGCGGCTATGGGCTTGTCGGTGAACATCGTGGTGTTGTTCGCGCTTATTCTGGCGCTGGGGTTGCTGGTTGACGGCGCCATCGTGGTGGTGGAGCTGGCCGATCGTTTCCTGGCCGAGGGTGAAACACGAATATCCGCCTACATGCACGGCGCCCAGCGCATGGCCTGGCCGATCATTTCCTCGACCGCCACCACTTTGGCGGCGTTCGCGCCGTTGCTGTTCTGGCCCGGCGTGATCGGCGAGTTCATGCGCTACATGCCGATCACGCTGATCGCGGTGCTCACGGCATCGCTGTTCATGGCGTTGATCTTCGTGCCCACGCTGGGCGCGGTGATCGGCGGTTCGGCGCCGGGCGGTGCCGAGGCGGTCTGGCAGCCGGGCCAGCCGTTGCGTGGTTTCACCGGCCGGTATGTCCGCACGCTGGAATTTTTCGCCCGCCATGCCGGCAAGACACTGATCGGTGCGCTGGTGCTGCTGGTCGGCGCGTTCGTCGCCTACGGCGCGCTCGGCAAGGGGGTCGAGTTCTTCCCGAGTATTTCGCCCGATAACGCCGTGGTCCAGGTACATGCCCGGGGTCAGTTGTCGATAGACGAATCGGATCGCCTGGTGCGTCAGGTCGAGGATCGGGTGCTGGCCATGGACGCCTTCGATTCGGTCTATACCCGCACGGGCACATCCGGGCAGGGTGGCTTCCGGCAAGGGACCGCCGACGATGTCATCGGCCAGATTCAACTCGAGTTCAAGCCGTGGGGCGTGCGCCGGCCCGCCGAGGATGTGCTCGCCGACGTGCGCGAGCGCATCGCCGGCATCCCGGGGATCCGTACCAACGTGCAGGCCCAGCGTCAGGGTCCGGGGCAGGCCAAGCCGGTGGAGTTGGTGATCGCCGGCCCGGACATGCCGGCACTGGAAAAAGCAACCGAGTTCGTGCGTCGCGGTATGGATGCGGTGGGCGGGTTCACCGATATCCAGGATACCCGCAGCAATCAGGGGCTGGAATGGCGCATCGACGTCGATCGCGCCGAAGCCAGTCGCTTTGGCGCCAATATGTCGACCATCGGGCAGGCGATCCAGCTGGTGACCCAGGGCATCAAGGTCGGGGAGTACCGGCCCGACGACACCACCGACGAAATCGATATCCGGGTACGGTTTCCCGAGGATGCGCGTACGCTGTCGGTGCTGGACAGTCTGCGCGTGCAGACCGCCGACGGACAGGTGCCGATCAGCAATTTCGTCGACCGCGTGGCCGCGCCCAAGGTCGAGACCATCGAACGCACTGACAGCCAGCGCACGATCACGGTGGACTCCAACGTGGCGTCCGATGTGTTGGTGGCCAACCAGCTGACGGCACTCAGGGAGTGGATCGATGCCCACGTCGGGCAGGCCGGACTCAGTCCGCGCGTCAACCTGTCGTTCAAGGGCGAGGACGAGGACCTGCGTGACGCCGAGGCGTTTCTGTCCAAGGCATTCGGCGTGGCGCTGGCCCTGATCGGCGTGATCCTGCTGACCCAGTTCAATAGTTTCTATCAGGCGTTTCTGATTCTCTCGGCGATCATGTTCTCCACCATCGGCGTGCTGCTCGGACTGCTCATCACCGGGCGGCCGTTCGGTGTGGTGATGAGCGGGATCGGCGTGATCGCGCTGGCCGGGATCGTGGTCAACAACAATATCGTGCTCATCGATACCTATAACGTGAACCGGGCGACCGGACTGCGTGCCTGGGATGCCGTGCTGCAGACCGGGGCAGAGCGCTTGCGTCCGGTGGTTCTGACCACAGTGACCACCATTCTCGGGTTGTTGCCGATGGTGCTGCAGATGAATGTGGACATCGTCGGCCGCGACATCACCTTCGGTGCGCCATCGACCCAGTGGTGGACCCAACTGGCGACCGCGATCGTGGGCGGGCTGGTGTTCGCGACCGCGCTGACGTTGATACTCACGCCCTGCCTGCTGGTGCTGGGTGAACGCGTCGGCCAGTGGTGGCAGCGCCGGCGCGCGGGAGAGTCGACATGATCGGTACAGGACATATCCGGTGGCCGCTCGCGGCATTGATCGTAACCGTTACCGCGTTTGCGGCATCGCCGTCGTGGGCCCAACAGAACCTGCTCGATACCTACGATCAGGCGCTGCGCAACGACACCGACCTGCTCACCGCCAAGGCCGAAGCCGGGGCTGCCGGTGCCCGTTACCGCCAGGCGCGCGGCCAGTTGCTGCCGGAGCTGTCGGCCAGTGCCAGTTATTCCAAGGTGACCCAGAACCAGACCTTCGAGAGTCCGAACAACAGCGGTGGCGGCGGCGCGGGTGCGGGCGCCGGTGGTGGTTTGTTCGGCTCTGGCGACGACGGCGAAACCAGTTCCGACCAGCAGTCCTACTCGCTGGATCTCACGCAGCCGTTGTTCAACTGGACCGCGTGGCAGAACAAGGACGCCGCCGCGGCGCGTGGCGACGAGGCGAGGCTGTCTCTGTCGGCGGCCGAGCAGGACCTGATCGTGCGGGTGGCCCAGGCGTATTTCGATGTGCTCTCGGCCCGCGATGCACTGGAGTCCGCGCGCGAGCAGCAGCGCTCGATTCAAAAACAGCTCGATCGCGCCGAGGCCGCCTTCGAGGCCGGCCTCGATCCGGTCACCGATAAACAGGAGGCGCAGTCGAGCCTGGACAGCGCCCGGGTGGACGCGATCAGCGCACGCAACGATCTGAACTCGGCGCGCGATGCGCTGATCTCGCTGACCGGGCGGGCGCCGGCGACGCTGGCGGGAGTTACTGTTGATGCCGCGATGCCGGACAAGACCGCCGATGTGGCCGACAAGAGCCGCGAAGACTGGCTCGCCACGGCCGACAGTCGCTCGCCGGACGTGGCCGCCGCCCGGGCGGCGTGGCGCGCGGCGCGCGAGGATATTTCCGCCCAGCGCGGCGGCCACCTGCCGACGCTGAATCTGGTAGGTAGCATTGGTCGCCAGGAACAGTTGTTCCCGGTCGGCGGCGCCCAGGCCAATCTGATCAACGAAACACAGACGGTCGGCCTGCAGCTCGACATGCCGCTGTTTTCCGGGGGCGCCACCACCGCGGCAGTGGCCGAAGCCGAATACAACGCCGAACAGGCGCGGCTGGATCTGATCTCCACCCGGCGGCAACTGATCGTGGACACCAACGGCGCCTATCGGGATGTGGCCGCCAGCGCGGCGCGGCTGCACGCGCTCGATCGCGCGATCGAGTCCGGTCAGACGGCCCTCGAGGCCGCCAGGGCCGGTTACCGGCTGGGCAACCGCACCATCCTCGATGTGATCGACGCCGAGGTGACGTTGGTGCAGCGGCGTGCCGACCGCAAACAGGCGTGGTACGACCACGCGCTGGCTCGTCTGCAGTTGCGTGCCGCCGCGGGTGTGCTCGATTTCAATGCGCTCGCCCGTATCAACGCCCGACTGCGTACGTCCGACGCGGCCGGCAAGTCGTCCCCGGCCGGCTGATCTGTCCAACCTGCTATGATTATTAGGGCCTGTTGACGTTTCATACGACGCCGCGTTGCGACCCAAGTCGCGTCAGCCAAGGCGCAGGGTGCCGGCCGCAGTCATTCTGCGGTCAAGCGCTGCAACGCCGGATTGCACAAGAATAGCCGCCGGCGCGGGGCCGTATGAAACGTCAACAGGCCCTGGCCCGTGATGTAAGCGATTACGGCACGGGGCGACAATAAAACACCACGAATTCGAGGAGTATGGACTGCGCAGTCGCGCTGGTCCGTAGTGGCAATGGACGGACAGTTTCTTTATCTGAGCATCGAAACCTGGAAATACTTGTCCATGCCGGTCATCAGCGCCGTTGTGGGCTATGTGACCAACGTGGTTGCGATCAAGATGATGTTCCATCCGATCGAGTTTGTAGGCGTATACAAGCCGTTTCTCGGGTGGCAGGGGATCGTGCCGCGCAAGGCATCCAAGATGGCCGGCATCGCGGTGGATACGATCACCGAATCGTTGATCACCGAAGCCGAGATATTCAGCCGGCTGGATCCGGACCGGGTCGCGCGCGAGCTCGAGGAGCCGATGGCCGAGCTTGCCGACGAGATCACCGATACCGTCCTGCAACGCAACCATCCCGGGTTATGGGAGGCCATGCCCTCGCTCATGCGCGAGCAGATCCGGCGGCGGGTGCGTTCGCGTGCGCCCGGACTGGTACGCGAGATCATGGCGGGCGTGCAGACCAATGTGCGCTACATGTTCGATCTCAAGGGCATGATCACGCGATCGCTGGTGCGGGAAAAGAATCTGCTCAATCGCATCTTTTTGGAAACCGGACGCGCCGAGTTCCGGTTCATCGGTCGGTCGGGGGCGTATTTCGGCTTCCTGTTCGGCCTGGTGCAGATGCTCATATGGGTGTTTTTCGAGGCCTGGTGGCTGTTGCCGTTGTTCGGTCTTCTGGTGGGTTGGGCCACCAACTGGCTGGCATTGAAGATGATCTTCAATCCGAAGAACGCCATCCGTATCGGCCCATTCACGATTCAGGGGCTGTTCTTCAAGCGTCAGAAGGAAGTCTCGGCCGACTACGGTCGTCTGGTTGCAACCCAGCTCATGACACCGCAGCATATTTTCGAGGAAATCCTCAACGGGCCCTATGCCGAAAAACTGTTCGCGCTGGTCCAGCGCGAGGTGCAGCAGGCCATCGACAGCAGCACCCGGTTGGCGCGACCGTTCATGAGCTGGACGCTGGGCCATCGGGATTACGACAACATCAAGACCGAAGCCGTGCGGGAAGTGGTCGCGCGCATGCCGGATACGCTGTCCCACGTAACCGACTATGCCCACGACGCGATGGCGATTCGCGAGACCCTGATCACGCGGCTGCAGCGGCTGACCCCCCGGCAGTTCGAGGGCATGCTGCGGCCCGCGTTCGAGGAAGACGAGTGGATCCTGATCGCGGTCGGCGCGGCCCTGGGGCTGGCCGTCGGCTGGTTCCAGCTCATCGTGTTGTTTTCCGACGTTTTCATCGACCGCTTCGGCGCGCTGCCGTGGTTCGGTTAGAAAGAGGTTTCTGACGTGGCATCAGGCAAGAATCTCAGACCGCGCACGCCGCGCCCGTTCCAGTGGTTGCGTCGGGCCGCCCGGGCGGCGGAGGACGTGCCGCTGGCCAGTTCGGCATTGCGCCGCTATCAGGACGCCGAGGGCTGGGCGTTGGCTGAACTCAAGCAACGCCTCGATGCCATGGGTGATTCGGGGCCGGCGCGGCGCGCGCGCGCCGAGGCCGACGGGGACGTGCTGGCCACGCCCGCGGCCATGCTCGCAGAGTTGGTCCACGAATCGCGCCAGCTCGATCCCGAAGCGGCGCGCGCGCGCCTGTACCGGCAGACACTCTCGCGCCTGGTGCCCGATCAGGTCGCGATGCTGGCATTGTTGGCCGACCGGGAGATCGCGCCGCTGGTCCATGTCGCCGCGGGAAGGCTGCCGGCCGGCCCGGTCAGCGTGGTCGTATTGACCAATGCCAGCCCGCTGGGCCGCGATGCTGGCGTGTTGTTGCGCGATCATGTACCCCAGTACATGACCGAGTTGATGGCGCTGGGCGTGGTCGAAGCCGGCCCCGAGCGCGACTCGCTTGCCGGGGAATACGAACTGGTGATGGCCGATACCCAGATTCGCCGGACCATGGAACGTATTCGCGGAGAAATGAAACTCTACCCGCGCCTGCAGCGTTTCAGCGTTCACCTCAGCGATTACGGCAAGGCGCTCTGGCGGGATTGCCGGCCGCCGCAGCCGTTTGTGGAACATGACAAGCCGGCCCGCTGAGCGACTGATATATTCGACAACAAAGCCGGCCGCGCCGGTGGGAATGACGATCCAGGAGACACGCCGATGAGCGATACCGAACGCGACACCATATCCGCCTGGGACGTTCTCAAGCCGTCGGCGGACAAGTTCAAGGGTCTGCATCAGCTGGTTCGTGGGGGCGGTCTGCTGGCCCGTTCCCGGTTCAGCGACAAGCTCACCATCGCGACTCTCGTTGAAAGGCACGCCAGGCGGCGGGGCCGGCAGGACGCGTTGACCTTTGAAGACCAGCGTTGGAGTTACGCCGAGTTCAATGCCGCCGCCAATCGTTATGCACGCGCACTCAAGGCGGGCGGCGTGGCCTCTGGCGATGTGGTCGGGGTGCTGATCGGCAATCGGCCGGAAACGCTGGTGCTGGTCACGGCACTGGCCAAGCTGGGCGCCGCCGCGGCGATGTGCAATACCAAACAACGCGGCGAAGTCCTGGCCCACAGTCTGGTCACGGTCGAACCCAGGGCGATGCTCGTGGGCGCCGAGCTGGTCGATGCCTACGATGAAATCCGCAACGAGCCGGCGTTGGCAGACCTGGCCCCGCTGTGGTTCGTGGGGCAACAACCGGGCGACAGCGTGCCGCAAGGCTACGACGATCTCGCAGCGGGAGCCGAGGGCCAGGCCGATGACAATCCGGCCGATTCGAACGCGGTTTCGAGCGACCAGACCTGTTTCTATATCTTTACTTCCGGTACCACCGGCATGCCCAAGGCCTCGCGCATGAGCCACAAGCGGTGGCTGCGGGCCGGCGCAGGGCTGGGCATGGCCGGCGTGCGTCTCGGGCCGTCCGACCGTTTCTATTGTCCGTTGCCGCTGTATCACAACAACGCCCTGACCGTGGTGTGGTCATCGGTACTGTGCGCCGGGGCGACACTGGCGTTGGCGCCCAAGTTCAGCGTGTCGCGTTTCTGGCCGGACATCCGCGCCCACGATGCCACGGTGTTCTGCTACATCGGCGAGCTGCTGCGCTATCTGCTTCAGGCCGAGCCGCACGCCAATGATCGCAACCACAATGTGCGTGCGGTCATCGGTAATGGCTTGCGCCCCGATATCTGGGACGAGTTCAAGCAGCGTTTCGGTATCGAGCGCATCTGCGAGTTCTATGGCGCCAGCGAATGCAATCTGGCGTTCGTCAACGGGTTCAACATGGATCGCACGGCGGGTTTCTGCCCGTTGCCGTTTGCGGTCGTGGCCTACGACCCGGACACCGAGCAGCCGCTGACCAATGCGCAGGGCGGGATGGCCGAAGTGAGCCGCGGCGACGTGGGGTTGTTGCTCACAAAGGTTACGGATTTCATGCCCTTCGAGGGGTATACCGATCCCGAGGCCGGCGAGAAGAAACTGTTCCGCAACGTGTTCAACAAAGACGATTGCTATTTCAATACCGGCGATCTGGTACGCCTGCAGGGCATGCGCCATATCGCTTTCGTTGATCGTCTGGGCGATACCTACCGCTGGAAGGGCGAGAATGTGGCCACGACCCAGGTCGAGAACGCGCTCAACGCCTCCGAGCAAATCGCCGAAGCCGTCGTTTACGGGGTGGAAGTCCCCAAGGCGGACGGCCGCGCGGGCATGGCCGCGATTACGCCCGAAGGCAAGTTCGCTGATATCGACTGGACGCAGCTGGTCACCCACCTGCGCCACGAGCTGCCCGGTTATGCCGTACCGGTGTTCATCCGTCTGCGGCCCGAACAGGAAGTCACCGGTACCATGAAATACCGCAAGGTCGAGCTCAAGAAAGAGGGCTACGCCCCCGAGGGCGACGAGCCGGTGTTCGTTCTGCGCAGCGGCGCCGACGCCTACGAACCGCTCGACGACGACAAGCGTCAGGCGCTCGAGGCCGGGGAGTTGTCCGTCTAGCCGAGCCGGAAATTAGCCGGAAATGGTCGCCGGGTCGGGGTCGTTTCCGCTCGGCTCATAGTGCTGTGCGCCGAACATCATGGCGCGGAACATGATCTTTGCCTCCCGTGCCATTTCGGCCGCCGTCAGGCCGGTGTCTTCGGTCAGCCACTCGGCGACCAGCTCGTTGAACATACCGACCAGCGCGACCGCGGGCAGATGATAATCCCGTGGCGGCAGCATGCCGCTGTCGGCCATCAGGCTGGCGTAGCGGTTGATGATGGTGGCCAGCGCGTGGGTGGTCTGGCGGCGTCTTTTCTCCATAACCGGTGATACGCCTACCGCTTCGATGCACATGATGCGGCCGCGTTTGGGGTCATCCAGCAGGAACCGGACCGCGGTTTCGATGGCATCGGCCACGCGCTGGGTCAGTGCGGCGCGGCTTTCGGTCAGCGCGGCGCGCACGATGGCCTGCACGCGTTCGACCAGCGCGTCGTAGACTGCATGCAGGATCGACTCGCGGCCCTCGAACTGCTCGTAGAAGTGCCGGGTGGAGACGTTGGCCTGCGAGCACACCGCCTCGATGGGGGTCGCCGCATAACCACGCGCGCCGAATAGTTCGGTGCCGGCGGCGATCAACCGCTCGTGGCGCTGCGTTCGTAGCTGCTCGGCGCTCAGGCCACGGTAGCCGCGGCGTTTGCGGGCGGCTGTGGCGGGTTTTTCCGGTGTATTGCTCATCATCGGCCTGCTTGACTGCATGGGTCGGCTTGGTATTATTTGAAAACTATTCTTTTACGAAAAACGCTGGTTGTCGAGCCCTGTTTGGTATATAGGACTCATGACCGTACCCGGATCGCCGGATAAACGAGGTTGTCATGACAGGTTTGATCGTTGCACTGGTCCTGATCGCGCTGTACTGGACATTGTTCTACCGCGGGTTGTCGTTGCCGGTATTCACGGGCGTGACCGCCGGCGTGTTGATTGCGCTCTGGGCGATCGGCGTGTTCGGTGTTGTCGGCTTTACTATCGCCGCGTTCATATTTGCGGTACCGGCGGTGCTTTTCAATGTCGTGTCGCTCAGGCGCGGCCTGTTGACGCGGCGGGTATACGGGCTGTTCCGGAAAGTCCTGCCCGAGATGGGCGAGACCGAAAAACAAGCGCTGGACGCCGGCGATGTCTGGTGGGAGGCCGAGATGTTCCGGGGCCGCCCGGACTGGCAACAGCTGCTGGATTTCAAGCTTACCGAACTCAGCGACGAGGAACAGGCGTTTCTGGACAACGAGACCGACACCCTGTGTTCGATGATCGACGACTGGCAGGTCAACTTCGAGCTCAAGGATCTGCCCGACGACGTCTGGGACTATATCCGCAACAACGGCTTTTTCGCGATGCTCATCCCGAAAGAGCAGGGCGGACTGGGTTTCTCGGCCTACGGCCAGTCCTGCGTGGTGGCCAAGATCGCCACCCGCTCGCTGACCGCGGCGGTCACCGTCATGGTGCCCAACTCCCTCGGGCCGGGCGAATTGCTCACTCATTATGGCACCCGGGAACAGCAGGACCGCTGGTTGCCGGGTCTGGCCAGCGGCAAGGAGATCCCCTGTTTCGCGCTGACCGGCGTGGAGGTCGGCTCCGATGCCACCAAGATGCCGGATACCGGCATCGTGTGTAAGCGCACCATCGACGGCGAAGAGGTTCTGGGCCTGAGCCTGGACTTCAACAAGCGCTATATCACTCTGGCACCGGTCGCCACGGTCATGGGTCTGGCGTTCAAGCTCTCCGACCCCGACGGTCTGCTGGGTGACCCGGACAAGATCGATTACGGCATCAGTTGCGCGCTGTTGCCCACCGATACCGAAGGCGTGGAAATCGGCCGCCGGCATTTCCCGGGGGCGACGTTCCAGAATGGCCCCATCAAGGGTACCGATGTTTTCGTGCCCATCGACTCCATCATCGGCGGCCCGGAAAAGGCCGGCAAGGGCTGGCGCATGCTGGTGGAATGTTTGTCCGCCGGGCGTGGCATCTCGCTGCCGGCGCTATCCACGGCCACTGGCAAGGGCATGTACGGCATCACCGCAGCCTACAGCCGTATCCGCCGCCAGTTCGGTACCGAGATCGGCAACTTCGAAGGCGTCCAGGAAGGCCTGGGCGTGATCGGCGGCTATGCCTATATTCTGGAGAACGTGCGTAACCTGACGGCTTCCGGCGTGGACCATTGCACGCCGAGCGTGGTCACCGCGATGATCAAGTATCACGCCACCGAAATGATGCGCACGGTCATCAACCACTCCATGGACATCCACTCCGGTCGCGGGATCATCATGGGGCCGCGCAACTATCTGGCGGCGGCCTATCAGGCGCTGCCGGTGGCGATCACCGTGGAAGGCGCCAATATCATGACCCGTAGCCTGATGGTGTTCGGCCAGGGTGCGATCCGTTGCCATCCCTATGTGCTGGCCGAAATGGATGCCGCCAATAACGAGGACTTCGAGGCGGGACTGACCGATTTCGACCGCGCGCTGTTCTCGCATGTGGGCTACTCGATCAATCGTGCCGTGCGCGCGTTCACCCTTGGCCTGACCGGTTCGCGTCTGGCCCAGGCACCGGTCGACCACGACATGGCCCGCTATTACCAGCACATGGAGCGTTTCTCCGCGGCGCTGGCGTTCTGTGCCGATCTGGCGATGGGCACGCTCGGCGGCGCGCTCAAGCTCAAGGAGTCGACATCGGCGCGCCTGGGCGATGTGCTATCGCACCTGTACATGGCGTCGGCCACGCTCAAGGGCTTCGAGGTCAACGCGCAGTCCGAAGAAGACAAGATCCATGCCCGCTGGGCGCTGGAATATCATCTTCATGAAATCGAGGAGGCGTTCCACGAATTCGTGCGCAATTACCCGGTCAAGTTCGCTCGTCCGATCCTCAAGCTGGCGGCGCTGCCGCTGGGACGGCGCTTCGCCGGGCCCACGGACGATCTGAATACGGCCGTGTGCGATGTCATGCTCAACCTGCGCATGGACAGCGAATTTGGCCGCCGCATGAGCTACGACCTGTATATCGGCCAGGGCAAGGACGATCCGACCGGCCGCCTGATGCTGGCCTTCGAAAAACTGCAGGCCATCGACAGTTTCTACGGCGATTTCATCAAGGCTGGCAAGCACGGCGAGATCGAAGGCGAAACCGTCGAGGCACAGCTGGAAAGTGCCTTGTCGAACAACAAGCTCACCCGGGAACAGGCGGACGCAATCCGCGAGTACGATGCCCTGCGCTACGACGTGCTGCTGACCGACGACTTCAGCAAGGAATACATCCTCAATCCGCTGTCCGATGACGCGCGTAAAGCCGAAGGTCGTCCCGCCAATCTGCGCG
>Ga0206123_10003135_pt1 | contig 13818 bp, 12 predicted proteins | sample Helgoland_Spring_2_FD_160086 | JGI IMG/M metagenome (GOLD analysis project Ga0206123, IMG submission 160086) | Pelagic subsurface seawater microbial communities from Kabeltonne, Helgoland, North Sea - Helgoland_Spring_Bloom_20160316_1 | ecosystem: Environmental > Aquatic > Marine > Epipelagic ... | reverse complement strand
AGCGCCCGACAATTCAGCTTCTGATCAATGGCAGGAGGGTCGACACGGGTCTCGCAAAGTTTGGCGCAATTATTGGTGACAACAGCCAGACTGGCTGCAATGCAGTGACCAACCCCGGCACCCTGGTTGGACAAAACACCCTGGTTTACCCCAATACTTCGCTGAGCAAGGGTTACTACCCTGACAACAGTATTATCAAGCTGCGACAGGTAATCGAAACCGTCGCCCGCCTGGACAACTGAGCGATCGCTGCAATCCTTTCACGCCGCTCTAATCTGAATAGCCAGGAAACGTCCCGGAGTGAACCAGCCGATCGCAAGCCTGTAGGGAATTGTTACGGGGTCCATTGATCATCCTCGCCATCGTCACGCTGTTATCTGTTCTGGCCACCTACGAGGCCCGGAACTTCCGCTTCGATGCGTCTACTGACACCCTGGTTGTGGAAGGTAATCCACAGGTTGCAACCTGCCTTGAGATGCCCCGCCTGTTTAGCGGCGACGAATTCCTTGTCCTGACCTTTGCGCTAATAAATGGTAGCAACCTGCTGTCGCCGGAATCCCTGGTGCTGCTGGACAAGATCCAGAAAGATCTGGAAGCCGTACAGGGCGTGATCAGCATTTTCGGTATTCTGGATTCGCCCCTGACCCAGAGTCCGCCAGGCCCCCTTGTTGATCTTGCGGACAACTACAAAACATTGCGCAGTCCGGATGTCGAGAATTGTCGTTATAAACCACATTCTTCGAAGAGTGGTCGTGTAGGGGAATTCCTGATGACCATTCAAATTAAAGAGTTTGTGGGGTGGTGAATCTTTTGATGGTCAATGACTGTCATGATGCTGATCTACTGGATTCCAGGTTGTTGGGTTGATCATTTTGGCGATTTAAAGGTTGGGCAGGGGTGATTTTGGCTGTTTATTTCAGGCATCTTAAAGTGTCGAGACTCTCATGGTTGGTCAAATGGAAGACTTCACGCCTTCTCGTGTGTTCAAGGTATCCGGCAAAAAGGCTTTTGAAGAGTCCGGTATTTGACATAGTGATGTAGACCATCTCATGATCTACGATGTGTTTACACAGTTTCCCTTTTATGGGCTTGAGGATCTCGGATTCTGTGAAAAAGGTGAAGCAGGTGCCTTTATCTGGGAGCAGAATGCCGCACCTGGGGGCAAACTGCCCCTTAATACAACTGGGCTGGCCTGAGTTATATGCATTCGGCATGTATAGCATGTACGCACTACAGGAAAGCGTTCGGCAAATGCGGGGAACAACTGCGGCGCAGATTGAAGATGCAAAAATTTCTGTGTGTCACAGGGTCGTCGGAATGTTTGCAGCAAGCGGCACCATTGAACTGACTAACGAGAGTGCCTGATCTTCAGGCCAGGGATGTTCTGACGATCGAGTCAATGGCACGGTAAGCAGATAAAATTGCACCTTCCTGCCAACCCTGAAGGACAGAGAGGTGCTCACCCGCAAAGTGTATCGGTCCGTCAGGTCTGGTTAAGATGCCGGGATCGGATACACCCCATGCACCAAGTTGATAAGGAGTTTTTGGCCATGATTTGCTGATACCTCTGCTCACTTCTTCTGTGTACTCGGGGTGCAAGGCGAGTCCTTCAGCCCGGGCTTTTGCAACTCTCGCCGCAGGTGCCATATTCGAAAAACGATCTCCGGCACCCTGCGAAAATGTATAGGCACCAACAAGCACCCCCTGCTGACTTCCGAGACCGTGACTGGGATACCAGATCTGGGTAATATCCTGATCAGTCCAGCTGATACCACCATAGATATGATGATCCTGCTCCCAGAAACGACGGGACTGGAACGCCACTTTATTTGCCCTGGTGTATACAAACCCCGAGATTGCCTGTTGGTGAGCATCAGATATATTACTACTAATAGATGACAGAACCGAGGCAGGTATCGTGCAGACACAATAATCAGACTCAATCACCCTGGATAACCCGTTTTCTGTGTATGTGACAGTGACCCCGGTTGCAGTTTTCGTGATATCGCTCACCACAGCGCCGAAAACAATGTCGTCAGCAACGCGTGCTTCAAAAGCACGGGCGATGTTGTCCATTCCTCCAACTGGTTGCAACATCATCGGCTGTTGATTAATGCTCTCGCTAAACTCCGCCTGGGAACGCCAGAAACCAGCATCAAGCAGTTCATCCAGTGTCAACGACGATTGGAGTGTGGATCGATCGCTCTCCCCTACGTTTTCCTGGCCTGAAAATCCTGCGCGATCAGAGCCAGCATAACGAAGAGACGCATTCAGGTCACCAAACTCACTCAGCATGCCTAACAAATTCACCTTGTCCTGCGAACTCAAGGGAATATCTAGCTGATCTTGCTGAACTATACCTGCCAATAACTCAGATATCTTTCCTCGAGTATCGGCTTTAATTCGCCTGGCTGTCTGCGGTTCGCCATCTGGTTGATTCTGACTGTGGAACAAGGCTCCTCTACTATCGTTGGCAAACGGTTCGAGCTTAACTCCGAATAATCGACAGTAACGCAACAGGTTTTCATGATGATGTGGAATCCGGGCTGGACCAGGATTGAAGTACAAATCATCTTCCGAATCAAAATCACAGATCTGTGTGCTATCTGTTTCTTCTATCACATCGCCACTTCGAATTGTTTGGCAACGCCCCCCAGCTCGTTCAGTTGCTTCCAGAATTGTGCAATCGTATCCGAGCTTTACCAACTCATAAGCAGCGCTCATTCCTGCGATGCCTGCACCAAGGATGAGAACTCTGGTGCCATTCCCCACGCCAGCAGGCCAATCTTCAGGTTTTATTCTTGTGGGATCCAGAGGGCTGTTAATCAGGTTACCGGGGGTTGCTGGACCGGGTGGAATCACCGGAGTTGACGGTGTAGAACCTCCCGTGGGGAGAGGCGGTGTAGATGCCGCGGCTGAGCCTCCACAAGCAACAACACCCTGGCCAATCCCCATCGCTGCCACTGCCCTGATAAGGACACTGCCTCCAGCAGCCTGCCCGAGGGTCTCAAGAAAACCACGTCGCGTTAAAACTGTGTTCTCATTTTCCATAATCCACCTGCACCGGTATCAATCATCGGCCTTCCAAAATACTGTTCGGATCCACCAATATTAATGTTATGTTCAAACCCACGGGTAATCGGTTCAATATCCTTTTGATCCAAAGTGTAAGCAGAGTCCCTCTCTGACTAGACCAGAAATACCAGCGCGCGGAGAATTTCAAAATAGTCCGTGGAACGAAACCCAACGGTGTAGGGTTCGACTAATATCGCTCCCGGATACTGCGAACACCTGTATGCGATTTTCTGATCTTTATAGACCAACCTGAGGTTGGTTTCTTCTGGTACCAATCCCGGCGAAATTTCACGCGCATGACTGACGGCGGCCTCACTCACGGTCCTGATTGTTTCAACAGCTTCGTGCGGATGCATGTTGACGGTCGATGCCCCATGGCCGTCCTTCACGGCCACCGTATAAATATTGGGATCCGTGTCATAAACTTCTGCGCAGATCGTTTCGTCTCCAGTCAATAGCACTACTGGAACATCAAGTGTCGCCGCCGCATAGTAGTGAATAAGGAACTCCGATGCCGATCGCTCGTTCAGAAATATCCGATGAAGTTTTGAGGAAGACAAAGTATGAGACAGGGGATTTCCAGTAGCACCGGCGCGAGCGTGGTACCCAACAAACAGCACACAATCAAAACTTTCGTCTAATTCCTGAACCATACAAAACGGATGACCGCTCCAACCTCGGACTAATTGAGTCGGGCGAGGTAAATCTGCTGCGACCAAATTGTTGGCACCCCCATGGGCATCTTTGACCAGTATTTCCGTTGCACCAGCAGCCAGGGCACCCTCACAGGCGGCGGCGGTTTCCCTGACCATCTGATCCCGGAATTCCTGATAGACAACTTCATCCCGGCTCGCCTCGGTAAATGTGGTTGTCCCTGATACACCTTCAATATCTGCGCTGATAAATACTTTCATCATTCCCCCGAAACGTCCGTAATACTACCGGTCACATACGAAGCCTCATCTGACAATAACCAGGCGATGGCAACCGCAACCTCATCAGGGATACCACCTCGACCTGGCGGAATCATAGGACTGACGCTTTCCACCCTCCCTGACTCTCCAACATGGGCATGCATTGTGGTCTTTATAACACCAGGGTGTACACAGTTTACACAAATACCTCCCCCTTCCCGGTTTTGTGTTGGCATAATTCACAGTGACAAATAACCTCAGGGTCTGGTTCACTCCTACAGGTGATCTCGATTTCTCCACGATGACATATCGCTACAATCAGTCCAGGTTCTTCCTCAAAAAATCACATGCTTTCATGATTGAGTCCGCACCAACGTCTTTGTGCTGTCCGAGTGAGGAGTCCAGAATCTTCGATGGTGATCCCAATGATTCATAAAGGTGTTGGGTGGCTGTAGCCGAGTGTATCTCGTCATTCATTTTTTGAATAAAGTATGTCGGTACTGTTACCCGCGGAGCGCAGTGGTTCATGACTATCGATTTGGGGGGCGGTTCACTACCGAATAGACCCAGGACCGCGCCGCGCACACCGGTTACGTTCGATAAGAATAAAACGCCATATTGAGTCCCAAGAGACAGACCAAAATAGACAATGGGAAGACTAAACCTTTGTTGCGTGTACGCATAGATGTGTTGCCATTCGTCAAGTAGCAGATTCCTCCCGTCATTCGCCCAATACGACTGCCATTGCTCAACAATTTCGTCCCACTCCAACTGTTTATCTTGCCGATCACCATGTAATGGCAGTTCAGGCACAATCACGTGAATACCAAGTTCGTTGAGTATTCGTGTCGGAGCCAGGACGGTTGTATCAAAGCGATCAACGCCCAACCCATGCCCCAAAAGCGCAATGCCCTTTGGTTCATCGACGCGATATAGCGAGCAGGGAATCGTTTTCCCTTTACATTCGATTTCTATAGGGTTTTCTCTCATCGACAAGATTTTGAAGATTTATGGGGTCAGAGTAAAGTGCCGGAGTAAGGCTCCCCTCATATGTGCATTTGGCTGACTGCAGCCCCGAGCTAATACGCCGTGATATCGAACGAGGTTATGGCACGGTCCGGGTACCAGCGCTGCAAGCTTGCTCCCGAAATCCGTTGGAGAAAACAAGATATGGGTGGTGCCATTTCGAAATGGGTTTTTTGGCTCATAATGGATCTACGGCCGACAGGACACAGCTACATTGACTGAAAAACCATCACGATCTGTGGTCGAGGCTTTCTGAGGTTTGTCTGTTCGAATAAATGATGGATCATGTAACGTAAGGGTAGCATTGTATTTTGTACCGTTAACACCCTGGTTTAAGGGTCAAAGCCTGAGACTCCGATTGTAGTTGGTGTTTCGTTTGTGGCCAGATCCAATGGATTCCGATCTAAATCAGCTCGTTGGGAAATGACCGGTAGTGTTCAAGGCACAATAAAAGTAGCAGGGAAAACGTTAACATTTGATCATACGGAGGGTAAATGGCACGAACAGACTGGCTCTCGTCCAGCATTTGCACCAGCATTTACCTATTTAAACCTGCAAAATAAAGCATTAACGCTTTTGGCAACTGGACTCAGGGACACTGCGGTTGGTTATGCTGAACGCGATGGAAAGGTCATTGGTGTAGATGCCTTAACGATTGATCCTGTTGGCCAAGAGGAACGTCCTTTTGTGGTGACATTGAATGATGGACAACGTATCGAGGGAATTGCGCGCAAAGTTCAGGATTGGTCGGTGGAGATTGAAGGAAAGGCCCGCCCTGGTAGTAGTATTATTGCTGAGACATCTGAGGGTAATTTATTTGGTAGTCTGAACGATTGGCAATCGGATGCTACACGTTAATCCTATCTGGTGTTGCTGACCAGTTCGCTTGCCTTCTTCATGCTTCCGCCCGATAGGACAGCCTGTAAAGTTAAGGCCTTCCTGCCCTGATTCGACCCACAGGCCAAACGATAGGTGCGGTCCGATGCATCGGTAGAAGCGCTAATGATGCCATGCATGGCATCTTCTTTATGAGGCATAAGGTTCAGATACCCGGACTCCGCATCCCGGGATAGATACCCTGCCTGCTCCAGGTTTCGCGAAGCGCATTTAGCGATCGTATAAGTGATCGTGTCGAGATCTTCAGGCGTCGGCGGCTTCACTGGCCAGAAGTAGCCGCTCGCGTCATAGATGCCATTCAGGTACCGCATGTGGAAGTGCAAATTTAAGTTGAGCGCAGAGCCGAAGCGTTGAATCAGAGTTACGGCACCGCTCCGGGTTCCTGACTTGCCCTTTCTGCTCGACCGTTTAATCAGGAATTTACTGATCACTCGATGCATGCTGAATTCGATCAAGTTAATGGCAATCACGCTTTGCCGCTTGCATTTCGCGTTCTAACTGGGTTCCCACTCCGGCGACTACTTCGTCTTGATCCGGCCTAAAAACTGGCCATCAGAAGAAAGTCAGGCCCAGGAGCAAAACGACAAACCAGACGGCCAACAATATATAGCGAGGGAACCAGTTAAGCTTAAAACCGAAGGTCTGATAATTAGGGACCGTCCATACCAGTGTTGAAAGGTCCTGGCTGGGAACGCTACTAATTCTGCTTATACTAATGCCGATAAGAACCGTAGCAACGAAACCGAAGACATTCCACCACAACCAGGAAAGGTCCGGGAGAAACTGCCAGCAATAAAGATTCAAGCCGAAGCCCGCAAGTAGTCCTGCTTTTGCGCCGATGCCGTTACAACGCCTTGTTAATATACCCAGAGCGAAGACACCTAAAACTGGACCATTGATCAACGAGCCGATCTTGTTGATGGCCACCAGAACGGTATCCGCAATATCTCCAACAAAAAAAGCCAAAACCAACGTCACGGTGCCCCAGGCTGCCGTTAGCATTCTAGAGTAGAGTAGTTCCCGGGTATCCGACCAGGCTTTGCCGCTATGCAGCCGACGGACAAAGTCTTCCATGGTGGTAGCGCTGAGGCTATTGATGACGCTGTCCAGAGAAGACATGGCCGCTGCAAACAGGGCGACCAATCCGATGCCGACTACACCGGTAGGTAGCTGCTGGATCATGTAAAGCGGGACTGCCAGATTGTAGTTGGGGCTAGTTCCATTTTTGGGTAGAGACTCGATGAATTCAGGACTATTCGCCGAATACACTGCAATACAGGCACCGATTAAGCAGTACAGTAGTACCAGGGGAAATCTGAGTAGCCCATTGATGAGTAGTGCTTTGTTGGCGTCATCGACGTTACGTGCGCAGAGTTCTCGTTGAACCTGGCTCTGGTCGCACCCATAGTAGGAGACATACAGAAAAATACCGCCGAACAGCATCGGCCAAAAAGCGAAATCACTGCCGTCCCCAAGTCCATGACCCGAAAAATTGAGAGCGTCTAATCTCTCTGGAGGAAGCTCCAACAGGAGTGCGCTGAAGCCACCAATCGAACTTAACAACATCGCAAACAGTAGCAGCAGTACGCTGACCAGAATTATCATTTGCAAGACATCGCTGTATATGACTGCCCGAATTCCTCCTAGCACGTCATACACGACGGTCATCACACCTAACAGCATGACGGACCAGAAAAACGACAGACCGGTAATCAGTTCGATGACAAGGGAGATACTATAGACAGTGACCGCTGTCGCAAACGCTCTGACAAATTGAAAAACACCGCTGAGCCAGAGCCGTGTGGATAAATCGAAGCGTCGTTCCAGGTAGTCGTAAACGGAAATTAAAGCGAGCTTGCGAAACAGAGGTAGCAGAAAAACCATGATGATAATCATGGCAATCGGCACCGCTAGTTCATATTGCAACCATACCAGGCCACCGCCTGCTGCAAAGGCAACAAACGCAGGCGCACCGAGAATGCTGTTGGTTGAGCATTGGGTTGCCATCACAGAAATGGCAATAGGCCAGGGACCTGTGTTTCTACCGGCAACATAGTAATCGCCACGGGAATTTTGGGATCGGGATAGCCAGGCGCTTAAGGCAATAAGACCCAGTAGGTAGAGACCGATGATGACCCAATCAAGTCCAGAAATGAGTTCACTCATCCAGCCGCCTCCAGGGGACGATTGGTGAGCCATAGACACTGGTAGGGCATAAGGGTGACCGGCGCTGTGAGGTCATCAAAGTATTCATCCGTAAATAAATCTAACCAGCGTTGAGTATCCATGAGATTTACGCTCGTGAGGGAAAACTCTACCGGGCTGTTAGAGATATTGTGGATGCAAAAAATGCTTTGATCCCGTCGGCGGCTTTGTCGCCAGAAGGCAAATATTCCTTCTCCCAAGTGCAGAGTGTACTGGGTGGCATTCGGGTGGAATGCCGGCTGCTGTTTTCGAAGCATGATGGTTTGTTTCATGCTGGCCAACACTCTGGCGTGTAGTGAGGTGGTGTCCTCAAGCGCCGCTTCTAACAGGTCTCGATTCCAAATATGTCGATTAATCGCGCGATTGTTGGCCGTGAGTTCGAGTCTTGAAAGATCGTTAGGGGTACCCAGAAGGCTATGAATATAGAATGCAGGAATGCCATCCAATCCCATCATAATGATATGAGCTGCCATAAATCTTGCTAGCTGCCACTCGTCTGGCCCGGTCAGGGTACCTTGTAGGGCATCAATGAGACTGATGTTGATTTCGTAGGCTCGAACTTCATCCAGGTTCAAATTACGCCAGGAGATTTGTGCGCCATATGACTGCATCACGGATACCACCTGTGCCAATTCATCCTCATCGAGTATGCCTTCAACTGGCCTCAGGCCAATGCCATCATGAGAGGCAATAAAGTTAAGGTAGGTGGTGCCGTCCTGGGCTGGAGGCATGCTCATAATCCAGTTATTGAGGTACTGATTGTTGCCGGTGAGCAATCCATGGAGAAGCAGAGGAGGCAAGGCAAAGTTGTAAATGACGTGGGCTTCATTTGCATTGCCAAAGTAGGCGAGATTTTCGCGATTGGGAATATTGGTTTCAGTAATGATCAGCGCTTCAGGATCTCGATGCTCAATCAGAGTTCTCAGCAAACGGATGATCTCATGGGTTTGGGGAAGATTCAGGCAGTTAGTACCAATCTCTTTCCAGAGAAATGCCACGGCGTCCAGACGAAATACTTTCACGCCGCGATCTAGATAAAATCTAATAATGTCAACGAACTCAAGCAGAACCTGAACGTTAGCAAAATTGAGATCCACCTGATCGTGACTGAAAGTGCACCAGACATGCCTGGTGCCGTCGAGAGTGTTTACCTCTCGCAACAGCGGGTGGGTTCTCGGGCGAACAACTTGCGAAAGATCGGTTTCTGGATCAACAGTAACAAAGTAATTTTTCTCCGGAGATCGATTTTGCTTAAAAGCCTCAAACCACTGGCTCCGACTGGAACAATGGTTGATGACCAGATCTGCCATTAACTTATAGTCCTGGGCAATCAGATTAATATCGTCCCAATTGCCCAGGTCTTCGTTAACCTGCTTATAGTTGATCACCGAAAAGCCATCATCCGAACTGTAGGGATAGAAGGGCAGGATATGCAAAATGGTGATCACCTCGCCGAAATGCTCGTTCATAAAGTGGTGTAGCGTGGTGAGATTTTGTTCTCCAGCCTGCTCAATTGACCCGCCATAGGTGATTGCAATGATGTCTTGCTCTGTCCACTTGTTGTCATGGGGTCTTGGCTCTTCGCATTGGTCTCTGATACCAAAGACGCTAAGTAGTTGGTTGGCCACAAGGTCTGTGTCCGCATTGGGATAGACAAACTCGAGCTGTGCAGTGAGAGTGCCCCGGAGTTTGGAGAGCCGTTCTTGCATGGCGTTAACTGTTTTCCTTTTGGTCTTTTTCGACGGCTTCTAACAATTGTTCAAATATGTCGGGAATCGCACTGACAACTCGATTCCAATGGGGAATAAAGGGTTGTTCCATGGGTTTACTCAAAAAAGTTTCACCAGCCTTCATAATATTCTCAGCGAAAAGTTCTACCATTTTTTCCTCGGCATGGATGTCAAATTTCAGACCATTCATTTCGGCGTCGCAGCGATAGCTGTCAATCAAGTCGAGGGCAATTCGGTAGTAGGTTGCTTTTAAACTTCTGAATATGCCGCTGTTAAAAACGATACCGTCGGTGGCTAGTTTGCGGAAAAAAGCTTTGCTGATGTCGATGGACATTCTAGACAAGCCATTATCTTCATCGTCGGCGGAGAGGGCTTGATGTTTATGGTCGTAGATGTCTGCCACCTCAACCTGACAGATTCTTCGAGTAGAATAGTTTCGAAGCATTTCCATTAGCACCCCCACTTCAAGGCCCCAGTCACTGGGAATGCGTAATCCGTTCATGACGTCCCTGCGCATCGAAAACTCTCCGGCCAGGGAATAGCGAAAACTATCCATAAAGTTTAAATACTCGTGCTGCCCTGCATCCTGATTGGTTTGCAGCGCTCGAATAAGTGGCGAGACCAATAATCGTGAAACACGGCCACCCATCTGGTTGCTATTTACCCTGGTGTAGTAGCCTTTGCTGAATTGAAAGCGAAAATTTGGATTAGCGACTGGATAAATCAGTTTTGCCAGCAACGAACGATGATAGGTAATGATATCGCAGTCGTGCAGCGCGATGGCTTCAGCCCGGTTCTGCGCCAGCATATAGCCCATGCAGTACCAGACGTTTCGCCCCTTTCCTAATTCGGTGGGCGCCAGACCTTCTGCTTTAAGTCTCTTGTCGATCGCCATGAGGTTGGGGCCATCGTTCCACAATATATTATGGTCCTGGGGCAAGCGGTCAAAAAACGCGATAGCTTTTTTGTATTCACTGCGATCGGCTCGATCCAGCCCGATCACAATACTGTCCAGATACTCGACTTTGGATAGCTCGTCAACGATACCGGTAAGAGCTGGTCGTTCCAGTTCGGAGTACAGTGAAGGTAGGATCAAACCCATCGGTCTGGTCGCGGCGAAAGTTTTGAGTTCCACTTCGATATCTTCGAGTGGACGGTCGACGATATTGTGTAGGGTCGTTACCGTCCCCGATTGAAAGCTGTCCGCCATAATTCCCCCTTACAATTGAATAGATAGGGTGGCCAGAGCTCTCGTCACACCTTCAACCCAACCGTCAGGGGCGGAGTTGTCGGTATAGATTGTTATGGGGCCTGGTACTGTCACCAGATGACCCGACAGGGATTTCACCACGACGGGTACATCTGCATTATTCAACATACCAAGATCGTTGTGATTATCCCCTAGTGCAATGACGGTTACCTTGCTCTGCCACGCTTGCTGATAACGATTGATCAGATGCTTCAAAGTAGTGCCCTTGTCGCACTGTCCCTGGAGACTGAAAAATCGTCCACCCTGTACACATTGCAATCCCCGTGCCTGTGCAGCTTCAGAGAACCGTTTTGCGGCGACAAGATCGAAAAACTTTAAAGGGATGCTGAAGCGCCGATCCCTGGCAGCGGCGAGGGCTGTACCCTGCAGCCCTGTTAAGCCAGTAGCAATCTCCAATGCACAGGTCAGAAAATTAATCCCAGGTGGGGAGAGTTCTTCCAGAAATGCTTCAAGATCGACCATTGACGCACCATATATGTGCAGTTCAGGTTCTTGTGGACTCTCAGGGGGACCGCGGGGCGTAACGATTGCAGAACCATTTTCAACAATAGCGGGTAACCTCAGGCCCAGGCTTTGTTGCCAGGATTGGATTTCAGCGGCGGTCTTGCTGGTGTTCAATATCACCGGTATGTCAGCTTTTGATAGCTTGTCCAGCAATGGCAGTGCTGGTGTGCAATCGTAACTATCATGGCCCAGTAGGGTGCCGTCCATATCGGTTGAGATAACAATGCGATTCATTCGCACACTATACCGCAGTTGATGTGACGGATCGCAATTTGGAATAGACCTTGCCCTTACCGGATTGCCTGACCGATTCGGCTTCTGGCTTACTTGGTGCTACATGATCTCTCAAATCCCAAAACAGCATCATCGCTCGCTTAGATCACGATCCGAAATCAACATCCTCAAAAACCTTCTGGCATCATCCCCGGGACTCGCATGATCTATCGCATGTTCACAGCGAGCACCGTAGGCAGCCGTATAACCAATGCAGGCATAGATCTCCTGCAGCTCCGATGCTGAGAATTCAGTGCCCCTCACTTGCTGGTAATCGGTGAGAAACCCCTTCACCTCGCTTGCACTCGGATTCAAGCCTAAAAGTATTAGGGTTGATCAGGCAGGTTAGCCAACCTAAAGCGGCTAAGGTTCTCACCCATCACCATTCTAATTTCATGCTCGGTAAAACCCTGATGAAGATGAGGGGAATAAACTACATTTTCTGAAGAACGGTCAAGTATGGTAATTGCAGATGTTCAGTCAGATTTACGCCACCCTGACGTGGTGATCTTTTTCATGGTCAATGACTGTCATGTACTGATCTACTGGCTTACAGACTGTTGGGTTGATAGCTGAGAAGATTTAGATGTCGGGCAGGGGTGATCTGGCTTGTTTGACCGAGCATGTTTTTTTGTTGGACAGCGATTACTCGGCGACGACTCGCATAGTTTCGCATGGTTCCGCCGCACAGAGGGCAGAGGGTGATATCGAGCCGATCGCGGCCGTTCAAAGACTCTCTTGAGCGGTTCTCCGTCGCGACGTTGAGCCCAAGATAGAGGCGCAATAAGTTCTTCCTGACTTGCAGCTACTTGATTCGATTTCTGTGTTCTGCCCGCCACTTTCCCTTTCACTATTTTGGTGCTCTTTGGAACAATCAGCTTTCCGAGCTTCGAGTTGGGCGCGAAAACACCATGATACCGAACGAGGTTGCGACGGGGTCGGGGCACCAGTGCTGCATGCTTGCTCATAAAATCCAGAGGCGAAAACAAGATATGTGACTGCGCGTCCCGATGGTGCCGTCCGGTGGCGGCCCCCACTAAACGGATTCTTCAGCTCATATTGAATCTGACCATCAGTTCTGATTGTGAGCCGTTCTAAGCAAATAGCCATTTCAGGGTAAATTTCCCAGGCCTTTCAGATCTGTTGGTTTAGAGATCAATAGGTTGTCGGGAACTAACCATGGAGATGTTCAGTTTTCGGACAAGAATTAGTTAAAGATGTTCCAATCGATCCCGCTGATAGGGCTGACATGACACGGCGGCATTGAGTGAAAAACTATCCCGATCCGTGGTAAGAACTTTGGCGGGTTTGTCCGTTCGGAAAAACGATGGGTCATGTAACGTGAGGGTACGGCTTCCTGAATGGGGTCCTATGGCGATACGGTAACGACGATCCGACGCCTCGGTGGACGCGGCACTGAGCGAATCAATTGGCTCATGGAAGTCAAGGTCAAGCCGTGACTGCTCTGGATCAGGAATGAGCAGGCCGTCTCTTTCGAGTCTGTGCGTATACCGGCCAAAATGAACCTGAAGACCTTGGTTTTGGGGAGGATAAAAAGATATTTAGCTGCATGCGATTAAGTAACACGAGACGAGAACAAACTGTTGGTCATTTTGCAAAATCAAAATTTCTCTATCATTATCATTAGGTCTCGATTAGACTCGCCGCTGTTGTCAGTAAGCTAAAGTAAAATTAGTATGGCAATCGAGTCAATAGATCGCTCGCAAAATCTAGTTATTCAATCCCCTTTCAGTTAATCGCTTCTCGTATGAGCTTCAGCTCTGAAGAGCAAGTGTTTAGCGTCCTGAGATGTCAGCTAAATCCAGTTTTTGTGGTTTATCCTTGAAGATGCTTCAGTTGTTTCTTTATGGCGTACTACGGCCAAATGCTTAGCAGGGGATGGTGGGCTGTAAGGTGGGTATAT
>Ga0206123_10003134_pt1 | contig 13825 bp, 14 predicted proteins | sample Helgoland_Spring_2_FD_160086 | JGI IMG/M metagenome (GOLD analysis project Ga0206123, IMG submission 160086) | Pelagic subsurface seawater microbial communities from Kabeltonne, Helgoland, North Sea - Helgoland_Spring_Bloom_20160316_1 | ecosystem: Environmental > Aquatic > Marine > Epipelagic ... | reverse complement strand
CGGCAGATATTATTTTTAATGAATTAATAAAACGGGGCTTTATAAAAAAATTATCTAATTAAATATAACTCTAGAGATAATATATTTTAATATAATTATCATTAAACATAAGACAGTTTTATAATATGTGCAGAAACAGCACAGCAATTATTTGGAGGAAAATACTTGAAATTGATTATAAATGAAATGATCGAAGCAGCGCAGAAGGGTCAATTAAAAAAAGTACAAAAACTGTTCGAGCAAGGATTTGATATTAATTACCAAAATAATAAAGGCTGGACGCCTTTAATCGCCAGTGCTGCGCGAGGTCATTACGAAATTCTTGCCTTTCTACTCAAAAATGGTGCCGACCCTAACAAGCCTAACCATAAGGGCACAACTCCCATTATGTATGCAAAAACTTCTTCATTTGGGTCGGGGGACTTACGAGCCCTTGAGTTACTCATCCAATTTGGCGCAGATATAAAGGCTCTAGATATTAAAGGATATTCAGTATTGGATTATATTGAAATACGCAGCAATCTACTTTTAAATTTCTTTAAAAAGGCAATAGATCCATCATGAAAATTTGCTTGCTTACCTACGACACAGCGCACAAAAAAACCATTGAAGTATTTCATGGACTGAATAACCTTCAAAAATACGACATTTCATTTCTAGAGGTTCCTTTTTTTCCGCGCCCCGAACGAAAAGTTCTATTTCGCCATCGTCCCCAACAATTCGAAGGCCTAAAAACACGGCAAATAGCTGAGGCATATAAATTCCCCTTTATCCATTATGATAACCGTGAAACCGCTCTAGCCAATAATGATTATTTAATTGTTTGTGGAGCCAATATACTTGAAGAGAAATTTGCAAAATCTGGTAAAATTATAAATGGTCATGCTGGCCTGATACCCTCTGTTCGAGGGTTAGACTCCTTTAAATGGGCAATCACGGATATGAAACCCATTGGAAATACCTTGCATATCATTGACGAAGAAGCTGATAGTGGCCAAGTGCTTTCACATCTAAGAACACCACTTTATTCAAACGATGATTTGTCTAGTTTCGCAGCTCGCCACTACCAAAATGAAATTTGGCTTCTGACTAATTTTGAATGGTTCTTAAAGAATAGAAATGTCTTGAATCTCGAAACGACCGCACCGCGCAAACGCATGTCAATGCAACGTGAAAAAGTCATGGTCGCCCAATTTGAATCATATAAACGCAAATACGCAATGCAATAGTTAATAACATATTTCTTATACTGAAAATTCACGAATTCTTTATTTAATAAACATTATGATAATGCAGAAACCGCTGTTTCAATAATCATTGTCTGCGTAACTTCATCCAAATATGGGTGCATTGGTAAACTAATAATATTATCTAGACAATCTTCTGTATTTACAAGTCCATTCCTTGGAACAGGGTATCTTGAATAGGCAGTCTGTTGATGCACAGGTTTTGGATAATAACGGGCAGTTGGAATGCCTTTTTCTTTTAATTTAGCAGCAAAATTAGCTTGGTCTTGTACTTCAATTGTAAACTGTGCCCATGTAGAAACGACACCTTCAAGAACAAAAGGTACCCGCAATGCATGTCCGCTCAGCCCTTCAATGTAACGCTTTGCAACAATATTTCGTTTTTTAATTTCATCAGCAAATATTGCTAGCTTTGGCAAAAGAATTGCAGCTTGAATTGTATCTAGCCGAGAGTTAATACCAACTCGAATATTATCATATTTATCTACGCCTTTTCCATGAACACGCAAAGAGGCTAAAACACTTGCCATTTTATCATCATTTGTCAAAATAGCACCACCATCCCCGTAACATCCAAGGGGTTTTGCGGGAAAGAAGCTTGTTGTAGTTGCGTCTGTCCAATGTATAGGGTGCTTACCATTCAATGTCGTCCCAAAACCTTGTGCTGAATCTGCTAGTAATTTTAGATCTTCAGCCTTTGCAATTTCTGACAAAGTAACGTAATCTGCACTTTGCCCAAATAAGTCTACTGCAATAATAGCACGCGGTGTTAATTTACCAGCAGCTTTAATCTCTAAGATTGCTTTAGCTAGGTTATCTGGGTTAATATTATAGGTCTCACGATCTATATCAACAAAAACAGGGGTCGCTCCAACATTGGCGATGATTTCAGCTGTTGCACAGTATGTAAATGATGGACAAAAAACCGCATCACCTGAACCAATTCCCCAAGCTAGCATAGCAAGAAGCAAGGCATCTGTGCCATTCCCACAACCTAAAGCATGTTTGGCTTGACCAAACTTAGCGAGCTCCATTTCAAACTGTTTAACCTCTGGGCCCATGATAAAACTACCATGCTCCAATACATTTTGAATGCCTTTATTAACCTGGTCATCGATGCGTTGTCTTTGTGCTTGTAGATCAATAAACTGTATCGCCATATTAGTTCTCCTGTTATCTAAGCAGATGGTAAATTAAGTGATTCAAGAACGCGCAAAACTCGTAATCCTTCATCAGCGTCGGTAATTGGGGTTGTTCCATTTTTCACACAGTCTAAAAAATGTTGGCATTCTGATTTCAAAGGCTCTCCTTTGGGCACAAAAACAGCTTTTGCATCCGACTTAATAGGCTCTGGTGGGTATTGGTTTTTATCAATTTCATGACGATATAATAATAACTTTTCCTCCCATTCGGCTGTATCATCAAACACAGCCATGGCTTTATCACCAACAACTACAAGTCGCTGTTCTTTGAATGGGTGTAGCCAAGATACAAAAATATGGGCACGACCCTTATTTGGAAAGACAAGGTCAAGACGAGCTTCGTCAGCGATACCCCTTGTAACGAAATCAAGTCCACCACCACGTATTTCAGATGGTACTTCTCCGAATAAAGATAAGATCATAGAGATATCATGAGGAGCCAAAGACCAAAAAGCATTTTCTTCTACGCGAAACTTTCCAATACTCAGACGGTTTGAGTATGCGTATCGTAATTTACCGAGATCGCCAGCTTTGACCATTTCAAGCAGAGTAACAAAAACAGGATGATATTGTAGTAGGTGTCCAACCATTAATACAACATCGGCTGCCTTGGCAGCATCGCGCATAATCTCACCATCAGTAACAGAAAGTGCCAACGGTTTTTCAACATATATATGTTTACCCGCAGCAATTCCTTCAAGAGCTAGACTCTTATGCAACTCGGCAGGGGCTGCAATAGCGATGGCTTTTATTGAGGGGTCGCCCAGTACCTCCTCCATGGTCATAGCAGGAACCTTAAAAGCTGTTGCATGTATTTTTGCTATCTCTGGATTTGGGTCAACAATTGCTGATAAAGCACCAAGTTGAGCAAAATTGCGAGCAAGGTTTTTGCCCCAATAGCCGCAGCCTATCACAGCAAGTTTAACATCCTCTACCATTCATTTAACCTCTAAATACCTGTGTTAGAATTCTGAACCCCTAAGCTATACTAATTTTTAAATCAATGAGTTTTTGATTAGAATTATTACCCATAGAGACAGAGCGAAAAAAGTAAATTCCCAAAGTTTGAAGTAAGAAAATATCTGATAATTTCGAATAGGTATAATTTGGCATTAACTTTAAAATCATAGGCTCCAAGTTCCTTAATGAACTTTTATTTTTAAACGAACTTATTTATTATATCTATTTATTTTGCGAAGCGGTACGGCAGGGTTACCAAAAACATATGTTCCTTCTTTTATAGACTTTGTAACAATAGCCCCTAAACCAATCATTACATTATCACCTATACTCAATTTATTCAGAACTCTAGCACCAGGCGCGACCCAGCACCTTCTCCCCATATTGACGCTACCTGCAATAACTACCTGCGGAGCTATGAAACAATGTTCGCCAATTTTACAGTTATGGCCAATATTTACTTGATTACCTATCATTACACCATCACCAACCTCTGTGTCTTCCAAAGAACCAGTTACAAGAACACTGTTCGCACCTACAATTATATTTCGCCCAAGCACTGCACGTCCTAAATGCGGCATAACTATTTGTTGGTCTTTGTGATCTCGCTCTATAGCTTGGCCTGGCACACCAACCACAGAATTAGCACGGATTATTGTATTCTCACCTATCACTGAACGGTTTGTCACCAATACTCCATGATGCAAGGCAACTTTATCACGTATCTCACACCCTGCATCAACGCTGACGAATGGCCCAATAAAAACGTCGTCGCCCAATTTTGCATCAGATGCTACAACAGAAAATTTATGAATACCTTTTCGTGAACGTTCTAAATCACCGAATAAAGCATGAACTGCTTGAAAAAAATAGCGGCGAGGGTTTTCAACCTCCACAACACTGTAAGGCATGTTCTTATATGATTGTAAACCAATCTGACTCTCCTTGGACGCCTTAACAATCAATATAGCACCTTCAATTATATCAAATTTCTCTAGTGTCCTTGTTAACGTGAAATTTGAAAAACTAAGGACACCTGAACCCGATTGTGAGACTGGCGCAATAGCTCGTATTAACTTAGAATTATCACAAATAAGTTTTGCTTCACTTTCACCGATCTGCGTAATTAAATCTGACAGAGCTAGGCAATTCGACGCTTCAAATAACACTAATTATTTACCTTATCTTGAGTATTTAAGCTGGAGTTTTATATATTATTGTCATCTCGTAATCCGTTCTGTTCAAACATTGGAGATACATCGATAAGATATTCTTTCAGGGAAGCTATCAAATCTGTTCCGGCCATTTTAATTCCTTTGAGAATTGCACTTGAGTAAGAAAACTAATGCCAAATCAACAAATTATTATACATTTTTTTGAATTTCCATAGTTTTCTAGATCATTTTAAAGTAAAGGTATAGTCGAAGATATAGAATTTCCTAAATTTTACGTGTGAATTAGCTTTCTCTTGGAATATCGAGACCCTCTCAACCCATATCTCAAAACAGTATCAGACACAGGATCCCATATATTTGTAATACACAAATAATGATGCTCACCTTTAAAATTAACTTTTTGAGGTGTCTAACTAACCATATTTATTTTAATACTTTTTTTTCATATTGCTTACACAAGCTATATCAAGTTATGGCCAGTAAACTTCTGCATTCTAAACCTTCTCACTTAACAGTTTCGTGTATAATGCCAATAATTTACTTACCTGAGCGTTCCATCCAAATTTCTTAGCCAGACGCTGAGATTCTATGTGCTGGCGCACATTATCGGACTGCGCAAGTAATTTACGCATCTCACAAGCTATATCTCTTGGATCATCTTGCTGAACCAAAGTACCTAAGCCATATTTTTCAGTCAATTTCGCCATCCCGGAAATTTCTTTTCCCACCATAATAGGCACACCACATAAAATAGACTCAAAAAATTTATTTGGTAAAGCCTCTATATAGCTTAGGCCGATATTTTGTGTTGGCATAATTGAAAAATTTGCTGACCGAATATAGTCTAATAAATAAGACTGCTCTATCGGTCCAACCATGTGGAAGCGGTTGGCAATACCAAGTTCAGAGGCGACCAACCGAAAGCTTTCCTCGGCTTTAACTGTTCGAGGGCCGCACGCGACAATATGAAGATCAGGTATATCCACAGCAGCCTCTAGAAAGAAAGGTAATCCTCGGGCTATTTTTAATCCCCCCACATATAAGGCTAAAGGAGTATCATTAGTTATCCCAATTTCCTGTCTAATATTGACCTTAACTGGTTTGGAGTTTATTACATCTGGTGTATTATAAATGATAGTAGGTTGCTCCACCATATGAATTTGAGTATGGATTTCAGCATAACCATGAGAAACAGTAATCAAAGCATCTGCTTGCTTTACGAAATATCCCTCAAGTTTACGAATTTCCTTTTTCCACCGTCTATGACTTGGCTTGTCGCGCGCCACCTCTAACTCATGCGCATCATAAATTAATTTAGCATCTATATCTCTCGCCAGAAAAACACCGACAGGTAAATTAACTAGATCATGCGCATGAATTAAATCAGGCTTATATTTCGCAACCGAATCACGCACCGATACGTAAATCCGTGCTGCGCGGTATTTTACAATGCGCGAGACATAAGTTTCATCCGATTTATCATTTAATAAGATTGCTAATAAACGGGCATGGAAACGCTTTTTCTTATTCTTGTTTTTAATCTCCCGCAAATAAGGATCAGACTTTTTTTGCGCGACATTCAAACCCGGCTGCCCCAATGATTGTATCCAACGGTTAATCATGATATACAACAAAGCCAATCCAACCAAGAAGCCTAAAATAGTTAAAGGTATAATAAGAATAATTAGCGCTAGAAGGCCGGCAACACTAAGTGATAGGTACCGCCTGATCTTCTCAAAGGCCTGAGAAGATTTATAATAGAGTCGCCATGAAATTTGAAGAAATTTACGGTTCGCTTTTCGTAAACGCTTCAACCGTAGATTTCGGTTTTTTTGTAATACCTTAGCTGCTTGGTTTCGGAATTTTCTGTTACTCTTACGCCACTTTAAAATATAATCTATAACGTATTTCATGGAATAAGCTACACTTAGAAGAAAGGCAGTAAAGCAAAAAGTTAGCTTAGAAAACATACCGCCCGGCATCTGAAATAAGAATAACTTTAAACTAGTCCATTGGCTTTTTAGGTTCTGCGCATAGTATAAGGTTTTCACCCAATTGCGTTGATATTGTACACCGTTAAGTTTACTATCACCCACAGGAAGACGCTTGTCACGACAAAAAACACGAACTTCATATCCTTTCGCCGCAATAGCTTCAGCAGATTTAATAACGCGGGTATCCCGAAGGCAATGATTGTCAACTAATACTGCAACTCTTTTTTTTCTCATAAAAATGCCCTAATATCACCAACTTATAAACCATCACTATTCATAAATTTTTTAACTAATTTTGATACCGCTAAGCTTTAACCACACGTTCCTTGTACTTATCAAAAAAATTCTTACTGACATTGCGTGTGTCGACCATAAGAGGAATTGCTCTTACTATTGCCTCATAATCAACATCCGTATGATCAGTCGCAACAAGACATGCATCATAACTTTCAAATAACTGTAAATCCCAGTCGATAGAATTCATGCCTGCAAGGTTAGGGTGCTGACTGTTTTTTGGAATCGTTAGTACATAAGGATCATAATAATCAACTTGAGCACCATGAGAGCGCAAACGAGTAATTAGTTCAAGTGAGGGGCTTTCGCGCATATCATCAATGTTTTTCTTATAAGCGATGCCTAGTAGAAGAATTTTTGAATTTGCAAGAGCCTTTTGATAACGCAAAGATAACTCTTCAAGAAGACGGGAAACGACACGTTCTGGCATACGAATGTTAATTTCGCCAGCTAGCTCAATAAACCTAGTTGAAACCCCGAATTCACGAGCCTTCCATGTTAAGTAGTATGGATCAATTCGGATACAGTGCCCGCCAACTCCAGGTCCAGGGTAGAATGGCATGAAACCAAAAGGCTTGGTTTTAGCCGCATCAATGACTTCCCACACATCAATATCCATATGCTCGAAAATAACTTTCAATTCATTGACCATAGCAATATTAACCCATCGGAAAATATTTTCCATAAGCTTAGTTGCTTCTGCTGTTCTAGTACTCGAAACCATCACGGCCTCAACAATAATCTCGTAAATTGCCTTAGCCATTAGATGTTCGTTTTCACTGTTTGCTCCGACAACTTTGGGTATAGAAGAAGTATCATAATCAGGGTTTCCTGGATCTTCACGTTCTGGCGAATAAGCAATTGCAAAATCTACGCCTGCTTTTAAGCCTGATTCTTCTAATATTGGCTTAATAACATCAGTTGTTGTTCCTGGATATGTGGTAGATTCAAGGATAATAATCTGCCCTGGACGAACTATTTCTTTCAATATCTGGCATGTAGCTCTTACATTAGACAGATCTGGTTGCAAATATTCATCAAGAGGTGTCGGTACACAAATCAGAATTGCATCTGGGTCTTTTAACTCTTCCGAATTTGACGTAGCTCTAAATAAACCTGAATCAAGTAAGCTCTGAACACGCTCATTTCTAATATGTTTCATACCTGATTTTCCGGACATCAAATCATCCACACGACCTTGGTTTATATCATAACCCAAGATACGTGTGTTCTTACGGATGTAAGCCTCAGCCAGAGGCAAGCCCACATACCCCAAACCAATAATACCAATTGTAATAGTCCCAGCTTCTATCTTCTCAAGAAAGGCGTCCTTCATATTTACTTTTTTTATCATATTTTACGCCTATTTCGATTTATGTAAAAACTTTAGATACAAGCCAGTTAACTAATTAAATAACTTTAAGCATTAGATAACTACATCAAAGTTATAGTCAACTAATTCTCTATGGTAGATTTTTTTAAAAATGTCTCTTGCATATATTTTGTATTATCTCAATTTTTTCTAGAAACTCTTTTAAATAAATCACCCAACATTTCAGCCGCTTTATCATCTGAAATACTATAAAAATTTATAACATGTTCATCTTTTTTTAGTTCAGTTAACCCTTGATATAAGGGCCTCAAACCTTCAGGATTTTCTACCAAATTCATCCAATCACCTCCACCGAGATACAAAATTGGACGATTGGCGAAACAATACTCAGCATATTTTCCTGGCAAAGCATGACTTTGCTTTGGCGTATACAAAACTAGTCCATCCGCAGCACATTGCATGGCTTGCGATTGCATTAACGAAACTTGGCCATGGTATGTAATTCTTACACTTGAAGAGGCAATTATGTCTTGCTCATCTTTAGTCAACCGTCCGGCAATATGCAAATGTAGTTCAGGGCGTACTATTGAGGCCTCTTCAAAAATATCTAATAAAGGCTCTAAGTATCTGCCTCGGTCAGATAATGTAAATCCACCGGAATGCACAAGGTTTAAATCTTTTTGCGGGAGATTATATTTTTCAGTTTGTGGAGTGCTAAAATGGCCAATAATTTGACGCGGTACTGTATTAGGGGCAAAGCTTAAAACGTCATTCATTACATAGTTGGATACCGCTGTAAGTCCCGACACATTTTTAAGTGCTTTTTTCGCTATGTATCTTTCGATAAAGCGCCTAAATAATGATCGCTCAATAATTTTGCGGTGGGAGTTATAAAACCATGTATCACGAAACTCTGCCACCCAAGGCACATCGAGTTTTCGTGCCAATCGTGCTCCGACAACATGAATAGACTCCGGTGGACTGGTAGTAAAAATACCATCAGGTTTAATGCCGCTCTCTAGTATGACGCGTTCGACCCGCTTAGACCAACGAATATCAGGTTCGGGCCATAAAATCCAATTACGCAAAAAATTTTTCACATGAGCTGCAGCATTCAACCTAATATTTAAGTATGGTAAATCAGGGTTTAGTCTTATAGCTTCGCCCACTACATGTATTTGATCAGGGTCTTCTTCTAACTCAAACGGAGTCACTAATGTAATTTTGTAACCTAATTTACGCAAAGCGCGCACCAATAGGAATGGCCGCCGTGCGCCCCCACTAATTTCCGGCGGATAGTGCCTTACAAGAAATAAATAATGCATATTTTAGCTGGATATTGTCATAGTCAAATTACTCACTCAAATATTTTTGTATTATTTTTAATTCCGGCATAATTAATTTGTCTGTTAATAATACTGTTTCAATTCCTAGGTCACCGGTGGAGTTTATTTTCATTCTGTATTGATGGGGATTACTGTCACCAAATTGCAAATTACCTTGAGAAATTAAAATGGCAATATTAATCATTTTAGTGATACGTTGATGGCATCTAGTTTGTTTCCCATTTTCATAAACTGATAGCGGTACTCCAGAAGTTGCTTGTGCCATGAAGCCGTTGACGACATTTCTAAACACACAACCGTAAAAAAATTTGGCATGAACTTTTCATTCATCAGGGTCTGTATTCGTTTCAGAAGAATTAGTTTTTAATGTCGGATCACTCCAATCGAAAACTGAGAAATTTTCTCCTAAAGTCTTTATCCATACCTTCGGAATATTAGCATTAGTAGCAACTATAATTTTAAGTGATTTATGTCGATTGGATAGTGCCACAATATCAGTTACATTGCATTCATTTAATAGTCTCCAATCAATAACAAAAATATTTTTACCAACTTCCACCCAATAATCTATCAATTGCATAATGTGTGGATAAATTTGATTAGGAATCTTTTCTAAATGTCTAAAATGGTCTTTAATTACAGCAGATGTAATTAAAATTGTTTGTTCACCGGGTAAATACTCAGTGCCTAAAGTATGAGAATCTATGAACAACTCTTCAACGCGTTCCAATAAATTAAGATAATTGAAGCGTGTAATTACGCCATTTCCTTTCAAGTGTAGAATAAAAGGTAGTTTGTTTGGGAGGTCTTTGTTGATAGATGATTCCCTAGTAATAACATGTTCTTGACTAACCAATAGAGAGTTTTCAATATCGCGTGACATCTTGATCTGAGGAAAAAAACTGGAAACCCCCCCAACACTGCCAAAAATACTTCGCGCTTTATTCATTATTTGCATCATTAAAACTACTTGAAAAGCCAATAATCCGATATTTACCAAATCTTCTCTTCTACTAGCAATCACCGTAAAATAAATAAGACCTAAAATAAAAGCACTAACAATGATTGAAGACGAGGCATCAAGCAATGCTCTTTGCTTACGAAGTTTATAACGACTCTCTAAAAATTTTGTAAATTCAGGTTCCAGACTTTGTTTATCATAAATTTCTATTGGTAAGCGGTAAAGATGATTAAGTAACTTTCCAAGACGATTAGAAAATTCTGGCAATTGCTTACCAAAGTAACTTTCAGATATTGTATATATGCGAGTAGACTGTTTAACCAAAAGCAAACTAGTTATGACTAATATTGAAACTACAACGAGTGCAGCGATCCAATTTAATATCATCAAAAACACCAAAGCCAATCCTATGGATAAAGTTTCGGGAAATATCTTTAGTTGTGCCTGCATAGCCTCACTTGTATGACGTACGTTTCTTGATAAATTCTTAGAAAACCAAGCTCTTTTTGTACTATTTCCCACATCATTTTTATAAAATTCAGTTTTACGATAAATTTCTAAGATACGGTTAGTTTCCATATTAAAAAACTTTAGGTCGATTGTGCGTATCAACAAAGTTTTAATATACACCATGCATTGCTGTAAAAAGATAGAAAGGAATGCTAAAATAAAACTAATATAAAGTGGAACTGTATCAATGAGGTTTGCAGGAAAATCATTTGATTCTGCAGGTGAATTGCCTGCAGTAACACTAAAAATAATCAATGCTGGTGCAACTACCACTAAAATATCTGCAACTATAGAAAGTAAAATATAACCGCATACAGATAATTTACTTATACTTAAGAAAGCAATCAAACGTTGCCATTCAAAAACTGAGAATAGATTTCTTATGAAAGGAACCTTAGGGTAATATTTGTCTGATTTATTCATTACAGGATTACAAGTCCCATCCAACATCAAAGTTAAGTTTCATCTGTTCAAGAAGTTGAATATCAAGATCTTGCCTAAATATCTGTAACTTATCTCTCGGGGTCTGCTCGCCTTCGTTGCTAGTCCACCAAATAGGGTGTGTTAAGAATTGCAAAGCAGTGCCATTCTTAACACTCTGATGATCTAAGGGGCGACCATAATGCCATGCCCCCCTCGAATCTGAGATATAACCAATGTCATGAAAGAATCTCTTTTCATAAGTATGATGAAAACCATTAAACCTATAATCCTCAAAGTTAAACTCTGCAGCATTGGCACTTGGTCTATGAAAGCTTATTAATTTAACTTTTTGATCCGTTATATTTTGCAATATTTTAGCTTCATTTTCGGCTTTTTGTTGTAAATTCACATTTGCTTCTATCTCTAAATGCACAGCCACTTCATGTCCCATCGCCACCATTTCTCGTAAACGTTTTACATTTTGCGGGTCAAGAGTATTATAAAAAGGTGAACTGAGAAGTATAAAATAAACAGAAGTCCAACCAAATTCATTTTCTATTGTGGCTATTTTATGAGCATGCTCGATGCTAACATCAACGTCATGACGTATTAATAAATGACTTTTTCTTGGGCAAAATTCATGAAACGAACGCGCCTCATATCCAATTTCTTTAAATTTTCTTAGTACTTCTATATATTTTTCAGTAATTACATTCATGATATACCTTATTATCATTTTGTACTAAATAGTATATATCTAATGAGGTGTCGCAACAAAATTAAAAAATATGAAAACTTGCACAGTAAAGTAATATTTTTTTACTAACTTAATTTAATAATAAAGGATAAGTAGACTTTAGAGCTATATTTTCTTTGGCAAGCCTAAAGCCCTTTGGCTTTTTGCTATTTTCTCTTTAACTTCCAATATATCAGCTCTTACACGAAGTATTTCCAATCGATTTTTAAGAATTTTAATTTTTTCTGCTTGTTCTAAATCTGAATTCTCTGGATTAGTTGAATTCTCTGGATTAGTTGAATTCTCTGGATTAACAGAATCTTCTGGGTTAACCGCAACTACTATTTCAGACTCGTTTTTTGCATCTGTGGCAGTCATTGATCATTCCTTTTTGTTTTTAACATCTAAGAGGTTATTTGATATTTAAAAATACTATAACTGCAAACTGTATTATATCAATAATTTTTTTCTACATTTCTTGATTATGTAACTAATCAACTGTAGATAGTTATCAAGTAATTTTTCATTTATACATAACTGACAGTATCCTGTTATTATAACACCTCTGAACACTAATTATTTTTTAAAGCTGCTTCACTACGCTTGACAGCAAAGGCCTGTGCCACTATTGACCCGACTTTGATACATAAGCAGTATTATCTGCTTCGGAGATTAACATGAAACGCACATTTCAACCATCTGTATTAGTTCGCAAACGCCGCCACGGATTTAGATCCAGAATGGCAACTAAAAATGGACGCGCAATCCTGGCTCGTCGTCGTGCAAAAGGTCGCAAGGTACTGTCTGCTTAAACAGTTCTTACGTTTTATTGTCCTATGGAGAACTATACCAAACTCGGGGTGCTAAAAACGCGGTCCGAGTTTTTACATGTAAGGTCAGGTAAATACAGGGCATTCAAAAACCTTGTCGTCCAAGCGAATACTAATTCGGGCAGCGAGGCCATAAGGGTGGGGTTTACTGCCACAAAAAAGATTGGCAATGCAGTAGTAAGAAATAAAGCCAAACGGCGCCTAAGACATGTTGCTCGTGAACTACTACCTAAACATGGTTTAAAGGGCGTCGATTATGTTTTTATTGCTCGCAATTCTACTGCATCCACTCCATATAAAAACTTAATGAGCGATACACGTGATGCCCTTGTAAGTATCTCAAAAATGGGCAAAAAAGTATCTAAAAATTAGAACGGCGAAATTATGCAAGACCAAGGCAATGACCAGAAAAATTTTATTTTAGCAATGTTACTATCGGGCTTAGTGCTCATGGGTTATTGGTTTTTCTATGGACAACCATTAGAAGAAATGGCGAGGGAAAATGCTGCTTTAGAACTTAGTCAGGATACAAACAAAGACATTGACTTATCTAACAGAAATCAAACGATAAAAACTAAGGGTCCTACTGGCCAAAGAATTAATATAGAAACCGCCTCTATTTCTGGGTCGTTCAATACAGAAGGCTCAAGATTTGATGATATTGCATTAAAGAACTACAATAAAACCTTAGATGAGGAAGATGGCTTAGTCGTTCTCTTAGCTCAAGAAGGAAAAGAAAAATCAGCTTATTTAATGGACAACTGGACAAATATTAATGGTGGTAATGGGTCAGATACAAAGTGGACATTAGTTT
>Ga0206123_10003126_pt1 | contig 13846 bp, 21 predicted proteins | sample Helgoland_Spring_2_FD_160086 | JGI IMG/M metagenome (GOLD analysis project Ga0206123, IMG submission 160086) | Pelagic subsurface seawater microbial communities from Kabeltonne, Helgoland, North Sea - Helgoland_Spring_Bloom_20160316_1 | ecosystem: Environmental > Aquatic > Marine > Epipelagic ... | reverse complement strand
ACGATTATCCAGCACCAAGATATAATCAAGCATTTTATGAATCATGTGATTTGTTAATGGGTATATCTAAACAAACAGTTAATATTAATAAGTTAGTATTAGAAGATGTTGATAATAGTAAAAGAGTATTTAAATATGTTCCCCACGGTTTAAATCATGAGGGAGATGATTCATATCATCCTATTTCTGATGATGATAAAGAAATGAATGAATTTAGAAAAGGATTATTTAAAAATCAAGAAGTAGATTTTGTATTATTCTTTAACTCAAGGAATATTAGACGTAAGCAAATACCAGATACAATGTTAGCATTTAGGACATTTTTAGATGGGTTACCTGAAGAAAAAGCACAAAAATGTAGATTTGTATTACACACAGAAATCTCAACTAATCATGGGACTGATTTATTAAAAGTAGCTGAGTTTTTATTTGGTGAAAATTATCCAAACGCTATTGTATTTTCAACAGCAAAACTACCAAGAAAATCACTAAACTTCTTATATAATATAGCTGATGCCCAAATTTTATTAACATCAAATGAAGGTTGGGGTTTAACTATTACTGAAGCAATGTTAGCTGGAACACCATTTATTGCTAATGTAACAGGTGGTATGCAGGACCAAATGAGATTTGTAGATGAAAATGGAGAATGGTTTACACCAAGCCCTGAAATACCATCTAATCACAGAGGTACTTATAAAGAACATGGAGAATGGGTACTACCAGTTTACCCAACTAGTAGATCAATTCAAGGATCGCCTCCAACACCTTATATTTTTGATGATAGATGTAGATGGGAAGACGCATCAGAGAAAATAGTAGAGTTATATGGTTTGTCTCGTGAAGAACGTAAAGCTAAAGGATTAAAAGGTAGAGAATGGTGTCTGAGTGAAGAAGCAGGATTTACAGCTAAATACCAAGCTCAAAGAGTAATGGAAGCATTTACTGAACTTTGGGATGTTTGGGAACCAAGAAAAGCATTTGAAATTCATAATGCAACAGAATATAAAGGTAAATTTTTAAATCATAAATTAATATATTAATGAATAAACCAAGTTTTGTAATAAGTTGCCCATATGACACTTATAGTGGTTATGGAGCTAGAGCTAGAGATATTGTTAAATCAATTATTGAACTAGATAAATATGATGTTAGACTATTATCACAAAAGTGGGGTAATACACCTCTAGATTTTTGTTCTGAAAATGAAGAATGGTCTTTCCTAAATAAATTAAGAATACCAGGGATTCAAAATGGTCAAAAACCAGATGTTTGGATGCAAATTACCATCCCAACAGAATTTGCACCTGTAGGTAAATTTAATATTGGCTGTACAGCCGGTATTGAAAGTACAGGTTGTGCTGCTCCTTGGATTGAAGGTTTAAATAGAATGGATATTAATTTTGTATCGTCAAACCACAGTAAAAAAGTGTTTGAGGAAATTAAATTTGAAAAACGAAATAAACAAACAAATGTAGTTGAAGGTGTAGTCAAATTACAAAAGCCAATTGAAGTCATATTCGAAGGATTTAATGAAGATACTTACAAATATTTAAAACCAAGTGAAATATCATTAGATTTAAGTTCCATAAAAGAACAATTTAATTTCTTATTTGTAGGACATTGGATGCAGGGTGCTTTAGGACATGATAGAAAAAATGTGGGTGCTATGATTAAGTATTTTTATGATACTTTTAATAATAAAAAACAACAACCGGGTTTAATATTAAAAACATCAATGGGTAGAAATAGTTATCTAAGTAGAGAACAAATTTTAGATAAAATATTACAAATTAAAAAAACATATCCTACTAATACTAGCTTCCCTAACGTTTATGTTTTAAATGGTTCTTTAAGTGATAAAGAAATGAATGAATTATATAATCACCCAAAAGTTAAAGCAATGGTTAGTATAACTAAAGGTGAAGGGTTTGGTAGACCATTATTAGAATTTTGTTTATCAAAGAAACCATTAATAGTGTCCAGTTGGTCAGGTCATGTAGATTTTTGCCAACCCGAAAATGTAGCAATGTTAGGTGGTAATTTAGAAAATGTACATGAATCAGCTGCTAATCAATGGCTATTAAAAGAAACTAAATGGTTTCAAGTTGACCCAGGCCAAATAAAAACAGCATATAAAGATGTATTTAATAAATATAAACAATATGCAGTTAAAGGCAAAAAACAAGGTTTTTATATTAAAGAAAACTTTAATTGGAATAAAATGAAAGAATTAGTAGGTAACGTTTTAGATAAAAACATACCTGATTTTCCAAAGCAAGTTGAACTAAAAATGCCAGTTGGCAATTTACCTAAATTAAAATAATATGCAATACGATGAGATAATAAATTGTCCTAAATCTGGGGGTGATTTATGTTATAAAATAGAAGTAAACCAAGATATTACTAATTATTTTAGTATGTCATGTGGTTTTTGGACTAATTCTTTAATGAAAGGGGATAGTGATTTTTATAAAGAACAATTAATTACTTTACCTGAATTATATAAAGATTTAGCTTGGATAGATTTAGATACAGAATTAATATGGATCCCAAATCATATTAACATAGCAGAAAGTGGAATGGTATTCGCTTATGGAAAAACAACAGAAGATTGGAAATGGGCAGCAGTTAAATCTAAAAAACTAGACAAACCAGAAGAAACTAAAGATGGGAAAGTAATAGAATATAAACCAGATATGAAAAGCATGAAGTTATTTACAGAACGTGATTACATGGATGCTCTTTCGTATATTGGGATATTACCAGAATAGATATGAAGATAAGTTATGCAATAACAGTTTGTAATGAAATAGAGGAAATAACTCGTTTATTAAATTTTCTTATAAAAGCTAAACGTAAAGAAGATGAAATTGTTGTTTTATTTGATAAGAAAAATGGTACACCTGAAGTATGGCAACGTGTTAGTGAATTAAAAGGAGACCCATGTTGTACTTACTACTCCAAAACCTTTAAACATCATTTTGCTGATTGGAAAAACCAATTAACTGAATTATGTGCTGGAGATTATATTTTCCAAATTGATGCAGATGAAATACCACATGATATATTAATTGAAAGTTTACCTGCTATACTTGAGGAAAATCCTGATAATGAAGTTTATTTAGTACCTAGAGTTAATACAGTATCTGGTTTAACTCAAGAACATATTAGTAAGTGGAGATGGAATGTTGATGCTGAAGATAGAGTTAATTGGCCTGATTATCAATGGCGTATTTGGAAAAATAAACCTGAAATTAAATGGAAAAATAAAGTACATGAAGTATTAGAAGGATACAAAAACTATTCACTAATACCAGCTATGCCTGAGTATGCTTTATATCATCCAAAAACAATACAACGACAAATTAAACAAAACGATTATTACGATACATTATGATTAGTATTATAATCCCAACATATAGAAACCCAGAATATCTAGACATATGTTTAGAATCAGCTACTCAATATCAAAGGTATGAAAATGAAATTATTGTTGCTGTAGATGGTTTTATAGAAGAAAGTCAACATATTTTAGATAAATATAAAGACCAAATTAAAGTGCTGGATTTAGGAGTAAATCAAGGAATGCAACAAGCACTTAATCTAGCAGTAATGAATGCCAGCAATGAAATAATATTCATCGTTAATGATGATAATGTATTTTGTGCTGATTATGATATGGTTATTAAAGAAAATATCAATGAAAGAAGTGTATTAACATTAAATCAAATTGAACCAACTGGACCAGGTATTTTTAACTTCCCAGTAAAGGATTTTGGACGTAATCCTAAAGAATTTGATTTACAAGCATTTATATCATATGAACGTTCTATAAAAACAAAACAACTAACGATTGATGGCGGTATATTCCCTTTTGCAATGTATAAGAAAGACTATATGATAGTGGGAGGATTTGACGTTATGTATCAATCTCCTTTTATATGTGACTGGGATTTCTTCTTAAAATTAGATTTAAACGGTATTGGCTTTACTAGAACACACGAAGCGCACTTATACCATTTTGGTAGCACAGCTACAAAGAATGGGAAACAAGGTGAAATGTTTAAAGCAACTGAAGGACCTGCAGCTCAGTTATTTATGTATAAATGGGGAATTGCCCCTCAATTATTTAATAACTTATCTCATAACCCTAAAAACGGTGAGACTATAAAAGGAATAAAATATGAATAAAAAAGTAAAACAATTAACGAAGCCACAGTTTGAAAAATTTCATAAAGGACTAAAAGGCTATACTGGTAAAGGTGAATTACAAAGAGAAGATTATCTTACAATTAAAAAAATTATTAAAAAAACAAAACCAAAATCAATATTAGAATTTGGATTTAAAATTGGTAGTAGTGCAGCTATGTGGGCTGCTGCTTCACCTACATCAACTATTGTTAGTATTGATATTACTACTAATGAGATTACTAATGAAAACTCAAATAAAATACTTGCTATAATGCAGGGTGGTTTTTTTAAATTGCATGAAACTGATATACATGATTTAAATGCTCAATATTATCAAAGCGATTTAGTATTTGTAGATGGTGATCCATATAAAATTGAATTTGAAGTTGAAATAGCTAAAAAATTAAATCCTAAATACATTGTATTAAATAATTGGTTTCATTCTAGACATAGAGAAGAAGTACAAACAGCATCCCAACATTTTGGGTTTAAATTAATAGAAGCTTTTACTACTGAGTGTGGTTTAGCTTTATTATCTAATAATGATTATATAGAAAATGATTAATATAGTACAATTTGGAGCAAATAGTGGTAATGATCATGTAACTAAATTAATTAATGAAAAAATAATCCCAAGTGGTAAAGAATTTCATTTATATTTAGTTGAACCTATAACACAGTGTATAGAAGAATTAATACAGTGTTATAAGCATGTAAAGAATGTTACATTAGAAGCATCAGCTGTAATTCCAACTCCAAATCTTGTAGATGAAAATGGTAGAGTTAATGTATATTATGGTAAAGGTACTAATTATGCTGTTAGCTCAGTATACAAAGAGCATGTAGAAAAAACCTCAACAGTTGAAAATGAAAAAGGTAGTATAGAAAAATCACAAGTTGAAAAGATAAGGGTTAAAGGTTATACTCCAACTCAACTTTTTGAAAAATGGGGTATAAAAACTATAGATTATTTATTTATAGATATAGAAGGACTTGATAATGAAATAGTACAAGGTATTAAACATAGAAGTGTTGATATTAATTTTATATGTTGGGAACATAGTCACCATTATGGAGGTGGGACGGTTTTAAGGTCATATGAAAACTTATGGGAGTGGAAATATGCAATTGAAAGAACAGGAAATGAATCATACGCTTACAAAAGAACAAAAAATGAGAGTTATATATCGGATATCAGACAGTGGTTACAATAAAGTAAAACCTGATTATATTAATAATGAGGCATGTTTAGCTAATGCTATTGATAAATTTCCAAAAGCATATTGGGATATAATTGCTGATAATGTTTCTAGTGAAACTGATGATATGATTCAAAAATATGTTCCTAAAAGTTCAATATATTATGTAGATGTAGGACATGGAGCTGGTACATTTAATATAGCTTTAGATGGAGCATTAAAATGTGATGATGATGAAATAGTATATTTCCTAGAAAATGATTATTTACACCGACCAGGTTCAGATACAATTTTAGAAGAAGGATTTACATTGGGTGCTTCATTTGTTTCATTATATGATCATCCAGATAAATACTTATCACCAGATAAAGGCGGTAATCCATATTGTGAAGGAGGTGCAGAAGATACTAGGGTATACAAAACGGATTCCGTACATTGGAAAATAACAAATAGTACAACAATGACATTTGCAGCTAAGGTTAGTACATTAAAAGAAAACGAACATACACTTAGAAATTGGACTTCAGGTTCACATCCAAATGATTTTCAAATGTTTTTAGAATTAAGAGATCAAAAACAACTATTAATAACACCGATACCAGGTTATGCTACTCATGGGGAGACAGCTTGGTTATCACCTTTAACAGATTGGAGTAAAATATGAACAAAAAAGTATTAATAACAGGAGTAGCAGGTTTACTAGGTAGTAGATTAGCTGATTGGATAATAGAAAACAAACCAGAATATACAGTAGTAGGTATTGATGATTTAAGTGGTGGTTTTGAAGAAAATATTAACCCAAAAGTAGATTTTTGGCAAATGGATTTAGTTAACCACCCAATTGAAAATTGTTTTGAAGTAAATAAATTTGACTATGTTTTCCATTTTGCTGCTTATGCTGCCGAAGGTTTATCGCCTTTTATACGTGGATACAACTATGATAACAACTTAAAAGCTACAGCCCGCATAGTTAATAATTGCATAAAACACGACGTTAAAAGATTGGTATTTACGTCTACATTAGCTGTGTATGGTCATGGAAGTGGTGGTATTTTTGATGAAGACCAACAACAAGCACCAATAGATCCTTATGGGGTTGCAAAATATGCTTGTGAAATGGATATTCAAATTGCTAACGAACAACATGGATTAGATTATTGTATAATTAGACCACATAATGTCTATGGTATTAAACAAAATATTTGGGACAAATATAGAAACGTATTAGGTATTTGGATGTTTCAACATTTAAATGATATGGATATGACTATATTTGGAGATGGTAAACAAACTAGAGCATTTAGTTATATAGATGATATACTAGAACCACTTTGGAACTCAGCAGTAAGAAAAGAAGCATCAAAAGAAATTATTAACTTAGGAGGCATATCTGAACATTCGATTATGCATTCAGCTCAAATATTACAGAGTGTAATTGGAGGTGGAGATGTTGTATTTCAAGAAGCAAGACATGAAGTTAAACATTCAATCCCAACATTTCAAAAATCAATTGATATATTAGGTTTTGAACATAAAACATCATTAAAAGCAGGTCTAACAGAAATGTGGGAATGGGCTAAAAAACAACCTATGAGAGAACGTTTTGTATGGCCTAATTATGAGTTAGAAAAAGGTATTTATTCATTTTGGAAAAATTAGTAGTATGAGTATAGGAATTATAGGTCAAGGATTTGTTGGTAATGCTATTTATCAAAAATTTAAAAATTATTACAATGTTAAAACATATGATATTAAAGGTATAATTCATTGTAATAGTTCAGAAGCAGAAACATTAGATAACGAAATTGTATTTATATGCTTACCAACACCAATGAATAAAGATGGTAGTTGTCATACAGGTATAGTTCAGGCAGCTATTGAACGTGTAATTAAGTTTGGAACAGCTAAAACTGTAGTAATTAAATCTACTGTTACACCAGGTACATGCGCTAAATGGAATAAAAAATATAATATAGATGTTGTATTTAATCCTGAATTTTTAACAGAAGCTAATGCTGTATCAGATTTTGAAAATCAAACACGAATTATTTTAGGCGGTCCTAGAACATCAACTACTAAATTAAAACAAATATTTTCAAAAGCATTCCCAAAAGCAACTATTGTTAAAACCGATTCAACATATGCTGAAATGGTTAAATATGTTACTAATAGCTTCCTGGCAACTAAAGTATCATTTGCAAATGAAATGTATGAAATATGTAAAGGGTTAGATGTTGATTATGATAAGGTAATTGAATATGCTTGTTATGATGAACGTTTAGGCAAATCACATTGGAACGTACCAGGACCAGATGGTGATTTAGGATATGGTGGGCATTGTTTTCCAAAAGATGTTAAAGCTTTAATTGAAGTAGCTAATAATATTGATATTTTCCCATTAATGTTAATTGCAACTGATGAAAAAAATGAGCAAACACGAAAAAATAAAGATTGGAAAGATATGAAAGGTCGAGCAATTCTTTAAAGACTCCCGCGCAAATATTTGGTTACCCGGAGGAGGGTTCGTATATTTACAGGGTAAATAAGAATAATAATTAAAAACAATAAAGGTTATGTCAAATTTAGAAAATCAATTAGATTTATTTCAAGGAGTATTATTAACAAATAAGCAAGAGCAACAAATTGCTACTTGGGTTGAAGGTATGGCTAAAAGAGCAGTTGCACTTCAAGATGAGGTTAACACAATAATGTTAATGTTAGATAGAGCAGGTTTTGTTCAAAATGAAGATTATAAATGTAATTTTGAAGTTTTTGAAGTTACTAAAGAACAAGAATTTGGTTATTCTTATAATAATACAAATTTTGAGCATGAAGTTACTTATATGAATGCTGTAGGTGGTGTTTCACTTATTATTAACCATATTCATGAAGGTAAAATTAAAAAAAGTAATGCTGGTGTGGATAGAGATGGTGATAAATTAATGTGTTCTACTGTTACTGACCAATATAGATATTACAAGCCAAGTTCATTATTAACCAGACTTAAAGGATATAATACCAGAAAAGTATCTGAATTGTCAAGAAATAAAGCAGAAAAAATAGCAGTAGATAAAATAATTACTAAATATAAAAAATTATATCCTAAAGCTGTTGTTTATAGTAGTACTGATTATTATAGAGGATCTTACCAATCATTTCCAATAGTTAAAGTTAAATTTGCTTCTGGTAGTGAAGTTAGTTTTACTTTAGGTTATGGTGATGAATTAGAAAAAGAAAGATTCCACAAAAAATATGATGCTATAAATGAAAGTACTGAAATATTAATGGAAAGATTTAATAATCAAAAAGCTAAATAATATGTTAGAATATACTGAGTTTATAAAGGCAATGCGAGCTACAAGTAGCAGCACAGATAAGGTTCAAATTATTAAGGACGCGGGTAGTGATATTCATACCTTGTTAGAATATACTTATAACCCATTTAAACAATATTATGTTACAAGTAAAACTTGTAAAAAAAATTACGATAAAGTCAACCGAACTGAGGACTTAGCTCTATATGAGTTATTAGATAAATTATCTAATAGGGAAGTAACAGGACACGATGCAATAGCTTTGGTAAATAGCTTTGCCGAGCACAAACATGACCCTCTTATTTACAAAATTATAGACAAGGATCTTGGCATTAGAGCCGGAGCTAAAGTCATCAACAAAGCAGTACCTGGGTTAGTACCTGAGTTCTCAGTCGCATTGGCTCAAGAATATAAAGGTAAATGTGATTGGGTAAATGATGATTGGTATGCTAGTAGAAAATTAGATGGTGTTAGATGTTTAGCTGTTGTTAATTATGAAGGTGAATGTACACTATATTCTAGAATGGGTAAAGAATTAACTACATTAAATAAAGTAAAAGAGGCGATTGAAGCAACAGGTATTATTAATACTGTATTTGATGGTGAAATTTGTTTAATTGATGAAAATGGAGATGAGGATTTTCAAGGTATAATGAAACAGTTGAGACGTAAAGACCATCAAATTGAGAATCCAGCTTATATGATATTTGATATGATTCATAAACCGAATTTTGATGCTCAAAAAGGTGGTCCTATTTTAAGTCAAAGATTAGGAGCACTAAGAGGATTCTTAACAGGTAGATATATTACAACTGATATTTTACGTTATACAGAACAATTCCAAATAACAGATGGTAGACACTTTGATAAATGGGGTCAAATAGCAACTGATAATAAATGGGAAGGATTTATGGTACGTAAAGATGTTACTTATGAAGGTAAACGTAGTAAAAATTTACTTAAAGTAAAAAAATTCTATGATGCTGAATATAAAGTAATAGATTTTGATATTGATGATCATGAAGTAGTTAGAGATGGCAAATCAGAAACAATTAAAATGTTATCTCAAGTATGGATTGAACATAAAGGATTTAAAGTAAAAGTTGGTAGTGGTTGGAGTCAAGAACAACGTTTACAATATATGGATGGTTCAATTGTAGGTAAAATTATTACTGTTCAATATTTTGAAGAAACTAAAAACGATAAAGGTGGAATCAGTTTAAGATTTCCAACTGTAAAAATAGTACATGGGGAAACAAGAGAAGTGTAAAGTACATTATTGTACTAACGAAAGGGAGTTTGGTAAAAATGGTCAATTAATGAACTATTGTAGCCACTGTAAAAAATTAAATCTACTTAATAAAAGTGGTACATGGGAGAATCCCCATATAATTTTTAAAAATAATATAATTTTTAATGATGTAACTGCTTTAAAATGTAATTATGATTTTTGGCAAGATGGAACTAAATGTGGTGACACTAAACAAAAATACTTAGCAGTACCTGATATAGATAAAAAGTGGGTATGGGGTATGTTTGATGTTGATCATATTAAAAAACCAACAAAGTGGGACATAAAAAATAATAAATGGTATTGCGCCTACACAGGTAAAATCGAACACCCTAGCAATTACCAGTTAATTTGTAAAGATTGTCATAGAGTAAAAAGCCATAAAAATGGTGACTATGATGGAAGTAAAAATAAAAAAACCAAACTAAATTAATATTTATGTTACAGACTATTAAAAACACTACTATGAAATATAAAATGATTGCTTGTAAATGTTGTGGGGAACCAATGCCTGAATTAAGGCTAACCCAATATGGATATAATTTTTGTGTTACATGCTCTGAAAATGGTAAGGGTGAAGGTAAAAAACACGGTATCCCTGTTATGATGGGTGAAGGTGATCATACTTGGATTGAAACTGTTATAATGGATGATGCCCAATATGAATCTTATCAACGTAATGAAAAGGCATTAAAAGATTTACCTAAAACTAATAAGGCAGAAATGTTAAATATGGATAAGGAAGAAAGAAATTTAATAGGGCCTATGACAATTAAAGACGAGAATGGCAAATAAGAAGAAATTCTTAAGTAAGGAACAAATAGTTGCAGCTCAAGGTAAAACATTATCTAATATGGCTGCAGCTAGGTACTTACACGTTTCATACCAGCATTATAAGAAATATGCTAAAATGTATAACTTATTTGAAGGTCATAAAAACCAAGCAGGTAAAGGTATACCTAAATATTTAAGGGGTCCTAAAAAGATGCCTCATATGCTTGAAATAATTGAAGGTAGAATAGCAGCTTCATCTTTTGAGCCTGCAAAGCTTAAATATGCCCTTATAGAACAAGGATATTTATTAGATGAATGTGCTGTATGTAGTTTTAAAGAAAGACGTGTATTAGATTATAAATCACCATTATTATTAAATTTTAAAGATAATAATAGCAATAACTACAGTTTAGATAATATTGAATTATTATGTTATAACCATTACTTTTTACAAGTTGGAGATATATTTAATAAACAAGATGAAAAACAAATTGAATCTAAACAAGAACAATACAAAACAACTGAAAATGTAGAATGGGAAGTAGATGATTATCATCTACAACGTTTAAAAGAATTAGGTTTAGGAGATGATGATGATGATCCAAACCAATATGTAAGTAGAATATGAAAAAAATAAAATCATTAAATAAAAAACATCATAAAATTACTCGTGATTACGAAAAACAAAAAAGTAAACACGTTGAAAAATTAACAGATAAGTTACTTAAAAATGATGAAAAAACCCAACAATTAAAATCAAAAACAATGAAGGGTGATTTTCTTAAAAACTTTTAATATGAATGATAAAAAATATAGAATTTTCATTTTATTGTTAGCTACATTAGCTTTATTTTCATTAATGGCGTTTACAACTTATAGAGCTAAAATAATAAACCCTATAATTGAATTACCTGTTAAAGGTATAACTATAATACCAACTGAACCGTTAACTGTAGATAAAATTGAATTAACAGTAACATCTCACCAAGCATTTTTAAATGCAATTGGGTTTAGAGAATCAGGTAATAGATATGATATTGTAAATCGATATGGTTACATGGGTAAATACCAATTTGGTAAAAAAACACTTAGAGGTTTAGGGTTTAAAGTAAGTAAAGAAGAATTTTTAAATTCACCTTTATTACAAGAACAGGCAATGTATGCTTTATTGAAACAAAATAAAAAATCATTACGTAAATATATTACTAAATATAATGGTAAATATGTTCATGGAATATTAGTAACTGAATCAGGTTTATTAGCTGCAGCACATTTAGGAGGTGCTGGTAGTGTTAAGAAATGGTTTAGAACAGGTAAAGTAAGAAAAGATGGGAATGGAGTAAAAATTACTTCATATATGGAAAGATTTGGAGGTTATGACTTAAACGTATGATAGATAATTTAGAATTATTTAAAAAACAAGGTTATATACATTTAAAAGATTATATACCTAAAAATATATTAGATGATACTCGCTCTAGAGCTATTAATTTAAAATTAAAATATAAAGACAGAGAAGGAGAACCAAGACATAATGGCTCAGGCACATTTTGGAAAGGATTAGAATTAGCTAGTACATTAGATCCCAATTTATGGAAAAACTATACAAGTGGTTTTATGTATGATATTAGTAAATTGTATTTAGAATCAGAACCTTATTTATTTAATGACCAAGTTGTAGTTAAATTACCTAATGAACACTTCCATTTTGATCCACACTATGATAACCAATTTGGTCCTGAGGGTAATCAAAAAACAATAAATTGTTGTTGGATATTAACTAATATGCCTAAAGAAACCGGTCCATTAAGTTGTTTAAACGTAGAAACACAGCAATATGATCTACTACCAGCAGAAGCAGGTGATATAGTTATAATCGAGGGTAATACATTACATAGTTCAACTGAAAACAAATCAGATAGAATAAGAGCATTGTATGCTTGTGTTTATTCTAGTAAGGCAATTGGTAATTTTGATAAAGGATACTATAATGAGAAATTTTAATAACATGACAATAAGTTCAGTACAACTATTTAATAATATGACTGATGAAGACTTTATGTATGTACATGAAGCAGGCAAATTAAGTGATCTTTGTGTAGCATTATCACTTGATTTACAAGAAAAAAAACAGGATGATAAAGAAAGATACGAAGCATGATAAAACCAGAGTGGCATTGGATGTATTTTAACGATGAATGGAATGGAAAAGAAAAAACCAATATTGAAACAGGTAGTCTTGACTCAACAGGAGATCTGGGATGCGATGAAACCTAACGTGCATAAGAGTAAAAAAACTTACACAAGAAAACAAAAACATCCGCATAAAAACTAGGATACCCGAAGGAGGGGTCGTATATTTACGGGGTAAATAAGAAAAATAAAGGTTATGCCCATAGTAGAATTCACAAATTTAAACAAGTACGGAAACATGAGAACCCGTAGATTCTGGAGAGAAAGTTCCAGTCTATCATTTAATCCAAAGGGATTTGGTCCATTTGTTAGTTATAGATTATTCAAATATGATTATGAAGGACATATGTCACCTGGAATAGTAAAAGTAGGTGGTAAAACATACATTGTTCCATCTTGGCAAGAGGTATTACCTGAAACTAGATTAGAAGATATTAATTGGATTAAACCAAAACCAAAGAAAAAAGCAGAAACAGTAATAGTAGAAACTCCAAGTTCAAAAGGTGATAAAATGTATAAAACACGTTTTTATCCAGATACAGGTAATTATAGTTGTACTTGCCCTGGTACTTGGATGAGTAATAATAATTGTAAACACATTAAAAAATTAAGAAATGAGCAAGAAGGAAAATAGATATGTAGTACAAATGGAAATGTATGTTTATGCTGATAATGATTATATGGCTAGAAAACGTGCTAATGACTTAAGATTGTCAATTGATAATAGAAGACATTCCCAAGATGTAGTAGTTAAGGAAATAGGTGAGCAACCATTTGCTAGTTTTGATTATCGTAAATTAGATGATCCAACATTTACACCTAAAGATATGTTAGACGAACCATTACCATTTTAATATGCAGGAATTAGAATTATTAGATAA
>Ga0206123_10003123_pt1 | contig 13856 bp, 9 predicted proteins | sample Helgoland_Spring_2_FD_160086 | JGI IMG/M metagenome (GOLD analysis project Ga0206123, IMG submission 160086) | Pelagic subsurface seawater microbial communities from Kabeltonne, Helgoland, North Sea - Helgoland_Spring_Bloom_20160316_1 | ecosystem: Environmental > Aquatic > Marine > Epipelagic ... | reverse complement strand
ATGTTTGCAACATGAAAATTGAAAACACACAATCGCAAATGCGAAAAGGGATTTTGGAATACTGCATCCTTTCCATCTTAAAAAATGGAGAGGCCTACCCTTCTGATATTATCGAAAAGCTAAAAAATGCTAAAATGATAGTAGTGGAAGGAACGCTTTACCCCCTACTTACTCGCTTAAAAAATGCTGAACTTTTACAATACCGTTGGGAGGAATCAAGCGCAGGACCACCCAGAAAGTATTATTCTATTACTGAAAAAGGAAATACCTTTTTATTAGAATTAGATACAACCTGGAAGGATTTAGCAAAAGCAGTACGATTAACCACTAAAACACTAAAAGATGAATAAGACAGTAAACATTAACCTAGCAGGAATTGTATTTCATATTGATGAAAATGCTTTTGAAACACTAAACAATTACCTAAATGCACTTAATAATCATTTTAAAAATGAAGAAGGTAGAGATGAAATATTAAAAGATATTGAAGGGAGAATTGCTGAGCTTTTTACTGAACGAATGATAAAAAAAGAAGCGATTTCACTTACTGATATAAATGAAGTAATTACAATAATGGGCGAGCCTAGCCAATATGATGAAGAAATTGAACCAGAAAAACCGCAAGAACAGCAGCATAAAGATGAAGACTTAAGACAAGGAAAAAGAAGAAAAGTTTTCAGAGATGAGGAAGGTAGAATGATTGGTGGAGTTTGTAGTGGATTGGCTCATTATTTTGATATAAATGTCTTTTGGTTTAGAATTATATTTATAATTCTATTATTTGCAATTGGTGGAGGACCTTTAATGTATATAATTCTTTGGATTGCAATACCTTCTGCTAAAACCACTGCCGAAAAACTAGAGATGAAAGGAGAAAAAGTAAACATCAATAATATTGAAAAAAATATTAAAGATGAATTGAATATTATAGAAAATAAAATATTAGATTTTGACAAGAAATACACAAAAGAAATATTTGGAGCAAATAGTTTTTTCAGAAAAATAGTGGATTTCTTTATCCGTGTAATTACAGGGATATTTAAATTTATTGGAAGTTGCTTTGGATTTTTTTCGATTGCATTAGGCGGATTTCTTCTTTTAATTATTTTCTCTCTTTTATTTTCTAGAGAAGCAGTTTTATTCCAAAACGATTTATTATTTACGTATGTATTAAATGATTCTATCTTTAGCGACACATTAGGAACATGGCTCTTTCTCTTTATTGGAATACCAATTGTTGCAGTTATTCTGTTTGGATTAAGATTGGTTAATAACACCAAAATCCATATGAATTACAAAATAGGAATATTTGTTTTATGGCTAATATCTTTATTTTTTCTTCTTAATTCAGCAAAAGATATTTCAATAGAATTTCAAGAAGAAGCAAAAAATACAATTATTGAAAATATAATCACAGAAAGTGATACTCTTTATTTAAGTATGAATAATGTTGATAGAGTGTTCGATAATGCATTTGACGCAAAAGGATTTAAAGTCACTCCTTTTGAAGATAACTTAATCGGCATTGGAATGCAGTTAGATGTTGTAAAAAGTAAAAATGATGACTTTAATTTACTTAAAGAAGCTACTGCAAGAGGTAAAAATAAGCATCTAGCAAAAAAAATGACAGAAGGAATTGGTTTTGAATTTACACTAGAAGATGATAATCTAATTTTTGATGACTTTTTCACTATTTCTACACAAGAATGGCGTATGCAAGAATTAGATTTAACTTTAGAATTACCTGTTGGTATGGTTGTTTTCTTAGATCATAGTTTAGAGGACTTAATTTACGACATTAAAAATGTTCATAATATGTGGGATTATGATATGCTTGGCCACTATTGGAAAATGGAGAAAGAAGGTCTTAGTTGTATTAGTTGTGAATAACAAAAAAGATATATTTGTCGAATGAAAAAAGAAACAATTAAAAAAGATTCTGAGTACTATATTGGTGTTGGCTTATGTTTTGGTGTAGCATTTGGTGCTGCTTTCGATAATATTGGCTTAGGTATTTGTCTTGGTTTAGTTTTTGGTGTAGCCATGCAAAAAAGAAATTCTAATACTCAGGAATCTCCATAGGTTGTGCATTTGTTTTACCTTTTTGTAGATCAAATAAAGGAGGGTGTGATGGACGTAAAGAAAATCTAACTTTAAAATGACAAGAAAAGAAATATTTATTAAGGCACTTCATCTAGCTAAAACACCCATAATAGTTTCTCTGTTTGTCACTCCAATTCGTTTTTTACTTGAACTAGCTGGATTACCTGAAAATATTATTTTCATTATTGGACTACTCTGGCTAACCTTAGCGTTTGCAGTTTATTGGGGTATTAAATTATTTGAAAAACAACGTCCATTCCTTCTCTTACTCTTGAGTTTAATTATATTTGCACCTGTTTCGAGACTTACAGTTGTAATTGCTTGGTTGATTGATACTAGATGGGAAATAGGGACTCATTATGTCCTGATTCATGATAGTCTTGCGCAAGCTGCATTTCAACAAGTTGTTTTCGGTTCTTTAATTCAAATTATCCCTGGTTTCTTACTAGGATCGTTGACAATCATCATCATGAAATACAGAAAAACTTAAACATGATACTGATAATCAAATGCTTTATGAAAAAATAAAAAATGAACAATGAAGAAAATAACACTAGCACTACTAACGCTTTTATGTCTTAACTTATCAGCACAGGAATACTTTCAGCAAGAAACAAATTATACAATTGATGTAACTTTAGATGATGAAAACCATACTTTAAAAGGAATGGAGTATATTGATTACACCAATAATTCTACTAACGATTTGGAGTTTTTATGGTTTCATATATGGCCAAATGCATATAAAGATAATACAACAGCTCTAGCAAAGCAAAAACTAGAAAATGGGAGCACTTCATTACATTATGTGTCTGAGGAAGAAAAAGGCTATATTAATGGTTTAGATTTTAAAGTTGATGGGGAAAGAGTAAAATGGGATTACCACTCTGAGCATATTGATATTTGCAAATTATTACTTAATAAACCCTTAAAAGCTGGACAATCAATAAGGATTTCAACTCCTTTTTTTGTAAAAATCCCTGACGCAAAATTCTCTCGTTTAGGTCATGTTAATCAATCCTATATGGTTACTCAATGGTATCCAAAACCAGCAGTATATGATAAAGATGGATGGCACCCTATGCCTTATTTAGATCAAGGAGAGTTTTATTCAGAATTTGGAAGTTTTGATGTAAGCATTACTCTTCCAAGTAATTATACAGTTGGTGCAACTGGTAATTTGCAAAACAAAGGGGAAATTGCTCGTTTAAACAAATTAGCAGAAGTCACTGATACTATTACAAAATTCAGTAATGACATGAGTTTTCCATTGTCAGATCTAAGCACTAAAACATTAAGATATATTCAACATAATGTGCATGATTTTGGTTGGTTTGCTGATAAGCGTTTTCATGTTTTAAAAGGTGAAGTTGAATTGCCAAATACAAAAGAAAAAGTAACTCTATGGACAATGTTCACCAATAATGAAGCAGACCTCTGGAAAAACTCTATAGAATACATGCATGATGCAGTTTATTATTACTCCCTCTGGAATGGAGATTACCCTTACAAACAATGTACTGCTGTAGATGGAACAATATCAGCTGGAGGTGGTATGGAATATCCGAATGTTACTGTAATTGGGGAAAGTAGAACTGCAATTGCCTTAGAGGAAGTAATTATGCATGAAGTTGGGCATAATTGGTTTTACGGTATGCTTGCAAGTAACGAAAGAGATCATCCTTGGATGGATGAAGGATTGAATTCATTTGATGAATTGAGATATATGCGTTTAAAATATCCAGAGCACAACTTGTTAAATAATGAAATTCCTCATTTTTTCACAAAAATGCTTGATTTAAAAGATTATACAAATAAAAATATTCAAGGGGAATTGATGTATTTTATGAATGCTTGGACAGGTAAAGACCAGCCAATTGAACTACATTCTTGTAAATATACAGGCATGAATTATGGAGGAATAGTTTACTCAAAAACTGCAATTGTTTTTGATTATTTAATGGCTTATTTAGGAGAAAATATGATGAATAAATGCAAACGCACTTATTTTGAAAAATGGAAATTCAAACACCCACAACCTGAAGATTTAAGAGCAGTTTTTGAAGAAGTAAGTGGTAAGAATTTATCATGGTTTTTTGATGATATGATAAAAACAACTAAGCATCTAGATTACTCTATTTCAAGTATTAAAAAAGAAACTAAGGACCTTTTGATCACACTTAAAAATAAAGGAGAAATAAACGGACCTGTAATTATTAGTGGTGTAAAAGATGGAAAAAGCATGACTCCACTTTGGGTAGAAGGATTTGAAGGAGAAAAAACTGTTCGTTACTTTAATGGAGATTACGATCATATCCGAATTGACCATAATGGATATATGCCTGAGATAAATCGTAGTAATAACATAATGCGTACAAAAGGGATTTTTAAAGCAACTGAGCCAATAAAACCACAGATTATTGGAAGCTTATATCATCCTGAGAAAACACAAATCTTCTTTCATCCAATAATGAATTATAACATTTACAATAAGCATTCTTATGGATTAAAAATTTATAATCAGTTTTTACCAAAAGGTGGGTTTGCTTATAAAGTTACTCCATTGTACAGTAATGGAACAAAAGATTTTACTGGTGAAATAAAGCTCTCTTACAAAAAGTTTAGTCAAACCGCCAAATACCATAGCTTAACATTAAGTGTTGATGCTAGGCAATATCTGTATGATTATAACAAAGAATATACAAGGATTACGCCTCAATTAAATATTGAATTCAAAAAACCTTCTTTAAGAAGTAAAATCTATAAATATTTAAATACCTCTTATGTTCATTTAGTAAAAGAAGAGGAAACTCTAGGTTTTATTAATGCACAGTTTGGTTATGCAAACAACAGAACTATTAATCCATTTTCAGCCTACTCTTCAATTGAAAAAGGATATAATTATAGCAAAATTCAATTAGGTGGCTTTTTTCGAAAAATGATTAATCAAAAAAAGCAGCTCAATATTAGAGGGTATATAGGCTATGTAAATACAGAGGATAATATATATAACTTAAAAATGAGTGCTTGGAACGGATCAGATGATTACATGTTCAATGAAAGGGTATTTTCTAGAGATAATAGCTCTAACCACAACTTACCATACCAACAACAATATTTCTCAAGAGAAGGTGGGTTAAAGCATTTTACAAATGATTCTTTAAATTCAAGTCAATTTCTTGCATCAACATATATTGATTATAATTTACTCAAACCCATGTCATTATATGCAGAATTGGGAACAAATGGATCTAAAATTGCATATGGAAGTGGATTTACACTTAATGCTATTGCAAATGGCCCTGGATTTAATGGAGGATTACAACTTTACCTCCCTTTAATCACAGAGGAAGGTGTAGTACATTTTGATAACTATTCAAATATCTTAAGATTTAATTTGTATTTTAATCTGGGAGGATTAAAATTTGACTAAGAATTAAAATATTTTTCCAGGATTTAAAATCTGATTCGGATCAAAAAGTTTTTTAATTCCTTTTTGTAGTTCTATGTTTTTATCAGACAAAACAATACCTAAATATTCCTTCTGAACTAAACCTATTCCGTGTTCACCACTAATTGTTCCTCCTAAATTTTTGGTAAGTTCAAATATTTCTCTGATTCCAAAAGTGAGTTTATTGTTCCAATCAGAGTCAGACATCTCTCCTTTTATAATATTTACATGTAAATTTCCATCTCCTGCATGTCCATAGCAAACTGAATTGAACCCATATTTTGCACCAATTTCTTTTACTCCTATTAATAGTTTTGCTAATTCAGCTCTAGGGACTACAGTATCTTCTTCTTTATATACCGAATTTGCTTTTACAGCCTCACCTACCGCTCTTCTTAATTTCCATAATTGTTCTTTTTGACTTTCACTATCAGCAAGAAGAATCTCTCCACAATCAAATTGTCCCATAACTTCAGCAATTTTTTCACAATCCTTATAAAGTAAATCAATATCATTTCCATCAACTTCAACTAAAAGATGAGCTTGTACATCTTCTAGTATTTGAATTTCTACATCAGTGTATTTTATTGTCCAATCTATCGCATCCCTTTCAATAAACTCTAAAGCTGATGGAGTAATTCCAGCTCTAAAAACTGCTGATACTGCTTCACAAGCTTTTTCAGCAGAAGAAAATGGTGCGAGCATGCTAATATCTTTGGTTGGCAAAGGGATAAGTTTGAAAACAATTTTAGTAATAATCCCTAGAGTACCTTCACTTCCAATCATCAATTGTGTTAAGTTGTATCCAGTTGAATTTTTAAGAACATTCGCTCCTGTCCAAATAATTTCTCCAGTAGGTAAAACAACTTCCAAGTTTAAAACATAATCTTTTGTAACACCATATTTCAGTGCTTTCGGACCACCAGAATTCTCTGCCAAATTTCCACCTAGAAAACAACTTCCTTTACTTGCAGGATCTGGCGGGTAAAAAAGTCCCTTCTCCTCTACTGCATCTCTAAAAACTTGATTGATAACACCCGGCTCAACCTTTGCTTGTAAATTTCTTTCATCAATTTCAATAATAGAATTTAACCGTTCTGTACTTAAAGCAATTCCTCCTTTTATAGGCAAACTTCCGCCACTTAAACCAGTTCTTGCTCCACAAGGTGTAATAGAAATTAATTTATCATTGCAATAGGTTATAATTTTTGAGATTTCCTCAGTAGTTTTAGGTTTTAATACTACTTCTGGCGGATAAGATAAATCCTCAGTTTCATCACTACTATATTCCAGTAATTTGTCTTCATCTGAAAAAACAAAATCAGTACCAACAATTTCTTTTAAAACTGCTAAATCATCAATATTTATCTTCTTGTATTCCACATCACAAATTTAATTAAATTCGCCACAGCTAATTTAAACTTACAATTCAAAATGAAAAAATTACTAACACTTTTACTAGCACTATTAATTATCACTCCAACTTTTGCTCAAAAAAGAGATATTACACTTGATGATTTATGGAAGAATTATACCTTCTACCCTAAAAGTTATAGTGGACTGAACTCAATGAATGACGGTGAGCACTATGTAACAATGGAAAAAACTGATAATGGACAAGAAATTATAAAATATAGATTTAAAAGTGGTAAAAAAGTAAGAACCCTTTTTAAAAGTAATAATTTTGAGATTCCAAAAGTAGGTAGGTACACCTTTAGTCAGGATGAAAAACAACTTTTATTAGCAACCAAAACTGAGGGAATATATCGTTATTCTAGCAAATCAGTATATTACATTTACAATGTATTTACAGATAAACTCAAGAAGCTATCTGATGACAAAGTTATGTATGCTACTTTCTCACCTAATGGAGAAAAAGTAGCTTATGTCCTAGAAAACAATCTTTTTATTCAAAACATTAAAAGTGGAGCAATAACACAAGTTACAACTGACGGAAAAAAGAACCATATTATAAATGGTGCTTCTGATTGGGTTTATGAAGAAGAGTTTGCATTGGTTCGTTCCTTTGAATGGGCTCCTGATGGAGAGCATATTGCCTATTATAAATTTGATGAATCACAGGTAAAAGAATTCTCAATGGATTTGTTTAAAGGAGGCTTATACCCTACCCAGGAAGTGTTTAAATACCCTAAAGCAGGAGAAGATAACTCAGTTGTAAAAGTGTACTTCTATAATTTGGAACAAGATAAAAGCACTTATATTTATACAGAGAAAGATTACGAATATATTCCAAGAATTAAATGGACTAACAACCCAAAAGTTTTAGCCCTTTATGGAATGAATCGCCATCAAAATGAATTGGATTTTGTTCTAGCAAATGCTGAAGATGGAAGTAATAAAGTACTATTTACTGAAAAAGACAAATATTTTATTGATATTCATGATAACCTAACTTTTTTACCAGAAGATAATTTTATTTGGACTTCTGAAAAAGATGGTTTTAATCATATTTATATAAAAGGTTTGGATGGATCAGAGCAGCAGATCACAAAAGGAGAATGGGAAGTAACTGCATTTGATGGTGTTGATAGTGATAAAATGGAGATATATTACAGATCAACAGAAGAGGGATCAATAAATAGAACACTTTATGTGCAAAATTTGGAAACTGAAGAAAAAAGAAAACTTAGCACACAAATTGGAGATAACTCAATAAAGTTTAGCGAAAACTTTAAATATTACATGAATAGTTACTCCAATGCTAATACAGCTCATTATTATACGCTACATAACTCAAGTGGAAAACAATTAAAAATTCTAGAAGACAATGCTGAATTTAATAAGGAAATGGAAGAATTCAATTTAACTGAGAAAGAATTTTTCACTATCAAAACTGAAGATGCTGAACTAAATGCTTGGATGATTAAACCACCTGATTTTGATAAAAACAAAGAATATCCTCTTTACATGTTTTTATATGGAGGTCCAGGTTCGCAACAAGTAACCAACTCTTTCGGCTGGACGAATTACTACTGGTACCAAATGCTTGCTCAAAAAGGATATATAGTAGCATGTGTGGATAATAGAGGGACAGGGGGGAAAGGATCAGAATTCAAAAAAATGACTTACAAAGAACTAGGGAAATATGAAACTATTGATCAAATAAATGCCGCAAAACACTTTGGTAACTTATCTTACATTAATGCAAATAGGATAGGTATTCAAGGCTGGAGTTACGGAGGTTATATGTCATCATTAGCAATTACAAAAGGAGCAGATGTATTTAGTCTTGCCATTGCTGTGGCTCCAGTAACCAATTGGCGTTATTACGATAATATCTATACAGAACGCTACATGCAAACTCCACAAGAAAATGCAAGTGGATATGATGAAAATTCTCCAATTAACCATGTAGATAAACTAAAAGGACATTATTTATTAGTCCATGGAAGTGCTGATGACAATGTGCATGTACAAAATACTATGGAAATGATTTCTGCATTAGTTAAAGCAAACAAGCAATTCGATTTGTTCATTTATCCTGATAAAAACCATGGGATTTATGGCGGTAATACACGCTATCATTTATACAAAAAAATGACTGATTTCATTTTAGATAATCTATAACGGAAATATTTACTATTTTCGGCAACCTAATTTATTAAACAAAATATGACAAATCAAGACCAACAATTATTCGGACATCCTAAAGGATTGTTCTATTTATTTTTTGCAGAATTATGGGAGCGATTCTCCTATTACGGAATGCGTGCATTACTTATGCTTTACATGGTAAATGAGTTTTTTACTTACATTACTGATGAAGCATATCGTGAGGAAGTATCATTTGGTGTCTTTGCTGCTTATGGATCATTAGTGTATGCAACCCCAGTATTAGGAGGTATGATTGCCGATAAATTCATTGGTTTCAAAAAATCTATTATGTTAGGAGGTATTCTAATGGCACTTGGACATTTTTTTATGGCTTTCTATTTTAAAAGTGATGTTCTTGGATTTGAAGTTTCTGCTATTAACCATTTTTTCTTTTATGCTGCTCTTGCACTTTTAATTGTAGGAAACGGATTCTTCAAACCTAATATTTCTACCATGGTAGGGAGATTGTATCCTGAGGGAGATGACAGAAGAGATTCTGGATTTACTATATTTTATATGGGAATAAACGCAGGCGCCTTTTTAGCACCATTAGTTTGTGGTTGGTTAGGTTATGAATATGGATGGCACTATGGTTTTGGGGCTGCTGGAATTGGAATGATTACTGGTTTATTAGTCTTTATGAAGGGTATGAATGATGGAGTATTTGGTGATAATGGTCAACAACCAACAGAATATATAGAGAAAAAAATGTACGGAATTCGTACAGATTACTTTTTCTATTTAGTAGCAGCACTTATGGTACCTATTGCAGCATTCTTAGTTAAGTATAATGCCTTAGAAGTATTAGAAGGAATGCATTTACATTCTGCATTACTTTCTTTATTAGGAGTAGTTATCTTAGGTATTCTGGCTAAAAAAATGATTGAACTCTCAAGAATGGAAGTCTTCCGTTTATTTAGTGTTTTAGTTTTAACCTTACTAATTACAGTGTTTTGGTCTTTCTTTGAATTAGCAGGTACTGCAATTACTTTATTTGCTGAAAGAAATGTAAACCTTACATTATTAAATGCTTCTCAAACCAATGCAATTAATCCTGGTTATATTATCTTCCTAGCTATACCATTTTCAATGATGTGGGTATATTTATCAAAAACACAAAGAAACCCAACTACTCCTAACAAATTTGCTTTAGGTATTTTACAGTTAGGTTTAGGATTTTTAGTATTTGCCATGAGTGCACAATATATGGATGCTGCTGGTCGTACTCCTTTTATGTTCTTAATGATAGGTTATTTACTATTAACAACTGGAGAATTATTCATCTCTCCAATTGGGCTTAGTAAGGTAACTGAATTATCACCAAAAAGCATGACAGCCTTTATGATGGGAGTTTATTTCTTATCCTCATCTTATGCACATTATATCTCAGGAGCAATTGCCAAATTAACTACCTCAAATGAATCGGGAGTAATTCCTGAGCCAGGTTTTATGACTACAATAATTGAAAAGGTAACTGGTTTTGCAGGAGGATATTCTGAATCATCAGTAGAAGGCGTACAGTCTTTAGTAAGTTATACTTCAGTATTTACACAAGTAGGTGTAGTTGCAATAGGAATGGCTGTTTTAGCGTTCCTCTTATCGCCAGTACTTAAAAAATGGATGCATGGCGTTCACTAAAAAATTAATTAAAAACAAAAAACAAATGAAGAATTTATTAGCAGTATTATTAATTGCATTTTCTCTTAACGGATTTGCACAACAAAAAGAACTAGTATGGCATACTGATGTAGACAAAGCTATTAATTTATCTGTACAATCAGGTAAGCCATTATTCTTTTTCTTTACTGGTAGTGATTGGTGTGGTTGGTGTATTAAACTACAAAAAGAAGTCTTCTTCTTGCCTGAATTTAAAAAATGGGCAACTAAAAATGTAATTCTAGTTGAGCTTGATTTCCCTAGAAGAACTCCAATTTCTGATGATTTGAAAAAACAAAACAGAGAGTTAGCAAGTATGTTTGGTGTAAGAGGCTATCCTACTGTTTGGTTAGTTACTCCTACTATTTCAGACGGCAAAGTTAACTTCAACAAACTAGGCTCTCAAGGTTATGTTAGAGGTGGTCCATCAGCTTGGATTGCTGGAGCTAACAAAATCTTAAAAAAGTAATAAAATGAAAAGGATAGTTATTCTTTTATTGGCTCTTGCTCCTTATTTTGTTTTCTCTCAAGGGCAAGTAACAAATGAAATCAATTGGATTTCTTTAGAGAAAGCAAAAGAATATGCCAAAAAGTATGATAAAAACATTTTTGTTTACTTTCATAAAAAGGATTGTCCTTATTGTGAAGAAATGAAAAGAGAGACTTTCTCTGACCAAACGGTTATTGATCTTATCAATCATAATTTCTTTCCTGTAAAAATTGATTCAAGAACTAAAGATACAATACGTTACAATGGGATAAAATATTCTAATCAACAACCCATATCACATGGATCAACTTTTAGGCATGACTTTTATCATGAAGTTGCAAGATTTAATCGAAATGGAGAAGATTTAACTACAACTCCAACAATAGTTTTGTTTAATAGTAAATTTGAAAAAATTAATGTGCTGCCTGGGAAACACGTTAAACCACTTCTTTTAAGAAAGATTAAACCTTATATAAAATAAAAAAAGGAGTTGATACTTAAATCAACTCCTTTTCTTTTTTAAATGGGTGACTGATGGGATTCGAACCCACGACCCCCGGCACCACAAACCAGTGCTCTAACCAACTGAGCTACAATCACCATTTAGCGGCTGCAAATATATAATTTTATAGCATATTGATGAATAAACTTAATACATTTGTACCTTATGAAAATTGAGACTAAAAAACTAAAGCTAGAGGTTGAAGGAATGTCTTGTGCTAACTGTGCTGCAGGAATCAAAAAGCACTTAGAAAATATAGGGTTACAAGATGTAAATGTAAACTTCTCAACTGGTGAAGCTAGTTGGGAAAATGATAAAAACCAAGATAAAAATAATGTTGCAAAAACTATTATTAGCCTTGGTTATAAGATAAAATCATCATCAAAAGAAGATGAAAAAGGGTTATCTAAAGTAGAAAAATATTTCTATTTCACTTTAATTTTTACACTTCCTCTTTTTTCACACATGTTCTTCCCAAAGGGTAGTGTCATTCAAAATCCACTTTTACAATTTATACTTTGCCTTCCAGTATATATTGTAGGTGTCTCGTATTTTGGGAGAAGTGCTTGGGGATCGATAAAAACAGGTGTTCCAAATATGGATGTGCTAATTTTTACAGGCAGTTCAGCTGCTTTCTTCTACAGCATATATGGTTGGTTAATTAATTATGGTACACCAGCAGTACATCATTATTTATTTTTTGAAACAAGTGCAACTATTATTACTTTAGTACTTCTTGGAAATGTTTTAGAACACAAATCTGTAAAGAAAACAACTACAGCAATTGGGGATTTAACTGCAATACAAAAAGTAATCGCTAAAAAAGAAATAGAAGGAAAAATTACAGAGGTTAATTTTGAAGATATTAGAGTAAATGATATCCTTGTTATTAATTCTGGTGATAAAATTCCAACAGATGGAATTATCATTTCTGGGACATCTTATATAGATGAATCCATGATTACAGGAGAAAGTATTCCTATTGATAAAACAATAGGAGATGAAGTAATTGGAGGAACTATTATTACTGATGGAAATCTAAAAATAAAGGCTACTAAAATTGGAGATGACACTTTACTTTCTCAAATAATTGAATTGGTTAAAAATGCGCAAAACAATAAGCCTAACATCCAAAAACTAGGTGACCAAGTAAGTGCTGTTTTTGTTCCTGTTGTTTTAACTATCTCTCTAGCTACTTTTTTTATTGGACATTATTTTTTCAATATTGAAATACAAGATGCTTTCTTAAGATCAATTGCAGTACTCGTAATTTCATGCCCATGTGCAATGGGATTGGCAACTCCTACAGCAGTTATGGTAGGAATTGGTCGTGCAGCAAAAAATGGAATACTTATAAAGGGTGGTGATACCTTAGAAAAATTAGCGAGTATAAAAACTATAGTTTTTGATAAAACAGGAACACTCACGACAGGGAAGTTTATTGTATCCCAATTTACTGTTCTGGATGGTGATGAAAATGATGTTAAAAATATTATTTACAATATTGAACAGCACAGTTCACACCCTATTGCAAAATCTTTATGCAATGCATTCCAAGAAAATAGTAGTCTACTTAAACTATCAAATATTACTGAAGAAAAAGGAATTAGCATAAGTGCTAATATTGATGATAATATCTATACTATTGGCTCATCAAAAATATATTCTTCACCAAAAAAATATGATTTATCTGTATTAAAAAACAAGGAACTTATTGCTACTCTTAACATTAGTGATGAACTGAAACCAAATACAGATTTAGTTATTTCATCCTTACATAAAAGAGGCTACACTACTACTCTATTAAGTGGGGATAAAAAAGAAAAATGCAATCAGATAGCTTCTGAATTAGGAATTACAACAACTTATAGCGAACAATTGCCACAAGATAAAATTGTAAAAATTGAAGAATTAGTAAGCAGCAATAAAACAGCAATGGTAGGTGATGGTATAAATGACGCTCCTGCCCTTGCAAAAGCAACTATTGGAATATCTTTAGGTAATGCAACACAAATAGCTATACAATCAGCAGATGTAGT
>Ga0206123_10003121_pt1 | contig 13867 bp, 9 predicted proteins | sample Helgoland_Spring_2_FD_160086 | JGI IMG/M metagenome (GOLD analysis project Ga0206123, IMG submission 160086) | Pelagic subsurface seawater microbial communities from Kabeltonne, Helgoland, North Sea - Helgoland_Spring_Bloom_20160316_1 | ecosystem: Environmental > Aquatic > Marine > Epipelagic ... | reverse complement strand
CAGAAGCATACTAGATTTTAGCAGTGATGCCCTAGTTGCAAGTGAAAAAGGGTATAACAAACTGATGCAGGCTTGCAAAAACATTGATAAGATAGCCACTAGTGATCACTCAAGTATGGATATTAAATCTTGGAGACAATCATGCTATGATGCCATGAATGATGATTTCAATAGCCCCATATTAATTGCACAACTCTTTGAGGGTGTTAAGTATATACATACTTTAAAGGAAGCAAAAGGGTCTATTACCAAAGAAGATTTACAAGTGCTACAAAACACAATGAATGCCTTTATTTTTGATGTACTTGGTCTTACAGATACAACTTCTGGACAAACTGACGGTGATGACAAATTATTTGGTGCCATTGAACTGCTAATTGAATTACGAAATAAAGCCCGCGACAATAAAGATTTTGCAACCAGCGATAAAATACGTGATCAATTGCAAGAGGTAGGCATACAATTAAAAGATGGTAAAGAAGGGACTTCGTTCTCTTTGAGTTAATACCTTTTAAGTATGGTTGTATCCCTTTAAAAAACAACGTACTTATTTTGATGAAAAATATTCTTACAGCGCCATTAATTCTTATCATCCGCCTTTACCAAAGGTTGATATCGCCCCTATTTGCGCCAACTTGCAGATACACTCCTAGTTGTTCTAATTATACACTACAAGCACTACAGACCCATGGTATTTTAAAAGGAGGTTGGCTCTCTTTAAAAAGAATTGCTCGGTGTGCGCCCTGGGGCGGTCATGGACACGACCCAGTTCCCACCAATAAAAAGAAAGCACAATAAATTTAACATCAATAAAATAGTATCTTTACCCAATAACAAATTAATATTTTATGCAAGCTCTTACACTATTATGGAATCCAACAGATGGAATTGATCTTGGGTTTTTTAAAATCCAATTTTATAGTCTAATGTTTGTAGTGGCCTTCTCTTTAGGGTGGTACATTATTAAAAAAATCTACAAAAGAGAACAAGAAAGCGAAAAAAACCTCGACAGTCTTTTTATATACATGGTTATGGCCATTTTAATTGGAGCCCGTATTGGTCATGTACTATTTTACCAAAGTGAGCTTATTTTTCAAGACCCATTATCCATTATTTTACCTTTTAGGTTTGTGCCAGAAATAGAATATACAGGTTTTAGAGGTTTGGCTAGTCATGGAGCAGCCATTGCCGTTATTATTGCGATGTATTATTACAGCAAGAAAGTAATACAAAAACCAATGCTTTGGATACTGGACCGTGTTGTTATACCAGTGGCAAGTGGAGCTATATTTGTGAGAATTGGAAACTTTATTAATTCTGAAATAATAGGGAAAGAAGTTACAGATTTCCCGTTAGGAGTTCAGTTTTTAAAGGATAGTATTGGAGCCAGACAAGCAACAATTATCACCAATATTAAAGATCCTAATAAAGCCTATGATGCCATAGCAAATGACCCCATATTTGCAGATATATTGGCAAGTGTTCCTTTTAGACACCCAGCGCAGTTGTATGAATCTTTTGGGTATGTTTTTGTGTTTTTAACACTTTTATATTTCTACTGGAAAACAGATAAAAGCAAACAACTCGGATTTTTGTTTGGACTGTTTTTAGTGCTTTTATGGACGGTTAGATTCTTTGTAGAATTTGTCAAAGAAGCCCAAGTTGACTCCAGAGGAGATTGGCTTTTAAATACAGGACAATGGCTTAGTATACCTTTTATTATTGGCGGGATATATTTTATGATGCAGTCTTACAAAAAAACATACACCAGTAATTGATTATCGTAAAGAGAAAAAGCCTTCTGGAAATCCAGAAGGCTTTTTAAATATACGGTAGCTCAGTAGCTTATGCTTCTACCTCTTGAGTTTTAACTTCTAGCAAATCACTAGCTTTTTTCTTCACAGTATCATACATCACTGGAGTTGCAATAAACAGTGAAGAGTAGGTTCCTACTACAACACCTACCATTAGTGCAAATATGAGTCCCCTTATAGATTCTGCTCCAATAAAGAAGATACACAACAGTACAATCAGTGTCGTTAAAGAAGTATTTAACGTACGGCTAAGAGTACTATTTAATGCACTGTTAATTACTTTGCTAAATGCCCATTTTGGATTGTCATTAAAATATTCTCTAATACGGTCAAAAACAACCACGGTATCATTTAATGAGTATCCAATAACAGTTAATATCGCAGCGATGAATGACTGGTCAATCTCCATACTAAATGGCATAATATTTTGAGTTAAAGAGAACACTCCCAACACTAATAACACATCATGAAATACCGCTACTACAGCACCCAAACTAAATTGCCATCTTCTAAAACGAACTAGGATATATAAGAACACTACAAATAAAGATCCAAATACAGCCCAGAAAGAATTTTTCTTAATATCATCTGCTATGGTAGGACTCACTTTATAGTACTCCATTATACCAGCTATTTTAGCTGTGTTGTCCTCTCTAAATTCATCAAAGGTCATTCCCTGTGGCAGGTAAGATTGCACACCTTGGTATAATTTAACTTGAACTTCGTTATCAATCTCAGATCCAGTTTCACCTACTTTGTATTTTGTAGTAATTTTTAACTGATTGTTTGCGCCATAGGTTTTTGCCTCTGCACTACTGAATTGTGCAATTAAATCTTGCTCTACTGCAGCCGCATCAACATCTTGTGCAAAACGTACTGTATATGTCCTACCCCCTACAAAATCAACACCTTGATCTAGGCTGTTTGTAATCAAAGATCCAATACTTACTGTAATTAAAATAGCAGAAATCACATAGGCTATCTTGCGTTTGCCTAAGAAATTAATCGATACGTTTTTAAACAGATTTTTTGTTACTGGGGTTGAGAATGCTAGTGGCTTACCGTTCTTAGTAAAGCTATCAATAAACAGTCTTGTAATAAAAATTGCCGTGAACAAAGAGGTAAGAATACCAATAAGTAAGGTAGTTGCAAAACCTTGAATAGGTCCTGTTCCGAAAATCAACAGTATCAAACCTGTAAGTCCTGTTGTTATGTTTGCATCTAAAATAGAAGACAATGCATTTTGGAAACCATCTTTTATACTGTCTTTTTGAGATTTACCCTTAGCCATTTCTTCTCTAATACGCTCAAATATAAGTACGTTGGCATCAACAGAGATACCAATGGTTAGAACAATACCGGCAATACCAGGGAGTGTTAATACAGCTCCAAGACCTGCTAAAACCCCAAAAATAAATAGAATGTTTACCATAAGGGCAACATCTGCAAAAGCGCCGGCCTTACCGTAATAACCAACCATCCAAAACAATACTAAAAGTAGTGCTATACCAAAAGAAATCATACCACTTGTAATGGCTTCCTGACCTAAAGTTGGTCCAACAACTTCTGCCTGAATGATATCAGCAGAGGCAGGTAATTTACCCGCTCTTAAAACGTTTGCTAAATCTTGTCCCTCGGTTATGGTAAAATCTCCTGTTATTTCACTTCTACCCCCAGCGATTCCTCCTGGAGAGGTAACTCCTGGTGCAGAGTACACAATATCATCTAGTACTATAGCAATTTGTGATGCGTTTTTATTTGCATTTTTGGTCATCTCTTCCCAAATCTTAGCTCCCTTTCCATTCATCTGCATAGAAACTGCAGCATTACTAAATTGGTCATAGGTTTGAGCCGCATCTGTAACAACACCACCAGCAAGAGGTGCTCTCATATCTCTGTTACCTTTTATGGCATATAACCCTGAGGTCATTACTTTGGTTCCGTCGTTAAGTTCTGTTTCTACTGGTTTTTCCCAAACAAACTTAGTATAGCGTTGCTGTTGTGGCAACAAAGCTCTTACTTGAGACTTACGCAAGTAAGAATTCACTACAGCAGTATCTTTTAATTTAAAAATCCCTAAAACAGGACGTCCATTAAATCCTGGAGAAACTAGTTTTGAGAATAAGGGATTTGTCTTTTCGAATTCTTCTTCGGTTTCTTCAACTTCCTCACCAGCAAGTAAATCGTCAACACTACTTTGGGTGTCTGATACCTCTTGAGTCTCAGCGTCAGTCTGAGGAGCCTCATTTGCTTTTGCAAGCTCAGCTATTTTATTATTGGCAAGTTGTAAAAATCCTGCCATCTCCTCGCTTTTGTATACATCCCAAAACTCAAGTTGCGCTGTACTTTGTAATAATTTAGAAACACGTTCTTTGTCTTTGGCGCCAGGTAATTCAACCAATATACGTGCAGAATTTCCTAAACGCTGGATGTTGGGTTGTGTTACTCCAAACTTGTCAATACGCTTACGCAGTACCTCAAAAGCTGATGTAATTGACTCATCAATCTTTCTGTTGATTACTTTCTTTACCTCATCATTACTCATAGTGGCATTGATGTCGTCTTCCAATCCTTTATTGAAAAAAATATCAGGAGATGCTAATGAATTATCACCAGGTAGTGCTTCAAAAGCAGTGTAAAAAGATTCTAGAAATGTATCTTGAGAATCTTTTTGTAATTCACCTGCATTGGCAAGAGCTTGATTAAAGGCAGGGTCTTTGGTATTATTTGATAATCCTTTCAAGATATCTTGTACAGAGATTTGAAGGATAACATTAATACCACCTTTTAAATCTAAACCTTTGTTGAGTTCTTTCTCTTTAGCTGTTTTGTAGTCAATACCCATCATTATTGGGAAACTAGAAACGCTATCAAGATAAGCGGCTTCAGCAGCTGCTCTTTTGTTGGGTTGATCTTTAGTGAACTTTGTATTTGCATACTGAGTTGCACTTTCTTCTACTGTATTTGCAAGATATGTGTATGATAATTGGTACAAACTTACCAAACCAAACAAAATCGCAAAAAGTGTAATGAGTCCTTTATTTTGCATGTTGTTGTTGTTTATTGTCAAATTTTTTGTCGGGCGAATATAAAAAGTATTGCCCGAATTGACACTATGTATTAATAATAAAATAGATGAAATTGTTCTTTAAACTTAAAAAACATAAAAAAATGATGTTGGTATCATGTGATACGAGTATATAACAAAAGTGACATACTACTGAAATTTTAGAAAAAATCACTGCCGCACATTTTATGCTATTGGGCCTGCTCTAACTTGGGGAATTTTGCAAGTAGATTCAGTAAGAGTTATTGAAACAGCATGTTGTGCTAAGAAGGATATTTCAGTATTTTTATTTTGTTGTGGGGTTTGATTGCTCATAAAAGCATCATATACCTTTACCAGATAGTATCTGTGAGTTTTACCTTCAAAAGCAGACATAAACCCATTTAAATCTGGGGCTATATCTGACTGTTTTTGAATTTCATGAACATCAAATGTATAAACAGATGTTGTTTCAAAAGGAGGTGTTTGATTTACAGGAAAACTACTACAGGAGGCAAATTCATTAAGAAGCTCTTTTTTTGTATAGAGCATACCCTTTATAACCTGCAAGTCTATGGTGGTGTAGTAAGATATGGTTAAAGTACCATTTTCTCCATGCTGGACTTTTATCCTTTGAGCGCCTAAAGCCTCAAGCTCATTAGTAAGTGTTGTTATGGTTTTTTGAGTACTAGCTATGCTTGCGGTATCACCACCAAACTCAACAACTATTTGTTGATTAGGCTGTACGATTTGTTCAAGAATTAGCCCTGTGAGAATCACTAATATGAACAAGGAGCGGAAATACCATTTTCTTTGCATGGCAGCAAATATAAAAAATAAAGACCGTATTGATACGGTCTTTATTGATATAACTATATTAAAATAATAGAATTAAAAATCTAACAATCCATTGGTTTTGGTAACCCCTGCAGCACTTTCTTGCAAATGTGCTTTTTCTGGCTCACTTAAATCTATGTTTACAATTTTCTCGATTCCTGATCTACCCAAAACTACAGGAACTCCAATACATAAATCAGTAAGCCCATACTCACCTTCTAGGAGTACAGAACATGGAAATATTTTTTTCTGATCACAAGCAATAGCTTGCACTAAACCAGAAACTGCAGCTCCTGGAGCATACCAAGCAGAAGTACCAAGCAATCCTGTTAGTGTTGCACCACCTACTTTGGTTGCTTCTCTAACTGCGTCCAAACGCTCTTGAGATATGAACTGTGTTACAGGAACACTATTTCTTGTAGCCAAGCGTGTTAAAGGAACCATTCCTTTATCACTATGACCTCCAATTACCATTCCGTCAACGTCACTAATAGGAGCATCTAAAGCCTCTGCCAGACGGTACTTAAAACGAGCACTGTCTAAAGCTCCACCCATACCAATAATTCTATTTTTTGGTAATCCTGTTACTTTATGTGCCAAATACGTCATGGTATCCATTGGGTTACTCACCACAATTAAGATAGTCTCTGGAGAATGTGCTACCAAACTTGTTGCAACCATTTTTACAATACCTGCATTAATACCAATTAGCTCTTCACGAGTCATACCAGGTTTACGAGGAATACCACTTGTGATTACACAAATATCACTATTGGCTGTTTTACTGTAATCATTGGTAGAACCAACAATACGTGTATCAAAACCATTGAGTGAAGCCGTTTGCATTAAATCCATGGCTTTACCCTCTGCAAAACCTTCTTTAATATCTAACAAAACTACCTCGCTCGCAAAATCTTTAATTGCAATGTACTCTGCACAACTAGCACCTACGGCACCTGCACCAACAACTGTTACTTTCATATGTATGTTCCGCCAAGGCGGAAATTTTATTTATGGCTTGTGTTTGAGACACCAACCGAATTAAACTTAATTTAATGTTTTTTGAAATTAAACTACTTCATAATTTCGATGCAAAAATACAACTATATGTAAGAAAAATAAAGTTCTTTATAATTTATAGTGTACTGAAACATTGGTGTTAACAAACCTACCAATCGCAATATTTGAAGCTAGATACCAATTATCTAGATGGTAATTCACTCCTATATTACCACGCAGCATGATACTGGTATCCTCTAAGGCAGTGAAAGCATCATTTAAAAGACCTAATAAAAAATCTCCCTCTCCTCCCATGGTATATGAAAACTGATTTGCAGAAACCGCCAAAGCACCCACAAACTCAAATTTGTTAATTCTTTTTGAAGCAATCAGCTGCCCTGTAAAAGCATTGGCATCTACCGTTAAAGAGTTTATAATAGCCAAAGCATCTTGATCTTGATCGGTAGAGGTAACTTCAAAACCATCAAAGAAAATTTTTGAATCAAATAAAGAATATGCCACTTGCACCGCTACTTGAAGCGCCTGCGTGTCTGAAGCATCACCTAACCAGTACTGGCTTATATTGTGTTTTATGGCCCCTCCAAATGTTTGATAACCTGAGTCATCAATTTGTACCTCTGGCACGTACTGCAATGTAAGTTCTGTTTGCCCCCAGAGGCCAATAGAGCCTTGTAAATACGGGTAATAAAAAACCTGCTGCTTTGCACCTTCAAAGGTTTGTAACTCATAGTTGTCTTCGCCCAATATAAAATCATAAAATACACTTGTATCGCCACCCAGGGCTGTTGGTACCTGGGCAGATTCAGTATCTCTTATATCCAAAACAATGAAATCAGAATCAGAAACTGTAAAAGATTTTTGAGCATTAGAAACAGGTAAAGCATTGATATGCAAAGATAGATCTACCTCAAACAAATCTAGACTCTTTGCAGAACTATACCAAGACCCTGTAGATTGATATACTGCAGCCTCTGCTGCAGGAGAGACATACTTATTACTTATTAAGAGCATATCGGTCAAGAAATCTTCAACATCATCTAGATAGGTGTTTTGAGCAGCCGCTATAACCGGAAATAAAAAAAGAAAAGCAATACAGTGTATTGCTTTTCTTGTTGGAAGAATATTTTTAAGCATCGATATTGGCATATACAGCATTATTCTCAATGAACTCCCTACGAGGTGGCACTTCATCACCCATTAGCATAGAGAAGACTCTATCTGCTTCTGCGCCACTGTCAATAACTACTTGACGAAGGGTCCTAAACTCGGGATTCATGGTGGTATCCCATAACTGTTCTGCGTTCATCTCACCAAGACCTTTATATCGCTGAATTTTACTCCCATCCCCAAATTCTTTCATAAAAGCATCACGCTCTTGGTCATTCCAGGCATATTTCTTTTTAGCTCCTTTTTTAACTAAATATAAAGGAGGAGTTGCAATGTATACATTTCCGTTCTCTACCAAATCTTTCATGTAACGGAAGAAAAATGTTAAAATCAATGTTGAGATATGACTACCATCTACATCGGCATCACACATAATCACAACTTTATGATAACGTAATTTTGATAGATTAAGGGCTTTACTGTCTTCTTCTGTACCAATGGTGACTCCAAGGGCGGTGAAAATATTTCTAATTTCCTCATTTTCAAACACCTTATGCTGCATGGCTTTCTCTACATTCAAAATCTTTCCACGCAAGGGCAAGATGGCCTGAAAATTTCTATCCCTACCTTGCTTTGCGGTACCACCTGCAGAATCTCCCTCGACTAAAAAAACTTCACATTTTTCTGGATCTTGCTCTGAGCAATCACTTAGCTTTCCTGGCAAACCACCACCGCTCATCACAGTTTTACGTTGTACCATCTCCCGAGCCTTACGAGCTGCATGTCTTGCCGTTGCCGCTAAAATTACTTTTTGAACAATGGTTTTTGCATCTGCAGGGTTTTCTTCTAAATAATTTTCAAGCATTTCAGAGACAGCCTGGCTAACCGCAGAACTAACTTCTCTGTTTCCTAACTTTGTTTTGGTTTGTCCTTCAAACTGAGGCTCCCCTACTTTTACAGAAATAATAGCAGTTAATCCCTCTCTAAAATCATCACCAGCGATATCAAACTTTAACTTATCTAACATCCCCGATGCATCTGCATACTTTTTTAGAGTGTGGGTTAAACCGCGACGAAAACCACTAAGGTGGGTTCCTCCCTCATGGGTATTAATGTTATTTACATAAGAATGTAGGTTCTCTGTATATGAGGTATTATAAACCATAGCAACCTCAACAGGAATACCATTTTTCTCCCCTTCCATTGAAATCACATCAGCAATTAGCATCTCACGATTTCCATCTAAAAAACGAATAAATTCTTTTAAACCTTCTTTACTGTGGAAGGTCTCCCTTTTAAAGGTTCCATCCTCTTGTTTGACACGCTTATCTTCAATGGTTATAGTAAGCCCTTTGTTAAGGTAAGAAAGCTCTCTTAAGCGATTTGCTAAGGTGTCATAATTATATTCTAAAGACTGCTGAAAAATCTCATGATCTGGCTTAAAAGTAACCATCGTTCCGCGAAATTCTGTTGTGCCAACAGTTTTGACTGGGTACATTGTTTTTCCACGCTCATATTCTTGCTCGTAGATCTTACCATCACGATACACTGTTGCTTTTAAAGCACCAGACAAGGCATTTACAACAGAGACACCAACCCCGTGTAATCCACCAGATACTTTATAAGAATCTTTATCAAACTTACCACCAGCACCAATTTTAGTCATCACAACTTCAAGGGCAGAAACGCCTTCTTTTTTATGAATATCTACAGGAATACCACGACCATTATCTGTTACTGTAATACTATTATCTTCATTGATCCAAACATTAACGGTATCACAATAACCGCCCATTGCCTCATCAATAGAATTATCTACTACTTCATAAACCAAATGATGTAATCCTCTTACACCTACATCTCCAATATACATCGATGGACGCATACGCACATGTTCCATACCCTCTAGGGCTTGGATTTGATCTGCCCCGTAATTCCCTTTATTTTGTTCTTCGCTCATAAATACTTAAATTCAAAATGTTTGTTTGTAACCCTAAATAAAGCAAAACCAAGCAGTAAAAAAACCGTATTTCACCTTAAAAATTAGGACCTAAACAAATATAACCAAACAGACAGCAAAACCTAGTAATTATGAAGGTTTTAGCGGTTAAGTTATTAACAAATAATTGTGAAAAACCAACCTATTTTTATTAGAGAAATAGTGAAGCTTGCAGAAAGATTTTGTTCCCCGAAAAACAAAACAAAGTATTCACGCATTTTTATGGGTAGTATACCTTAACAGAAAACAATTTCAAAATGAAAAAAATTGTTTTAAAATGGTATCCAATAATCCTAGCATTCCTTGGTTTATTCTACTCTGTTGGCTATGGTATTATAGGTGTCACTGAAGAGGCTCAATATTCTGCACATTGGCCAGATACTGTATTATTTTTTTTATCTACTATAATTTGGAGACTCTTTGGTAATAGTTACATCATGAGGATGACTCTCATTAATACCACTAGCGGTTATTTTAACAAACCTCCCAGTGTCTTTTAGGGTGGTAATATCTTTAGACCCACAATACCCCATACCGGCTCTTAAACCGCCTATAAACTGCGTCATACTCTCAAGAAGCTCCCCTTTATAAGGCACACGCCCCACAATACCCTCAGGAACTAGTTTTTTAATATCATCTTCAACATCTTGAAAATACCTGTCTTTAGAGCCTTGTTTCATGGCTTCTACAGAGCCCATACCACGGTAGCTTTTAAATTTTCTGCCCTCAAAAATAATAGTTTCTCCCGGAGATTCTTTTGTACCTGCAAGCAAGGACCCTAACATAACACAATCTGCTCCTGCAGCAATCGCCTTAGGAATATCACCCGTATAGCGAATACCACCATCTGCAATAACCGGAACACCAGAGCCCTTAATGGCCGCGGCAACCTCTAGTACTGCAGAAAATTGGGGAAACCCAACACCGGCTACAACACGAGTAGTACAAATAGATCCTGGACCGATACCAACCTTAACAGCGTCTGCACCAGCCTCAACCAGGTACTTTGCAGCTTCTGGAGTTGCAATATTACCCACTACTACATCGAGGGTTGGAAATTTTTTCTTGACATCTTTCAGGACACTTACCACTCCTTTTGTATGTCCATGGGCTGTATCAATTATCACAGCGTCTACTTGTGCATTCACAAGAGCCTCTGCTCTTTGAATAGCATCTTGAGTGACACCCAAAGCAGCCGCAACACGTAATCTACCATAAGAGTCCTTATTTGCAGTTGGCTTTTGTGTGAGCTTTGTGATATCTCTAAATGTTATGAGGCCTAAAAGTGTTCCATCACTCTCAACAACTGGTAATTTTTCGATTTTATTTTCTTGCAAAATAATTTCAGCCTCCTTGAGTGAGGTCCCTTTAGCGACAGTTATCAAGTTTTTGGAAGTCATAATATCCTTTAACTTTCTGTCGTAATTTTTTTCAAACCGCAAATCGCGATTGGTTACTATTCCTATAAGCTTGTTAGAATTATCAATAATTGGAATACCACCAATACGATACTCTCGCATTGTATTTTGAGCATCACCAACCGTGTTGTGTATAAATAGCGTTACAGGGTCTTGAATCATACCACTCTCTGCCCGCTTTACCTTGCGAACCTCTGCGGCCTGTTGCTCTATGGTCATGTTTTTGTGCAACACACCAATACCTCCTTCTCTAGCAATAGCAATAGCCATGGCACTTTCTGTAACGGTATCCATAGCAGCAGAGACTATAGGAACGTTAAGGGTAATATTTTTGGTAAATTGAGTTTTTATAGAAACCTCTCTTGGTAAGACCTCAGAAAAAGCAGGTACTAAAAGTACATCATCATAGGTTAGGCCTTCTCCGATTATTTTATTTTCGTGTGCGGTCATTTGCAATCAATATTAAGGGTTGAAAAGAGAACAACTCTCGTGAGTTTTAATTGCGTGTAAATATACGACTATTTATCGTGAATGTAATACCATTTTAAAATTAACAAAGAGCTATCAGTGCTAGGTCTTTTTATTTTTTAAACATTCATAAAGAACAATTACTGCACTAACAAAATAAACTACTGTCATTAAAACACCACTAAACATGACGATATATTTCAACCAAGTTAGCCCCATCCACATTAGATAGATACCACCAAATGTGAGCAATATCGAGAAAAAGGGCTCTATCATTAAAAAAACTTTCCATCTTCTGGAAATTGAGCTCATTGATAATAGTCCTGAGAGGAAAAAAAATATAAAAGACATGGAAAGAATATGGGTGTGGATAATGGTAAGCATTTCACGAGCTCCTTTTTCAAACTTCATGACTTCTACATTTTCTACAGCTTCATTTCCAAGATAATTTTCCTGAATACCATCTGGCGTTATACTCTGTGTTTGCCCCACAAATAGAAGTCCTGTAGCATAGCCAACAGACAACACAATTACAAAAGAGGCAATAAATACCTTTATGTATTTGGGAAATGTTTGTAAAAGGCCGTGAGGTTCCATCAAAGAACGTTTTGTTTTTGGAGTTGCTGCAAACTAGACAATAAGTTGTTAATGGCCAAAGTCATAGATTGTACAGATATGGTTGCGCCACTAATGGGTATGATATCATCATTGTATATCAATGTATTTTGCCCCATTACAGATCCAGAGAATTGTTTCAACCAACGTTTACTGCTTATTTCTCCCCCATACTCCTCACGGTAAATCAAAACCTTGCTTTTTGTAATTACAAAGTTTTCGTCAAACAAAATAAGATAGTCATAGGTGGCTGTTTTACTTGGAGCATTGCCAAGATATCCATAGCCTAAAAAAATCTCATTTGAAGATATTTTAAACAACCTACCCAAAGAAAAGTCTGACTTGGTTTTAGTATTTAATACCTCAGAAACTAGAATATCTTGTTTTGTGAAATCGGTTGTTTCATAAAACTTACTGATAACCTTATCTGCCTTTTTAGTCACTTTTGAAGGAATTGAAAATCCCAACAAAAATGCCACAAGACCAAAAATAATAAGCGTGTTTTTTAACATGATACAAAGGTATTTGTTTGTTCTGAAATTGAAAAGGGTTTTGAGTCCTCCTTTTTATTTTTTACTAGAAAATTAAAACCAAACACCAATTCCGAAATTGGCTCTGTTTGCAACACGAGAATCGGTCTTGTTGTCTTTAAATTGATAATCCCCCTTAAAAACAACACCAGAGGCTACATGATAACTTACTCCTAGCGTTATATCTGTTCTATTATATGCATCATTGCGCTGTAGATCTCCTTTTGTTGCAGCATGGGTGTCGTAGTTTTCATAGCGTGTAAAGGCAATGAGTCGTTGCTTTGAGCGCGATGTTAGCAAATTATATCCACCCTCTACATAAAACCCTTGTATGGCACTACCCAGATCTCGACCTGTAAGGGTATTGTAATTTTCTGATCCACTTAAAGAAGCATATATGAATTGACCTCTTGCTGTAAATCTTTTATAAGCATACCGAGCATCAAGCCCTAACATAGAAATTCCAATGTTTGCTCCCTCAAGAGTTTCTAAATCATCTGGAGCTTGAGTGCTTCCAAAATAACCAGAGAAGCCAAGACGAAGACTTGGTAAGCCATAATAATCTGCCTTGAAAGAAAGTGTTGGAGAGTCAATGGTGGAACGAATTGCTTTTTGACGACCACCGCGCAAGGCGTCGCTCCCTTTTATCACTCCATTAATACCCCCGTCACCGTTTGGAGTTATAGAATTAAAACCATTAAAAACATAGGCCTGGTATCCTAGGGATATCTCAGGAAAACGACCTGTAACTCCTACACCAATTTCCCTCCATGTTGTGGGTACAATAACATTATCAACAGCTGGCCGTTCTGTACCATTAAAAGTTGTTGGTTCATGATATTCATTAATAATTCCCATTGGGACCAACATCAAACCACCACGTAGGCTGGTGTTGTCCCCAATGCTATAATTCACAAAGGCTTGTTCTACAAATACCTGCTCTACATGCTCATATTCTATTTCTGTTACAAATTGAGCCTTGTCATTAAACTTGTATCCCACCAATAAAACCA
>Ga0206123_10003118_pt1 | contig 13879 bp, 10 predicted proteins | sample Helgoland_Spring_2_FD_160086 | JGI IMG/M metagenome (GOLD analysis project Ga0206123, IMG submission 160086) | Pelagic subsurface seawater microbial communities from Kabeltonne, Helgoland, North Sea - Helgoland_Spring_Bloom_20160316_1 | ecosystem: Environmental > Aquatic > Marine > Epipelagic ... | reverse complement strand
GTCACTGCCAGTTGTAGGTAGGGCAGAAATGTTGGCTGAGTTAATGCGGTTAAAGTCCAACATTGCAGTAGCTGGAACTCACGGAAAGACTACGACAACGACCATGATTTCAGCAATTCTTGATATGGGCGGTATAGATCCAACCGTAATCAATGGGGGCATTATCCATGCTTATGGATCAAATGCTCGAATTGGACAAGGAGAGTGGATGGTAGTGGAAGCTGACGAGTCTGATGGGACTTTCATACGTCTTCCTGCTACGATCGGCGTAATTACCAATATAGATCCTGAGCATATGGATCATTGGGGTAGCTTTGATAATCTTCGAAATGGTTTTTTTCAATTTATATCTAACATTCCTTTTTATGGATTGGCTGTTTGCTGTGTAGATGACCCAGAGGTTCAGGCACTTGTATCAAAGGTAAAAAATAGGAGAATTGTTACATTTGGTTTTGGCAAGGAGGCTGATGTAAGGGCATTAAACATAAAATATAGGAATAATAATTCGACTTTTGATGTTCAGTTTCGTGACGAAGGGGTTTTGATTGAGGGTTTCAGTTTACCTATGCCCGGCAACCATAATATATCGAATGCGCTATCCGCCATAGCTGTAGCACGATATTTAGGGATGTCATCTAATTTGATAATGAAGGCTTTAAAATATTTTGAAGGGGTTAAAAGGAGGTTCACCACAGTTGGAACTTTTAATGGAGTTACAATAATCGACGATTATGGACATCACCCTGTTGAAATTCGGGCTGCTTTGCAAGCAGCAAGGCAAATAACTTTGGGGAAGGTTATAGCAATCCACGAACCACACCGATTCACTAGGCTGCGTGATTTGTTTGAATCATTTTGTGTATGCTTTGAAAGTGCAGATTTTGTTGGAATAACAGAAATTTTTGGGGCTGGTGAAGAGAAAATTGAAGGTATCACGCAGGAATCCTTAGTAAACGGTATAACGCGAAAAGGCCGTACTAATGTGGAACCAATATATGGATTAGAGGGGCTTTCAAAGTTTGTGTTATCTGTAGCCTCTGAAGGAGATGTTGTTATTTGTTTGGGAGCGGGGTTGATCAGTGGCTGGGCTTATCAGCTACCATTACTTTTAACTAAAGATGAAAGTACATCTTTGCCAATCTATTAAGAATAAATTAAAAATTATAATATTTAGTATAGCGGTAGTAATATGAAGTCAGAAATTTAATGGATTTCCCTCCAGTTAAAGGGAATATTTCTCTTAATAGAGGTCTCAATGAATTAACTTGGCTACGTGTTGGTGGTCCTGCAAGAATATTTTTTCAACCTCGTGATGAACTTGATTTAAAATATTTTTTATCAAGCTACCAATGTGATCAACCTATTTTCCCTTTTGGAGTCGGCTCTAACTTAATTGTCAGAGACGGAGGAATTAATGCTGTTGTTATTAAGTTGGGAGGCGCCTCGTTTAATTATATTGAAAAAAGAGGGAAATTTTTAGCATGTGGTGCGGGAGCTTTAGATGCTCGCGTTGCAATTAGGGCAGCTGAATTGGGTTTAGATCTTAGCTTCCTCCGTACTATACCTGGTACAATAGGTGGTGCAGTTTCGATGAATGCTGGTTGCTATGGATCATATATAAAGGATGTTTTAGTAGAGGTAACATTAGTTACCCGAGATGGTTTAGAAATGCGTTTAGACGCTAGTGAAATTAAACTAGGGTATAGGTTTTCATGTATTCCGGAGGGGGCTGTTATAACAGAAGCAGTTTTTGATGCTCCTAGCCGAGATGTTGGGTACTTAAAAAATAAGATGAAAAATCAATTAGAAACTAGAAATAAGACACAGCCAGCTACTGAGAGAACAGCTGGAAGCACCTTTAAAAATCCATCTGGTTTCTCATCTACTGGTAGACCTGACGACCTTAACGAGATGAAGGCATGGAAACTGATTGATGAGGCAGGCATGAGAGGGTTCAAATTAGGAGGAGCTAAAGTATCAGAGAAACATTCAAATTTTTTAATTAATCAAAAGAATGCTACCGCTTTTGATCTTGAGGAGTTAGGCAACCTAATGCGTAAAAAGGTTTTGCAAAAGAGTGGAATAGAGTTACAGTGGGAGATACTACGAGTTGGTATAAAAAAATAGAATATTTTGTACAAATAGTATAAGGTGTTATATGAGTATAATAAATACAAAAGTCGAATAAACGGCTAAAATAAATGAGGTGGGTATGTCGAGCAGGACGACCCAAAGAGTTGTAGTTTTGATGGGTGGAATTTCTCTGGAGAGAGAGGTTTCTTTGTCATCAGGCAGGTGTTGTGCTTCAGCTCTTCGGGAAATAGATAAATTTGAAGTTTTTGAATTGGTTGCCGATAATGCGGTGGCCAAAGAGCTAGACGAAATATCTCCAGACGTTGTATTTAATGCTTTGCACGGGCGTTGGGGAGAAGATGGAGCTGTCCAAGGTATACTGGAATGGTTAAAAATACCCTACACTCATTCAGGTATCTTCACTTCAGCAATGTGTATGGATAAGCTGAAAACAAAATCGGCTTATGAAATAGCAGGACTACCCGTAACAAAATCTGTTTTAGCTTTAAGAGAGAAAGTTTCGGAGAAGCATATTATGGATCCTCCATATGTTATTAAACCAATTAATGAAGGTTCGTCAGTGGGAGTCCATATTATTCCCCTTGGCTCTAATGTTCCACCCAGCTTAGATAGGGCTATGCCCGAATACGTTATGGTTGAAGAATTTGTCGATGGCAGAGACTTAACAGTAACTGTAATAGGCTCGAGAGAAAACCCAAGAGCATTAGCAGTTACTGAAGTTGTTACTGACGGTTGGTACGATTACCATGCTAAATATTCTATTGGAGGATCAACTCATGTATTGCCTGCTGATATTCCAAATGAGATTAAAACAGTTTGTTTAAACCATGCAAAGAAAGCTCATAATTTTTTAGGATGTAGAGGAATATCTCGAACTGATTTCCGTTGGGATGATAGTAAAGGAAAAAGTGGGTTATTTTTATTGGAAACTAATACCCAACCAGGTATGACGCCTACTTCACTCGCTCCGGAGCAGGCTTTGTTTTGTGGTATAACATTAAGCGAATTGTGTTCATCATTAATTGAGGATGCGTCATGCAACCGCTAAGTTTAAAACTTAATACACAGTATGGAGGCGATCCAGCCCCAAGTAGAATTAACTATCGTTTCCAGCGCCTTTGGTTGATGCGTAGTTTTAGACTTTTCACAAAATTGATCCTACCAGTGTTTTTATGCCTGGCATTTATTATTTTTTGTTTTTCCAATGAGAAAACGTTAAATTTTTTTAAATCCTATAGTTCTAATGCAATTGATAGTTTTGCTGATCGACCAGAGTTGTTAATTAAGTTGATGTCTATAGAGGGAGCGTCTCAACCGTTAGAACGAATTATTAGAGATACCTTACCTATTAGTCTACCAATCTCAGGTTTTGATTTTAACTTTACGAATATTAGGGAAGTTATTGAGAGCCTTGATGCTGTCAAAAGTGTAGATATTCGTGTGATTTCTGGTGGTATTCTTAAAATAAGAGTTTTAGAAAGGGTGCCTGAATTTGTGTGGCGAAAGACCCCAAAAGAGCTTTTTTTACTAGATAAAGCTGGTGCTATAGTAGGGCAGGTTTTTAATAGAGCCCAAAGGTCTGATCTTCCATTTGTAACTGGGGCTGGGGCAGACGTTGCACTTGTTGAAATAGCAAACTTTATTAATTTACTTAAACCGATTGAGGACAGAGTTGTTGCCTACTCTCGTATCAGTGAAGATAGGTGGGATATAGTGCTAGATAGTAGCCAAAGAATATCATTGCCTTCGGAGGAACCCGAGTTAGCTGTTGGCCAATTTCTTATATTAAACCAATCTGAAAATATTTTAGATAAGAATATAGAGCGTATCGATTTTAGAAATAAACAACGGTTAACTCTTACACTAAAGGATAACGAAATAAACAATTAATAGAGGATGATTAAATTGAATAAAGAGCTATTCCAATCCCAACTTAAAATGAGACGCGCTAGACAGGTTGCTATTCAAAGAGGTCTAATCTCAATTTTAGACGTTGGAAGTTCAAAAATTACCTGTTTTGTATTAAGTTTCGACGGATCCGGAGAATTTAAAGACAGTGATGGCATTGGTCCAATGTCTGGACAGTCCTCGTTTAGGATTATAGGGGTCGCTACAACTCGCTCGAGAGGTGTTCGGTTTGGAGAAATTGAAAGTATTCACGAGGCAGCAAGAGCAATTCGCACAGTAGTACAAGCCTCACAAAAAATGGCTGGGACTAGAGTTGATCATGTAATCGCGACATTTTCTGGTGCAAGACCAAGGTCTTATGGACTAGAAGGCAGATCTGAACTGGTTGATGGAATTGTAACTGATGAGAGTATATCTAGAGTTGTAGCATCTTCAGAAGTCCCAAATATTGGAGTTGGTAGAGAAATATTACACGCGCAGCCTGTTAATTTCTCAATCGATAACAGATCCGGGCTTATTGATCCAAGAGGTCAAGCAGGAAATGCCCTATCAGTTGATATTCATATGCTTACTGTTGGTAGTATCGCAGTTGAGAACTTACTCTATTGTTTGCAACGATGCGATTTAGAGGTGGCTGGTCTTGTATCCAGTTCTTATTGTTCTGGAATGTCGTCGTTAGTGGAGGATGAGCAAGAACTAGGAGCTGCCTGTGTAGATTTAGGTGGCGGATCAACAGGAATATCCATATTTTTAAAAAAGCATATGATATTTTCAGATTCCATTAGGCTTGGTGGAAATCATATTACAAACGATATTAGTCATGGTCTTCATATTGATTTTTCTACGGCTGAGCGAATTAAAACATTTTATGGTGGAGTTCTAGCTACTGGAATGGATGACAAAGAGGTCATAGATCTAAGGTCTGATACTGGTGATTGGGAGCATGACTCAAGGAGTGTAAGCCGAGCTGATATTATTGGTATTGTTCGACCCCGAGTAGAAGAAGTTTTGGAAGAAGTTAAGGAGAGATTGGAGGTTGCAGGTTTCAATAGTTTGCCGTCACAAAGGGTTGTTTTGACGGGAGGAGGAAGCCAGTTAGAAGGACTTGATGGTTTAGCATCAAAAATATTAGGACAACAAGTTCGATTAGGTCGACCGCTAAGAATTCAAGGTTTACCACAATCAGCTACTGGATCAGCATTTTCTTCATGTGTTGGCGCAAGTTTATTTGCGACAAGTCCCCAAGATGAATGGTGGGATTTTGGTATACCAGCTAGCAGTTATCCAGCTAAATCAATAAAGCGTGTCGCAAAGTGGTTTAAAGAGAACTGGTGATTAGGTATATATGGCATATTACAAGATTTTGTTGATCTAAGATTGTGTTAATCAATATTTTGTGTCTTAATCTAGGGGAATACTATTAAAAATATAATAAGAGCTTTTAAAAAAGCCGAAATCATAAAACTATAAATACAGGTGGAGCATAATGGCGTTAAATCTTCGAATTCCAGAGCATACAGAACTTAAACCTAAAATTACCGTATTTGGTGTCGGCGGCGCCGGAGGAAACGCGGTAAACAATATGATAGAAAAAGAGTTAGATGGCGTAGAGTTTATAATTGCCAACACTGATGCTCAGGCGCTTCATCAGGGAAGTGCAGATAATAAAATTCAAATGGGACTAGGAGTAACGCAAGGTTTAGGATCGGGAGCGCGTCCAGAGGTTGGTGCTGCTGCTGCTGAGGAAGCAATAGAACAGATAGTAGATAAACTTACTGGAGTGCATATGTGTTTTATCACTGCCGGAATGGGCGGTGGTACAGGTACCGGTGCAGCCCCAGTTATAGCACAAACAGCTAGAGAGTTAGGAGTACTAACAGTTGGGGTAGTAACAAAACCTTTTCAGTTTGAGGGTGCGAAAAGAATGAGGCAAGCTGAAGATGGCATAAAGGAGTTACAAAAAGTTGTAGATACTCTAATAATAATTCCTAATCAGAATTTATTTAGGCTGGCGAATGAAAATACAACCTTCACGGAAGCATTTTCAATGGCTGACGATGTACTATATCAAGGGGTTAAAGGAGTTACTGATTTGATGGTTAGACCGGGCCTTATCAACTTAGATTTTGCTGATGTTAGAGCAATAATGGATGAGATGGGAAAGGCGATGATGGGGACTGGGGAAGCCGAAGGAGAAGAGCGAGCACTAAAGGCTGCTGAAAAAGCAATTGCTAACCCACTTCTTGATGAAATTAGTCTTAGTGGCGCTAAGGGTGTTCTAATCAATATCACAGGTGGAAATGACTTAACCTTATTTGAACTTGATGAGGCTGCTAATAGGATACGCGAAGAAGTGGACCCCAATGCAAATATTATAGTTGGATCAACCTTAGATACTTCACTGGAGGGCAAAATGAGAGTAAGTGTTGTGGCAACAGGAATTGATGCGTCAAATAATGAGGTAGAGAAACCTTATAAAAACGATGAAAAAGTTGTTCAACTTAATGGTTTAACTGATGCTGTAAACATAAATGACATGAGTGATGATGAGCCCTTACTTTTTGATACTCTAGAAATTAAGGATATTAGGAACTCTGAAGATGAGGCGAGAGTATTAGTAGAAGAGAAATCAATACAATACGATGAAAAAAATGAACTTGATAATCAAGTTTTTGATTCATATCAAGTGTCGGATGATAAGGTCGATAATGATGACAGTTACATCGCCGCTCTTTCTGGTGGGGATGAAAAGCCTGCACCTGCTATTGCAAAAAAGAGATTTGGTATAAACTCGCTAATAGGAAGGATGACTAACGGTTCAGGAAATACCAACATAGAAGATAATCTTGACGGTAGAAAAGAACCTATATTGTCTGGAGAAAATGATGATACAGAGTTTAATGATGATGAACGTATAGAGGTTCCTGCATTTTTAAGGCGGCAGGCGAACTAATAATAACTCAGCCCCTGGGAAAAGAAAAATTCAAAATAAAAGCTATTTTTTATAATAGTGGTTTTGAGTGATATTACGAGTGAGGAGGCGATATACAAATGTTTCATTTAGTCACAAACTGTGAATTGTTAAGATAGCCAACTAAATCTATAGTCTTTTATTAAAAGGGGTCCAGATAACGAGATCCTAAATTGAGATATTGGAGACAATAAGTGCAGTCAACATTGGCATCAAAAATAAGTTTTGAGGGAGTAGGACTTCATTCAGGAATAGAAAGTAAAATAACTTTAATTCCAATGGGTCCAAACTATGGAATCTGGTTTAAGCGTACAGACACTTTTGGTGTTAATAATATGATAAGAGCCATTTACTCAAACGTTGAAGATAAACCATTATGTACAAGGTTGATAAATAAAGACGGAGTATCGGTTAGCACTGTTGAGCATATAATGGCAGCATTAACTGGATGTGGAATACAAAATATTTTGATAGAGGTTTCGAGTGATGAGATACCAATATTAGATGGTTGTGCAGAGACTTTTGTAGAGAAAATTCTTCAGGTAGGTATTATAAAACAAGCTGGTAAACAATTTGCTGTTCAAATTTTATCCAAAGTTGAAGTTGTCGAAAATGAAGCATCAGCAAGTTTAAGCCCTGCAGATTCTTTAGAAATAGACTTTTCAATTGATTTTAAAGAAAAAGGAATTGGAAAACAGTCCAAATCTCTTAATATGGCTAATGGTACTTTTGTAAGAGAGCTTTCGAATAGTCGAACTTTTTGTCAAAAAATTGATATTAAAAAAATGCACTCTAGAGGTCTAGCTCTAGGTGGTAGTTATGATAATGCGATCGTTTTTGACCAAGGCGATATTCTCACTCCTGGAGGTCTTAGGCATGAAGATGAGGCCGTAAGGCACAAAATGTTAGATGCTCTTGGAGATTTAAGTCTAGCAGGAATGCCAATTATTGGTCGATTTGTGGGTGTCTGTGCAGGCCATTTGATTACGCACCGCTTACTAAAAAAGCTGTTCTTAAACCCGTCGACTTATAGAGTGGTGGAGTGCTCTCTTAATCAAATCAATACATTACCCGGTTTCGGTGTAACTCATTTAGATATTGAAGTAGAGACTAACTTCAGTTGATTTTGAAAACTTCTATTTAACGTACTAAAAGCACTTTTAAGGTTCAGTTATTGGGTTAACAGTTTAAGAAATCATTATGTAAAAATCTAACAAAGAAAGTGTCCTTTAATAAATGATGAAATGGAAAGTTTATCAGTTCATTTTTATGAGTGTTTATATGACATTGATGTCTGGTTGTATCCCTGAAAACCTGAAGGAAGGACCAGTTTCAAAAAAATCAGCAATGGAAATATATAATGAAGCTACAGTTTTAATCGAAAACAAAGATCTTGAGGATGGAATTTCTCTATTAAATGAAGTTGAGCGTTTGCACCCATACTCTCCATATGCCAAAAGTGCTCTCCTTAAATTAGCTGTTACCTATCATTCGCAAAAAGACTATGAAAACACTCGTTTGAGTGCTGAACGTTACATAGACTTTTATCCAAAAGATCAAGATGCGGCCTATGCTCAGTATCTTATAGCACTTAGTTATTATAATGAAATCGATCGAGGTGGGCGTGATCAGGAATTAACTTATAAAGCTTTACAGTCGTTTAAGTTATTAACTGAAAAATATCCAGATAGTGATTATACAAAAACAGGGACATTAAAATTTGATTTGGCTTATGATCATCTAGCCCGAAAAGAAATGGATGTTGGTTTATTTTATTTGAAGCGTAAACAATATTCGGCCGCTATAAATAGGTTTCGTATCGTTATTGAGGATTTTCAAACAACTAGTCATACTCCTGAGGCGTTACATCGTTTAGTTGAATGTTACCTTTCATTAGGTCTATACAAAGAAGCAGAGACAACTGCTGCGATTTTGGGACATAATTTTCAATCATCTAAATTTTATCGTGATAGTTATGAGTTACTTAATCAAAAAGGTTTAGCACCAAATATAGAAAAGAAAAGCTGGTTGAATAAATTTTATCAAAATATAGTCAAGGGTGACTGAATATTTAAAGGTATGTGGTAAACAATTATGCTTAAAAGCCTTCAGATTAAAAATATCTTAATAATAGATCAGTTAGAACTTAATTTTGAGCCTGGCTTAAATGTCTTAACTGGAGAGACTGGTGCAGGAAAATCTATTTTACTCGATTCGCTAGGGTTTGTTTTAGGAAAACGAGGCCAAATGAATTTAGTTAGGTCAGGTGCTCAACAAGGAGAAGTAAATGTTGAGTTTTATCTAGAAAAAAGTCATAGAGTTTGGAAAACTCTAAAACTTGCGGGTTTTGAGATTGATGGTGAACTTCTGATACGCCGAGTAGTGTCAAGTGAGGGTCGAAAACAGGCATTTGTAAATGATAAGAGAGTTACTTCAGACTTTCTACGGAGCTTTTCTGAGGGACTTATAGAGTTTAATGGACAGAATGATGACAAAGGGCTTTTAAACCGTAGGAATCATCAATCTTACTTGGATAGTTTTTTAGGGTTGGAAACTATTTCTCTGGCTAAACTTTGGCGATCTATTACTGACAAAAAAAGTGAATTAGATAAAATTAGAGATAATGCATTAAGTTCGATTGTAGACAGAGAATTTGTACAATATTCATTAAAGGAATTAGAGGATGTTGCGTTAATTCCCCAGGAAGAGGTGCATTTAGATCAAAGACGTAAACTCATGAAAGAATCTGAAGGAATTAGAGAAAATCTATCAAAATTATTGTACAATTTGATTGATGAGGGTGCGGAAAAAAAAATAGCAAATTCTATAAAAGGTTTACACAAGCTTAAAGAAAATTTTTTTAGCGAATTAGATTTGGCTGTTTCTGCTTTGGAACGCTCCTATAATGAATTAGGGGAAGCAACGGAAATAATACAAAAGTTGTACGATTCATCAAAATTTAGCTTATCAGAATTAGAGGAAACAGAAGACAGGTTATTTTTGCTTAGAGGTTTGGCAAGGAAGCATCAGGTTGATGTGTCCTCGTTGATTGACTTAAGAGAAGAATTTAAGGTTAAAATTGAAAGTTGGGCCAACTCTGAAGACTTAGTTACCAGTGCAGAAGAAAAACTAAATAAACTATTCGATGAATATAAGAGAAGGGCAAAGATCCTTTCCAATAAAAGAATATGTGGTGCACGCGAATTTGATAAAAGTGTTCAGAAAGAATATGCAAAGTTTAAGACAGAAGTAAGTTCAAAATCATCTGGTCCAGAGGGAAATGATAACATCAGTTTTATGGTATCTACTAATGCTGGCGCTATTTATGGCCCGTTAAATCAAATAGCCTCCGGTGGGGAGCTGTCTAGATTTACATTAGCATTGAAGGTTTGTTTATCAGGAAAAAAAGATAAATCTTCAATGGTTTTTGACGAAATTGATAGTGGTGTTGGAGGTAAGACAGCAGATGCTATAGGTCGACGTCTTTTAGAAATTTCTAAAAATGGACAGGTGTTAGCAGTTACACATTCTCCACAGGTTGCGGCATTGGCTGATCTTCACGTACTTGTCCAGAAAGAAGTTGTTGATAGTGAAACTTTTTGTTCTGTTGACTCTTTGGTACCTAGTAAGAGGGTTGAGGAAGTGGCCAGAATGTTGTCTGGAAGTAAGTTGACAGATGAGGCTCGTGAGATGGCAAAAGTTCTTATTGGAGACACACTTAATTAATTTTTATAGTACGCCTATAACTTAATTAGACTGAAACATTTTTCCTGGATTTAGTATGTTCTGTGGATCAAAGCCTTTTTTAATTTGGTGCATTTTGGTCCAAGCATAGCCATGTTCTTGTTCCATATAAGCAATTTTTCCAATCCCAATCCCATGCTCTCCGGTTACTGTACCGCCTAGTTTCAAGGCCCTCTGGGTCATTGAGTTTGAAAGGCTTTTTGCTTGTTCCAATTCCAATTCATTTCCTGGCTCAACTAATAGGATAGCATGAAAATTTCCATCGCCTACATGCCCGACTATGGGTCCTGATATAGAGCTTTCGTTGATTTCGTCTATAGTCTCTTCAAGTGCCTGTGCTAAGCAAGAAATTGGTACACAGACGTCGGTTGTTAATGCTGTAGACCCTGGCCTAGAGTTTAGAATAGAGTAGTACGCATCATGTCTGATTTGCCATAATTTGTTGCGGTCCTCCGACTTTGTGGACCACTTAAAGTCTGACCCCCCCATTTCGGCTACAATTTCTCCAAAACGTTTTGATTGTTCAGTTGTTTCGATTTTTGATCCATGAAACTCAACCAGAAGATGTGGTAGTTCAGGCATGTTCATTCCGGAGTAACTGTTAAATGAGCGAGCGGTAGCAGCATCTACAAGTTCAATTCTCGCCATTGGAATTCCCATTTGAATCGTGGTTATTACAGTATCTACAGCGCTTCGAATATCTAAAAATGAACATATTGCTGCAGATATAATTTCGGGTTGCCCTACTAGTTTTAAGGTTAATTCTGAAATCAATCCCAGAGTGCCTTCAGAACCAACACATAGATGTGTTAAGTCATATCCTGCAGATGATTTTCGGGCTCGTGACCCTGTTTTGATTTCCTGACCATCAGCTAAAACTATCTTAAGGGCTAATACATTGTCAGCCATTGTACCATATCTAACAGCAGTTGTACCACTAGCTCTGGTCGCTGCCATTCCACCCAATGAAGCGTCCGCGCCCGGATCTACAGGAAAAAATAACCCGGTATGCCTTAACTCTTCATTCAATTTTTTTCTAGTTATTCCGGGTTGAACTACTACATCCATATCCTCTATATTTACAGATAGGATAGAACTCATCTTAGAGAAATTTATTGTCACACCGCCATGTATAGCCAGACTATGACCCTCAAGGGATGTTCCTGTTCCCCAAGGAATTACGGGGCAATTATATTTGGAACAGGTATTTATTATAATAATTAGGTCTTTTGAACTTTCGGGGTAAATTACAGCGTCTGGAGGAAAGTGTGCAAAATAAGCCTCTGACCTTCCATGTATGTCTCTATCTGACTTAGACGTTGTTACTTTTTCTCCCAATAACTCTTTAAGAGCGTTTATTGCATTGACATTATTCATAATGTTGGCACCCGTGATATAGATCGTTTGCTAACAGTTTAAGCTTAAATTAGTCTAAGTGAAAGTAGGGAGTTAAAAGTTTGACAAAGTCTTTAATACAATTGTTACAGAAAGCAATTTATTGGTCTGGGTTGACTTCTGCTGAAGATATCAAACTCTTTAAGAAAAGTTTATCAAATCAACTTAAATTTTGGTTACTTGCGGTGTCTATAGGCTTCATTGCTGGTTTTGCTGCTGTTGGTTTCCGGCAAGGGATCGAAGTGCTTCAGGGGCTTTTATATGGTTCGACAGAAGCTGGGAGTTTTATAAAATTTGTAGAAAAACTAGCCTGGTATTGGAAGATCTCTATTCCGATGTGTGGTGGGCTGATAGTAGGGATTATATTACACAGATATACAGCGGATGGTCGTGCAAAGTCTGTTGCTGATGTTATTCAAGATGCAGCGCTAAATAATGGAAAGATTAATCAGGGTGGAGGCATTGCGTCTGCATTTGCTTCTCTTATTACTCTTGGGTCGGGAGGATCATCAGGGAGAGAAGGTCCTGTAGTTCATCTAGCAGCAGTTATCTCAGGCTGGGTTTGTAATAAAATCCAAATCGATACTGTGACAAATAGAGATTTACTTGGATGCGCAGTGGCGGCTGCGGTTTCAGCAAGCTTTAATGCACCGATAGCGGGAGCATTATTCGCTTTAGAAGTTGTCCTTCGCCACTTTGCTATTCATGCATTTGCACCAATTGTGATCGCCAGCGTTATAGGAACAGTGATAAATAGACTGACTTTTGGAAATGTAACTGAATTTATTTTACCTAGTGCAAATAATTTAGGTTTTTATGTTGAGTTACCAGCGTTTATCTTGCTTGGCCTTTGTTGTGGGTTAATTGCTGTTATTTTAATGAGATCCTTATTTTTGGCGGATGATATAGGTAATTCAATACAAAGGTTAACTGGTACAAAGCGTTGGTTGCGGCCCGCGATTGCGGGGACACTTTTAGGAGGAATAGCCATTTGGTTTCCTCATATTATTGGGGTAGGATACGAGACTATTTCGGCTGCTTTAACAGGAGAAATTCTGTTACATGAGGCGATTATATTTGCAATAATGAAAGTTATTGCTGTTTCGATCACAATTGGTGGTCGTATGGGTGGAGGTATTTTTTCGCCATCATTAATGATTGGATCCCTAACAGGGTTAGCATTTGGTTGGATTGCAACAAGTGTTTTTCCAACCTTGTCCGGAGAGCAGACGATTTATGCTTTAGCTGGTATGGGCGCAGTCTCTGCTGCAGTTTTAGGTGCACCGATATCGACAACTCTAATTGTCTTTGAGTTGACTGGAGATTGGCAGACGGGGTTGGCTGTTATGGTTGCTGTTTCATTTTCTATTGTGATATCTAGTAAGCTCGTTCACCAGTCTTATTTTCTAACTCAAATAGAACGGCGAGGGATCCATTTAGCTGCTGGCCCTCAGGCTTATATTTTATCTACTCTTAGGGTTTCTGACCTAATGACGGGTGTTCGTGATTTTCAAAAATTAAATATACAAAGCGTGGAGAAAGTGATTGAAGCTGGAATTCACCTTAATCCAGATGATACTTTAGAGGATGCAATGCCTATTTTTGAAAATTCACATACATCGTTTATTCCAATAGTTGAATTGCATCCATCAAAAGATTCACCATCCCTTTTGGGTGTCCTTTATCAAACAGATGCACTTAAAAAATATAATGTTGAGCTAGTATCTAGAGTTAAAGAAGAGCATTCATAAAACACTTTTATTATTT
>Ga0206123_10003110_pt1 | contig 13890 bp, 8 predicted proteins | sample Helgoland_Spring_2_FD_160086 | JGI IMG/M metagenome (GOLD analysis project Ga0206123, IMG submission 160086) | Pelagic subsurface seawater microbial communities from Kabeltonne, Helgoland, North Sea - Helgoland_Spring_Bloom_20160316_1 | ecosystem: Environmental > Aquatic > Marine > Epipelagic ... | reverse complement strand
TTGAAAAAAGAAGTACTTGGTCTAGTTTTGAATCTTTTAATATGTGAAGAAGCAGTTCTTTCTTATTGTTTTTATTGGTAGTGTATAGATACTGTTGAATAGTATCTGCAGCAGAAGAAACAGCATTAACAGCTACTTTTTCTGGATTCACTAAAATTTGCCTAGATAGATCTAAAATATTTTGAGGCATAGTTGCTGAAAAGAAAAGAGATTGTCTGTTTTTAGGGAGTTTAGCTATGATTTTTTTAATATCGTGAATGAATCCCATATCTAGCATTCTATCTGCTTCATCTAACACAAAATATTTTACTGCATTAATAGAAATAAATCCTTGGTTCATTAGATCTAATAGACGGCCAGGGGTAGCAACTAAAATATCTATTCCATTACTTAATGCTCTTGTTTGGCCGTGTTGAGAAACTCCCCCAAAAATTACAGTAGTTTTAAGCTTAGTATACTTAGAATAAGCTTTAAAGTTTTCTTCAATCTGAATGGCTAATTCTCTGGTAGGAGTAACTATTAGAGAAGATATTTTTCTATTTTTTTGATGGTTTTGATGGCCATTTACTAAATGCTGAATAATAGGAATTGCAAAGGCAGCCGTTTTACCAGTTCCTGTTTGGGCACTCCCCAAAACGTCGTCACCACTTAAAACTAAAGGAATTGATTTGGCCTGTATCTCGGTTGGTTCTATATAGTTTTGATCCTTTAATGCTTTTAAAATAGGCTCTATTAATTTTAAATCTTCAAAATTCATTATGTAATTTGTAATTGGATGCTTGTTATTGTAAAGGTAACTATATTATTATCTGTAGAATATTTTTCAGATAAATGTAAAATTCAATAAAATTAGCCTCTATCTTAATTCTATTTTATCAATAAGAATTATGAATTCTTCATTTTTTTTATTGGCAATTAAGAAAGTTACTTCTTCGATAGATTTATGAAAGAAATTAGGTTCGTCCAATTTTCTTCCTCTAAAAGAAGGGTACATACTATTTAAAGGTATTTCTATTTCTTGCCATTCTCCAGAGCTTGAAAAAGAGGTTATGTAGGAAGCATAATCAGAAGATTTATGTTTTATTCTAAACTGATAGTTCTTACCATCTCCTTTAATTTTTAATACTATTGATTTAAACTTTTCTATGTTTAATTTATTAAAACCATATCTAACTGAGGAGAATCCACCATTATTATCTAAAGAAATTTTTCCGGAAAAAACACCTTTTCCACCCTTGTTTAACTGGAAGTTTCCATTCGATTTACCTCCCATTACCACATCATCTACAACTATCCAGTTGCTAATGGATGAATTTTTGTTAAAATTAAATATTATATGACTGGACAAAGAAGAAACTAAAACCATTGAGCAAATTAAGTATTTCATGAAGATAAAAGATTATTTTTTGAGCACTTTTTCATAAGCTCTTCTTGGACTTTTCCTAATATAAACTATCCCACAGAAAGAATAACCTAGTTTTTCAAAAATTTTCATCATGGGTATATTGTCGTGATTGGTATCTGCTTTGAGACTATATATATTTTTCGAAAGAGCGTATTGTTCTATTAATTTTATCATCTTTTTGGCCATGCCTTTTGCTAAAAATTCTTCAGAAACAGCTACTCTATGGTAGACTACAAAATCTTGATCGCTAAGCCATCTTCCTTCGATATTTATATAATCTGGTTCATCATTGATAATTACTGCAGTATATCCTATAATAGTATCGTTTTGAGTAAATACAAAACCTATTTTCTTTTCAATATCGCTTTTTACAACCTCCATATTGGGGTAGCCGTCCTGCCACTGGTTACTACCATCTTTTTTCCTACGCTTTATAGCATCTTTTAAAATTTGCCATATTTGAGAAGCTTCGGAATATTTAGCAGGTCTAAAATGATAATCCATTCTATGAATTTATTGTTTTCAGTTTGGTTATATCAGAATTTTTTAAAAATTAGAAATAGTTTTATTTCCAGCCTGGAGGACTTGAATCTTTAGAAGCTGTACTTTCAATAAGATAAAACCATTGAAAATTTTGAGTAGAATATACATAATTAAATTCTTTTTCTTTAATTATAAAAACACCAACTCCTAGTTCTAGAGCATCTTTACTTAAAATGTTGGACTTATGCCCTGGAGATTTCATCCACTGAGTAACAATCTTTTTGGACAAGCTTAAGTAAGTGTCTTGTGAGTCAACAGGTGTTTTGGCAATATTTTCTGCAATAAATGGATTGGTTATACCTGCAATTTTTGCTCTATCTTCTGGTTCTTTTCTTTTTTTAATTTTGGAGCTGTGACTGAAAAATTTTAGTTCAGCCATCATTTTGCTATGGTTAAATGCTGCAATTTCTAGATTTTTATTCCAAGATATTATTTCTTTTTTTCTTTTGGCTCGCTCTTTATTTGTTAGAAAAAAAATAGTGGCATGAAGTAGGGGGTAGTCAATTTTATTAAAGTTTATAGTTTGGTTAATTTCCTCTAGCTTGCTAAAATTTACATGATTATATTTTTCATAAGACTGTTTTTTCCAAGAGCTGTTTTTAGTAGAAGTTTGTCCAATAAATAATATTGGCCAGGCGAAAAATAGAAGCAATACTTTTTTCATTTTTAATTGTCTTTAAAATAATAGATTTTTAATGAATTAAAAAAGTACTTAAATATTTAGTCTAAAAGAATAGGAGCACCAGCAACTTCCATTTTTTTACCAACAGCATTTACTTTTTCTAGGTAAGTATCTATTTTTGGTTGTAGTCGCTGAAAAAGCTCAGTTGCTACGTTAAAGCTTTTCATATGTAGTTCCGTTGGACCATAAGAGTTGGGATACCATCCTCCTCTTGAACTGTAAAGGCTGCTGAATAGAGAAACATTGTCTTTCTCACCAATTTCTTCTTTGGAAGGGCTTCCACCAATTTCTCTTTCTAATCTGTTCATGGTGGCAACCAATTCATAAACTTCTTTTGTAAGAGAAACTCTTTGGTTATTTATATAATTTAAGTTTTTTTGGTAAGCCTTAACTTTCGTGTTTGCCTTATCAAACTTGTTCTGGTAAACATTTACTTTTTTGGTAAGTTCTGCAATAGAATTGTAGTATGCTTCGTGCTTGCTTGCCATAGGATTGGAAAGTGTATTTTTTCTTATGCGCTCCACCTCAAATTGTTGGTTCTGCTCTAAATCTGTAAGTAACCCTTCAACTCTTTTAAACATAGACACAGTGTATATTCCGGGAGATACCATTTTCTGAATAGAACTGTAGTCTCTTTTGGCAGATGCCTTAACTGCGGTAGTTAATTTGGTATTCAATTCCCAAGAAACTCTAGTTATTCCTTTTTTATAAGGAGCTGATAATTGAGTTACAGTTTTTCCATCGCTATTTTTTATTACCAATACAACTTCTGGTTTAGATTCATTTAGCTCATCGTCCAATGCTTCCCAACCAGGAAATGGAATATCCTTGGTTTTTTGATCTTCTAAAATTTTAACTAGCTTTTTTAGCTTTTTCAATTCTATTTTTGTTTTTTTAGCAAGTACATCAATCTCTTCTTCTAATATTTTATTGGTTGTTTTATATCCTGCTTTGTTTAATTTTTCTAAAAGGCTTCGGTCTGCTTTTTCAGACATTTCTGCTTTTTGTCTTTTTGCTCTTTTAGAAGTGTGTCCATCTTTAAGATAGTAAGTAAAAATAGCGCCGTAAGGAGGGTTTTTAGAATTGAAAGTCGCACCTCCGCTACTTCTAGTCCCTCCATTTATACGGTTGTACTGAAGTGCTTTTTTAGGAGCAAATAAAATGGCTTCTTTCCCTATAGATTCCTCATTGATTTCCCTAAGCGGGCTATAGTCGTCAAGAACATAAAAACTTCTTCCAAAAGTGGCCAGTACAAGGTCGTTTTCTCTTTTTTGAATTGCCAAATCTCTAACTGGAATAGTAGGAAGTCCACTTGAGAATTTATGCCATTTCTCCCCTTTATTTAAACTTACATATACCCCGTATTCTGTTCCTAAAAATAAAAGGTTTGGGTTAATGTGGTCTTGTACAATTCGCCAAACTAGTGTTCCATCAGGAATTCCATCGCTTATAGATGTCCATTTTTTTCCACCATCAATAGTTTTATAAAGATACGGTTGGTAGTCGCCAAATTTATGATTGTCTAATGCTACATAGGCAGTTTGCTTATCGTACAAATCCGCTTTGATATCGTTTACAAATGCTGTAGATGGTACTTTTGGTAGTTGGTCCACAGTCATTTTTTCCCAGCTTTTTCCACCGTCTTTAGAGAGTTGAATAATTCCATCATCTGTACCTGCATACAAAATATTTTCATCTGCTTTAGATTCTGCTAGTGAAGTAATGGTGTTGTATGTGGACATTGCGTAAACGTCCCAAGCATTTTCAAAACTTTGTACTTTTCCCATAATAGGAAGAGCCAAACGTTCTTGATTTTTGGTTAAATCTTTTGAAATTGCCTTCCAATTATCTCCTCTGTTTTCAGATCTCCATACACGCTGAGAGGCAAAATAAATTCTTTTTGGATCGTGGTGACTTACTAAAATAGGAGAGTCCCAGTTGAATCTTTCATAAGGTTCATCAATTCCTGCTCTTGGACGAATATTTACAACTTCTCCATTGGTGCGGTCTATTCTGTTAATGTAACCCTCTTGCGATTGAGCATAGATAATATTTGGATTGCCTGGCTCGGTTGCTGGCTGATGTCCATCACCACCTAGAACTACTTCCCAATCAGAATTGGAAATCCCGTTTCTTTTGAATGTTCTAGAGGGACCTCCTTGAGTATTGTTGTCTTGTGTACCACCATATATATTATAAAAAGGTTTTGCATCATCCACCGCTAGCTTATAAAATTGGGTAATTGGAAGATTGCCAACAAATTTCCAAGTTTTAGAGCCGTCAAAAGATTCGTAGATGCCACCATCAGAACCAGCAAGCATGTAATTAGGATCTTCTTTTTTGAAAGTAAGAGCGTGGTTGTCAGAATGTTTGCTTTTTTCGCTCATGGTGTAGAATTTTTTTCCTCCGTTGTCTGAAACTAAAACACGAACATTCATCAAATAAATCTTATCAAAAACATGGGGAGAGGCTACCAACTCTTGGTAATAATGAGGTCCTGTTCCACCAGAAACTGCATCAGACATTTTACTCCAGCTTGCTCCAGAATTATTGGTTCTGTATACACCGCCTTTTTTTCTCTCTAGCTCTATTGCTGCGTAGAGAACATTTGGTTGCATAGGAGAAATAGCAAGACCAATTTTTCCCATATTTTCACCTGGAAGACCTTTGGTTATTTTCATCCAAGAATTTCCTCCATCCATGCTTTTGTAGATAGAAGTTCCTGGTCCTCCGCCAAGAAGTGCGGCAACATTCCTATGTCTTTGCCAAGTGGCAGCGTACAATATGTCAGGATTATCTGGATGTATTAATAGGTCTGTAACTCCTGTCCATTCGTTTACTTCAAGGGTGTTTTTCCATGTAGATCCACCGTCATCGCTCTTGTACAATCCTCTTTCTCCACCAGAACTCCAAAGTGGACCTTGGGCAGCGACCCAAATTGTATTGGCATTTGTTGGGTGAACAATAATTTTTGAGATGTGTTCAGATTTTTTAAGTCCCTTGTCTTTCCACGTCTTCCCCCCATCAGAACTATGGTAAATACCATGTCCAATTCCTACATGCCTGCCACCTACATTTTCTCCTGTTCCTAACCAAATAGATGCATTATTGTTGGGATCTATGGTAATACATCCGGTAGAGTAGAAGGGCATATTTTCTGTAAGTGGGCTCCAAGTGGTTCCCGCATTGTTAGTTTTCCAAACTCCACCAGAACCAACTGCTACATACCAAGTATTTTCATTTTTTGGATCTATGGCAATATCTGCGATTCTTCCCGACATAAAAGCGGGTCCAATACTTCTAAATTTAAAACCATCTAAGGCAGAAGAAAGAGAAGGTTTTTGATTTATTTTTTCTTGCCCATAGGAAAGTTGAAATGAGAAGATAAACAAAAATGCAAATGCTACTAGATTAAGATTTTTCATAGAATAAATTTGTTAATTGAAAATAATTATAATGTAAACTTAGTAAAAACTTGGATTACTTTTGGGCTTGTTTAAAACCAGTATTATTCAGTGAGAAAATTGATGAAAGTTTTAAATAACGTCTCGTATAAGAATAGTAGCCGATTGCGTGGCACTTTCCTTCCAATTTACAAGAAAGTTGAAGCTGGCTATAACAACTGAATTTACTAATAACCTGGCTATTATTTTTATACATTGTTAGACTCTGTTTTTATTTTTAAACTTCGTGTTGAGTAATCTCTATTTCTTTATAGTTTAATAAGCTTAGAATATCCAACCATTTCATCTGTTGCTACCTTAATAAGATATATACCGCTAGCTAGTTCCTCGATGCCAATAATGGCATCCGGATTATTTTGATAATAGACTAGTTGACCAGAAGTAGTATAAATCTGTATCGATTTTATCTCTTGTAATAATGCAACACTGAAAAAATCAAATGTAGGGTTTGGATAAACTAAAACCTCTATTTTGTCTGTTGGTTTGGGTATATTGGCTTCTTCAAGTTCTGTGGGCGCAAAAGGGATTTCAGTTACTCTGATTACGGTTTTATTGATATTAATAGTATCATTACCACCGGTCACGGGATAGGTAACTGTTTCTCCGTCCATAGTACCCTCAATGTAATATTCAAAATCAAATCCCGGGTCGGATAAGGTAGCTTTATATACATAGTCACTACTGTTTGTGCTTAAAAGATTAACTTCAAAAAAAGCTAGATTTGAACCTATTTCACGATAATAAATTTTGGGGTTTGAAACAGCGTTATTACCTGTAAAAATCACTTTTTGCTCGAAATTACCTCCTTTATAAATTTGAGTGATCTCTGGCATTGCCCTAACCATATTCGAACCTTCATATGATGTACTTATAGGAGTCGAAATTCCCATTTCTTCACTTGCTCTGATTCGGTCGATAAGCGTGGATTGTTGTAATTGTGCAATAACACCAAGTTCAGAGACACTTCTTACTCGCTGAATTTCATGTGTCATCAATCTACTAAATGTACTTATAATACTATCTGCATTTTCTGCCTGATTTATTTCATTTACATATAGTTCTCTGTAAATAGATAGTTTAAGTAAATCGATCTGACCTTGAAAAAAGTGATACCAATACATATAACGATCTATATTTCCTGTTCCAACAATATCATCTTTATAAGAACAAAATTCCGTATAGATATGAATAGCATCTAAAAACTTAGGGTCAGTAATACTCGTTGGGTCATTGTCTTCCAATTCATTTAAGGCACTTGGCAAAAATCGGGAAGACCTTGGTATTGAACCTTGAATGCCTTCACCTGTAAATTTTGGTTCACCTAATCTGTCTGCTTTAGCAAAAAGGTTTCCTATTTCTGTAGCTCTTTCTGGTCCAAAATTGGCTTCTGCCCAATCTATATAGAAAGCAGTAATCCAATTCACAAAATCTTCTGGTTGCTGATCGAAAGAAGTTTCCCACATATCGAAGATGGGATAGTTGCTATATCCCTGATCAACAGTACTCAAATCAATTGCAACAGGGCCTCTATTTCCCCATATCAATGCAGCGTGTGCAGCTGAGTTTAGTGCAATCGAATTCAAGCGCCAATGTTTGGCTATATGAGCTTGAACACCTCCATAATTTAGACTATGACCAACTTCATTAAATATGCCCATCACTCTCAACTGCGGTTGTATCAAGCCCCAGTCTTCCTCATACCAGCATGAAGACCATCCAGGTCGTCCAGTTGGTAATACTTCATTCATACTGCCTGCATTATCCCACAAACCACCGAAAGGCACTTCCAAGGGCAGATCATCGTGAAATTCAAGTGCTTCACCATCTCCTCCTGCACTGCCCACCTTCCAGCCGAATGTAGCTAATTTAAACGGTGCGTTAGTTTCTTCTAATAAATCATAACAATACTTGTAATTTAAAGCAACGTTTTCTATTTGGTTTTTTGATAGTTGATGACCGTTGTATGACCATGTTTCATATGTCCATAACCAATAGTAATCCAATGGGTGTGTTCTTGCTATTCTTGTAAATATACCTTCTAATAGTGTTTTATTAAAGATCTCATTTGTCACTTTATCATTTTCAGGCAAGTTTAGTCCATGCCATCGAATTCGATGCTGAACCTCTTCTGGAACGCCTCTAATCCAGTCTTTTGTAATTAAATGCTTGCGATAACCTGGCTCGAATCCCAAAGGAGCTTCATGACCAATTGCAGTTTTTACTCCCATTTGCTTTGCATGTGTAAATGACTTCTGTAGTAAAAAACCAACGTTGTTTATTACTTCAGCTTTTTCTGCCTGGGTTATAGGATGTGCAAAGCCCATAGCATCTGATGCCATTTCGTCATAAGCAAATAATTTATCAGCACCATTACTGAAATCAGTTGTTTTTATAGGAGTGCCACTCCAGCTATTATCTTTAGTACGATAGGTACTTGCCCAGTGTGCTTCATATGCCCCTTCATCCTTTATGGTGCCATTTGGATTTACATCATCTTTATGACCAATCCAGAGGTGTGGCTCAGGACCATCTAAGGATTTAGGATCTCCTTTTTCTGTATATAAATGCAGGCCAAAGAAATTCAATCCCATTTTAGCCTGTTGAGTGATAACAGATTTATAATCTTCTGTACTCCAAAAGTCAGGACCTGCAAGAAAGTTATGGAAAGGGAGTATGCCACGCATCTCAAACCAGGGCAGACCTTTTTCATCAAATGCGCTGATATCAATTGGATAAGTCAGTCTATTATCTGGTATTGCATCACCTCCCAGGTTAAAATGACAACCAATAAGCTCTGCAAAACGGTAGGCAGCTCTCAATGTCGTTGTAGTATCTGCACCACATATAACTAAAACATTCCGACTGTCTTTACTTACAGATTTGATAAGATAGCCTATTCGGTCATCAGAAATTGGGGCATCAACACTGCCATAATCAGGCTTTAGCTCTGTAATGATGCTACTGTTGTTTTCAGCCACAACTATAACATCTCCAGAAGGGAAAGCGGAATAGGTATTTGCAGTAACTATGGAAGGAGCTGTTCCTGTTCGAAGGAATATATACCTTCTTATTTCTTTTGCGGCCTGTTCTTCTGAAATAGATGCATTGGAGGTTTTTACAATTGTTTGAGCTCCGCTAATAGTTGGCATTAACAGTATTAGAACTATTAAGTAAATATAATATTTCAAGCTTTCTGTTTTCATCCTTGAGCATTTTCGTTTAATACAATTTTTCATGGTGCTAGGTTTTACCGTTTTACTAATCCTGAAACAGCTTCTTAAAACTTTACCCCACCCCCAGCTAAATCTTTTTATAGAGCCTAACGTTGAGTATAAGAATAGTAGCCGATTGGGTGGCGCTTCCCTGTCAAGTTGCAAGAAGGCTGAAGCGGGCAATAACCCTTGAATTTACTACTGTCTCGGCTATTATTTTTATACATTGTTAGGTGCTTTTTTTTATTATCAGTGTTTAATCAAATACTTACCAAATAAATTTTCACCATCCGTTTTAACCTATTTTCAACGCCCAATAATAGCTACCCATTATTAAGTTTAATTGTTCTGTTTTAATTTCCTTGATAATAAGGAGCATTATATTTAACCGGAGATTTTCCTGTAAATTCTATTTCCCCGGTTAGACCTTTAACCAATGCAAGCTGCGTATTATCATCGGTTTGATAGCAATTTATTCTACACCAAATACGCGGCATATAAATTAGGTTTTTGTAGGGATCTCCAAATCCGATACTAATTACTTTATTTAATGGAAGTTTATTGGCGGTCCACATACTTAGAGCTTTTGTATTATTTAGGCTTAAGGTTCCCCAAGGGTTACCGGGGTTACTGAAAAATGTAAAAATGAACTTGTCGTATTTAGCGCTAAGACTATCTAAGCCGCTTCCTAACTCAAAATAGGATAAATCGTCTCTTATTTCCACCTCATATCCTTTTTTTAGTAGTTCTTTTTTCATTATATCGAATACCTCAGCTCCTTTTTTTTCTGATACCGATACTATTAACAGCTTCTTCGATTTGGTGGTATCTAATGGTAATTGCTTGTTCTTGTCATCTAATAAGGTAACCGATTTTTCGGCTATCTGATATGCTTTCTTGTTATTTTCATCTAATTCTTTGTCGGACAATGGTTGTATTGATGAGTAGTTATCATCCAGTAATCCAAGTTGTTTTTTCAAATTCCAGACACGGCTGACGGCATCGTTGAGTCTTTCAATTGGTATTTCTTTTCTTAAAATACGCATTTCGAGGGAATCAATAATTTCAAGTCTGGGCCACAGCAAAATGTCTGCTCCTGCCTTAAAGCATTCAATTTCCGTTTCCAATTGGTTTTCGTAATAACCTGATATTCCTGCCATATCAAGAGCATCTGACACCACAACTCCCTTAAATCCCATTTCTTTTTTCAGCAGGTCGGTCATTAGTTCTTTGGACAAGGTGGCTGGCAAATACTCTCCGTTTAGTTTTTCTTGCTGATAGGCAGGGAAGGTTATATGCCCAGCCATTATTACTGCTACCCCGCTGTCAATAAGCATTTGAAAAACTTTGCCATGTTTTTGCTTCCAGTCTTCGTAGCTCAAATGCATTGTAGATGTGCTAAAATGCTGATTGATAAAATCTGTGCCATCGCCTGGAAAATGTTTGGCTGTTGCTGCTACTCCATTATTTTGCATTGCTTTTACTTGCCATGGTAATAAACGGGTTGCAATGTTTTCATTGTCACTTATGGCTCTTACATTGGTTAGAAAATTACTAGGGTTGGTGTTAAGGTCTGCTATTGGGTGCAGCAACCAATTAATCCCAATGCCTCTTGCCTCCATGGATATAATGTCGCCCATTGAATATGCAACTTCCTCTGAATTGGTAGCCCCCATTCCCATTTCACTTGTAGTTCGTGTATATCCTTTTATCTCTGATCCAATTCCCGTTTCAAAATCTTCTACAAAAAGCATAGGGTATTTGGATGACTTACTGAATTGCTGAACGGTGTTTTGGTAATGTTGCCCTAAAGAATCACTGGGCACCTCAGGCTTCATATTCCAATTTGCCAAAAACACTGAACCTACCGGGTATCTGCTCAGCAGCGTATCTATGGCCCCATCACCATATTGGGTAATTATGCCTTTATTATAGCTGAAGCAAACAAGCTGCCCTATTTTTTCGCGTATAGATAATTTTTCCCAGCCTCTATCATATTCGTAAGAAGAAATATTCTTTACTTGTTGTTTTTGTTTGTCACACCCAGTTGTTGCTGTAATTACTATCAATGCAATCAAACAAATGGCTGATACAGTATTAGTTTTATTCATCTATTTCAGATCATGATTTGATTTTATGCTTTCATAAGTCATTTGTTCGTATTTCAATTGCACCTAACGATTTAGCTAATCTGCGTTTTAATGCAGTTTAGGTTTTGTTGGGAGTAGTTTTAGCTACCAAAATGCTCTTAATCTTTTTCTTCGTTTTGCTTAAGTCTGGATCTTTAACTTTTTGAAACCCATTCTTTTTTAATTCATTGTAATGAGAATAGTGTACCCTGGAGAAGTAGAATGAATCAATTTCTTTTTTTTCTATTTCATACTGATCAAGAATTAAATCGATTGCTTCAGGAAGTAATTTAGCCCCTTGAATGGCTGTTTGATAATAAGTTTCTACAAAAGAAGAGTTTGGTGCGGTTTCAGTGTTTTTCTGAAGAATTACAGCCCCTGTATCCAATGTTTTGTCAATAAAATGAACTGTGGCACCTATATATTCATTTAAGCCGTAATACATTCCCCAAAAAGATGATGCAATTCCTCGCAATTCAGGAGCAATTCCATGGTGTAAATTTATAGTGCCTTTTAACGGGATCGAAAAGATGTTTTCCTTTAGTATTCCAGCACCACATTGAATGATTAGGTCTGGATTCAATTTTTCAATAATCTTCTCAGTAGATTTTGAGTTTACCCCTGATACATAATGAACAGTCTTCTTTTTGATAGTGAATTTAGAGGCCTCTTTTTTCACTAAACTTCTTGCTTTTCTCTGGTCTCTGTACCAACTTGTAATAGGGAATAGGAAGAGTTTTTTTAACTCAAATTTGAAATTTGAAATTTTTGCATTTCTATTCTTTTTCACAATAACAAAAACATACTCGTGTTCTTTTCTTTCGCTTATCAATGAGTTGATATTCAGCTCATTAATTGCCTCTGTTTTTTCAGAGGTAAATAATATTATCTTCATTAGAATGAATTTTTTATAAAAGCTTTGTTTAAAGTAAAAGCAATAGTTTCAAATGTTGTCGTTGATGAAACTCCCCACCGGTTTATAATTCTTTTATCGTCATCATCCGTGGTATGTTTGTAGTTTACCGCAACTTGTTTGGTATACCCCAGATTTTCAGCCGCATCCATAACCGCTTTCGTATAAGAGCCATCAGGATAAGATAATAAGTCTATATTTTGATTAATGGCGTTTGATAGTAACTGTTTGGACTTTTTCATATCCTCAATAGCTGCGACTAGTGCAATATTCCCTAAATTGTAGTGAAGATGTCCATGAGATCCAATATCAACAAACTCAGAAGAGGCTAACTCCTTAAGTTGATTCGAGTCGAGTAACTTCCAATATTCTTTTGGTATGCTTTTCATTTTCTTAAGCAATTGGTGGTTTGAAATCATCCTCTCCAATGTTTTTTCTCTTTTCTCAGGCGAAAGTTTTTTTATAAAATCGGAGGCTGTTACATCTAACTCTTTATTGTAAAGACCAAATTTTCCAATTTTCTCGAATTCTATATTATCAATGATTACTTGAGGAGAATAAATTCTGATAAACGAAAGAACATCCGACCACATAATATGATCAGGATTCTCAATGCAGATACTAGATATGAAGAATGTTGTTTTTACTTTATGTTTTTCAATTATCTCAAGTGCATTTTCTAGATTGTTTGCATATCCATCATCAAATGATACTGTTATCGTCCATTTATCGGGAGTAATATTTTCTTTATACATCTCAAACATTTCATGCATTGAAATAATATTAAACTTCCTCTTTAGATATTTAATGTGCTGTTCAAATTGACTTGTGGTAATATGTCGTGGAAAAATGGAGGTTGAATCTTGCTTCACCACTCCATGATAGAATATATTGAGTCCTTTTTTTTGCGCAATAAGTCGAAATAAATGCTCTGCATTCAATTTCATTAAAGGTGGAAGGATGTTTTTTTGAATAAGTTTTTTCATATTATTTTTTTATTAATCCCAACGAGGGAATAAACGTATTACGTTTATTTCCCTTTTACACTAAGTTATAAAAAATTCAAGTTATCAGAGGGGTTTTGAATATTTTTAAGATGAGCATTACTTACGTGGGTATATATTTGTGTTGTTTTTATATCACTATGTCCTAAAATTGTTTGAATATATCTAATATCAGTTCCATTTTCTAATAGGTGAGTGGCAAAACTATGTCTTAAAGTATGAGGAGTAACTTTTTTGTATATACCAGCTTTTAAGGAAGAGTTCTTAATTATTTTTTGAATGCTTGTAGTTGAATATTTACCTCCATTTTGTCCAACAATAAGATAGTTAAATGGAAGATATTTTTTATAATACTTTCTAAGAAGTTCTAATAATTGATTGGTTAATTGAACCTGCCTATCTTTATTTCCCTTTGCTTTTCTTATGTGGATTACCATTCTATTATTATCAATATCATTTATCTTAATATTGATTAATTCTGAAACTCTTAATCCACAGGAATAAATTACAGCTAGTATGGTAATGTGTTTTAAGTTAT
>Ga0206123_10003109_pt1 | contig 13894 bp, 11 predicted proteins | sample Helgoland_Spring_2_FD_160086 | JGI IMG/M metagenome (GOLD analysis project Ga0206123, IMG submission 160086) | Pelagic subsurface seawater microbial communities from Kabeltonne, Helgoland, North Sea - Helgoland_Spring_Bloom_20160316_1 | ecosystem: Environmental > Aquatic > Marine > Epipelagic ... | reverse complement strand
ACAGATGGTTTTCAAGATCAATTTGGTGGTGATAAAGGAAAAAAATTTAAAGTAAAACCGTTTAAAAACTACCTAATTTCTATAGCCCACTTACCAATGACAACACAAAAAGAAAAACTAGCAAACACTTTTAATAACTGGAAAGGAGAAGAAGAGCAGGTGGATGATGTTTGCGTGATTGGAGTTCGTATTTAAAATTAATTATATAAGCTATGAAAGAAGTTACAGAAGAAGAAAAGAAAACAATTACTCAAAAGCTCAAAAGTTTTCAATTACAGGGTTTAATTTCTTACGGAAAGTATTTAACAGATCAACTAGAATATGCTTCAAAATCTGACATAAGAAAAGCGTACAAAAAGTATATCGAAAATCAGATTGAAATGAATAATGAAAAAATTACTCGATTAAGTGAGTAAATAAGCTTTTTAATGAAAAAAATAATATTAATAATACTATTAGCCTTAGTTAGTTTTGTTGGAAAATCTCAAGAATTTGGAATAAAATCTGATTTAGGAGCAAGTTGGCAAAAATTACCTAAACACCCTTTTGGAAACCTTAAAGTAAAGCCAAGTTTATATTATAGTCTAGGTCTTTTCTATTCTTTAAAATCCAAACCTTCAAGTATAGGGTTGAATATTTGTTTAGACTATAACAAAAGAGGGTTTAGAACAGAGTTTGTTAGCAACTCAGACGAAGCTCTATATTATTATAATTCATTTAGTGATAGCCACTCAACACAATCGAGACACTCTCTATCCTTAACAATATCTCCAACAATTAATCTGTCAAAAAGAATTGAGTTTATTTTTGGTCCTCACCTTACTTATTCTCTTGGCTATAAACAAACAGGGACAACAAATTACTATAGTGACCAAAACAGAACAAAACTTATATCTAGTCAAGATTTCAATGAATCCTATAATGGAGAATCTTTTTATGATCGTCTATCTTATGGTGTGAAATTTGGTTTCAACATTATGGTTTCAAAAAAAATAGATCTAGGAGCTTCATACCAATATTCAAGAAAAATGAAATACCCAGAAGGTTTAATTGTTCCAAAATACCATATTTTTAGTTTCACTACAAGCTTATATTTAAAGTCGAGAGGTTAAATTAATGAAAAAAAACACGCCTATCGTGACATCAAAATGGTTGTTTGGGAACCTCAACAACCCCAACTTAGTTATTTTAGATGCTAGCGTTAAAAAAGTAACTGCTAACAACGATAATTCATCTGAAAACATTCAGATAAAAGGCGCTCGTTTTTTTGATTTAAAAAACAACTTTAGTGATAAAAATGCTGACTTTCCAAACACTTTTCCAAGTAGAAGTCAATTTGAAGTAGAAGCACAAAAACTGGGAATAAACAACGATAGTTTAATTGTTGTATATGATAATTTAGGTATTTATTCTAGCCCCAGAGTTTGGTGGATGCTAAAAACAATGGGGCACCAAAATGTTGCAGTTTTAAATGGAGGCTTGCCCGATTGGATTAGCCAAGGTTATCCGACAGAAGAAAAACAACTGCAACAATACAAGTTGGGGAACTTTAAGACTCAATTAAATGCTGAAAGAGTTAAAGGCTTTGCTTTTATAAAAGCAAACCTCAATAATGAAGATAACATTATTATAGATGCACGTTCTACCGGTAGATTTAACGGAACTGCTCCAGAACCGAGAAAAGGGCTAAGAAGCGGAAGTATTTTAAACTCTGTAAATATTCCTTTTGAAGATGTTTTAGATAATGGTAAATACAAATCAAAAGAAAAATTAGAAGCCATTTTTTCAAAAATTAATGTAGAAGGTAAAGAACTTGTTTATTCGTGTGGTTCAGGGCTAACCGCTTGTATTATTTTATTAGCAGGAGAATTGGTACTCCCAAACCCAACAAGTATTTATGATGGCTCATGGACAGAGTGGGCACAGATTGAGAAATAAACTCTTCGTTTATTTAAATGCATTTTAGTACTTTAGAACCTTGAAGAATCTAATCTATATATTTCTTTTATTAATCCCTTTTGGAAGTGTTGCCCAAAACTACGCTGATAAGTCATTTTATTTAGTAGATAGTTTAGATTTAGAGGTTTTATCTCCTGAAGATAAAAAATTAGTTGAGGCCTCTTTAAAAAAGTACCATAATTCAAAAAACGACACCGATAAAGTAAATGCACTAAACAGTTTATGCGAAAATATGATGCATGACGATTGGAGTAAGTATCAATTTTTCCAAAATCAATTAATAGAAACACAATTAAGTGCCAACCCCCCTCCTAAAATCAAGAGTTTCCTTTTAGCTTCTTTAGCTTCCTCAACTAATAATATTGGGACGATATATTCTGATCGATTCGAACTTTTAAAAGCGTTAAGTTTTTATCAAAAAAGTCTTAAAATATTAGAAGAGATTGGTGACAAAAAAGAATTCGTTAACCCACTATCTAGTCTAGGTTTAACCTATTACCGGTTAGAGAGATATCCAGAAGCCTTGGACTGTTATAACAAACTTCTCAAATTACAAGAAGAAAATGGAGACAAAGAAAGCCTTGCTCTTTCTTTAAGCATTATGGGGAGCATCTATGATGTTCAAGGAGATAATACAATGGCTCTTGAATACCAACTTAAAAGCTTGAAAAAAAGCAAGGAAATCGGAGACCAAGTAAGTGTCGCACAATCCTTAAATGACATTGGTCTTTTATTCGTTAAAAAAGGAGACATCCCTCAGGCATTAAAATATCATTACAAAAGTATAAAAATTCATGAAAAACTTGATAACCAGCAAGGTATTGCAACTTCAACTAACAACATAGGATCAATTCATTATGGTCAAAAAGATTTTGATAAAGCTTTAAATTCTTTCAGAAAAAGCTACAAAATATTTAAAAAGATTGGCAATAAGGATTCTGCTGCTAAAGCCTTAAATAACATTGCTTTTATCTATCAAAAACAAAGGGATTTTGATAAAGCTTTAAATTATTACAAAAAATGTTACAAGGCACTAGAAGAGACTGGTAGTAAAGAACACCTTGCAGCTATACTAAATAACATCGCAGACATTTATAAGGAGCAAGAGGATGTTCCTAAAGCCTTAATTTACTACCAACAAAGCCTCACATTGAAAAAGGAAATTGGTCACAAAGAAGGTGTCTTAAAATCCCTAAATGGTATTGGGGTTTGTTTTTTAACTCAGAGGAATACATCTAAAGCAAAAGAATACTTTGAAAGAAGTCTAAACATAGCCCAAGAGTTGGGATTTCCTAACCTGATAGGCGGAGTGGCTAAAAATTTAAGTGACATTTATGAAACACAAGGGAAAGGATTATTAGCATTAAAAATGTACAAACTACATATTACTATGCGTGATAGTATGAATAATGAAGTGACTCAAAAAGCTACAGCACAACAACAAGCAAAATACGAGTATGAAAAACAAAAAGTATTAGATGATGCTGAACATGACAAAATATTAGCCATAGAGCAAGAAGAAAAAGAAAAACAACAAATATTAACCGGAGCTACTACAGGAGGTTTAGGTTTAGTAATTATTTTTTTAATTTTTGTTTTTAATCGTTTACGTGTTACCAAAAAGCAAAAGTTAGTTATAGAAAAGCAAAAAGAAGAGGTAGAGCTTGCTCACTCTCAACTCGAAGAAAAGAATAAAGAAATAACAGATTCTATCACTTATGCTAAAAGAATTCAATCTGCTATTCTTCCTCCTGCTAAAGTGGTTAAAGAATACTTGCAAGAAAGTTTTATTCTTTACAAACCAAAGGATATTGTTGCTGGTGATTTTTATTGGTTAGAGTCAATTGGTAATAGAGTCCTTTTTGCAGCAGCAGATTGTACAGGTCACGGTGTCCCAGGGGCTATGGTTTCAGTAGTTTGTAATAATGGGTTAAACAGAAGTGTTCGGGAGCATGGTTTATCAGATCCAGGAGAGATTTTAACAAAAACTAGAGAAATAGTTGTAGCAGAATTTGAAAAAAGTGAAGAAGAAGTAAAGGATGGAATGGATATAGCTATTTGTTCTTTAGAAGGAAATACTCTTAAATATGCTGGAGCTCACAATCCTTTATGGGTTATACGAAACGGAGAATTATTAGAGACTAAAGCTAACAAGCAACCCATTGGACAATTCGAAAACCCAGAACCATACACTACCCACACTATTGATTTACAAAAAGGAGATTCAATCTATATCTTCTCTGATGGTTATGCAGATCAATTTGGTGGTGAAAAAGGAAAAAAACTAAAAACTAGCAACTTTAAAAAGTTGCTGTTATCTATTCAAAATGAAAACATGCAAACCCAAAAGCAATTAATTGATGATGCTTTTGAAAAATGGAGAGGTAACTTAGAACAACTCGATGATGTTTGTGTAATAGGAATAAAAATTAATTAAAATGACAACCAACAACCTCAACATCTTTAGAATATTGTTTTTAATAAAGGGTATTTTAACCTTATGTTTTTCATTATTCTTTTTGTTTTATGCAGGGCTAGGAGTGTTCTTTTCGCGTATTCCAGAGTTTGCAAACAATTCTGACCCAATGCCTTTTAATCCCGGGGATATCTTCTTTTACATTGGAGTTATTGGTTTTATAATTACAGTTGCTCTTGGAACATTAACGATTATTGCTTCTAACTATATTGATAAAAAACGGAATTATACCTTTGTTTTTGTTGTTGCGATAGTAAATGTTTTAACTGGAGTATTAGGAATATTATTAGCTGTTTTTACTTTAATTGAATTAACAAAACCAGCAGTAAAAGAACTATTTGAAAATAATAACTAAATAAACAATTATGAAAAAACTAGTAGCAGAATTTATTGGAACCTTTTGGTTAGTGCTGGGTGGATGCGGAAGTGCTGTTTTGGCAGCAGGAATTCCAGAAATTGGAATTGGACTCGTTGGTGTTTCATTAGCATTTGGACTTACCGTATTAACAGGGGCTTATGCCTTAGGACACATTTCTGGAGGGCATTTTAACCCAGCAGTTTCTGTAGGATTGTGGATCGGAGGAAGGTTTGACAAAAAAGACTTGCTGCCTTACATTGCCGCACAAGTGTTAGGTGGTATTTTTGGTGCAGCTATCCTTTTCTTAATAGTTAGTAGTTCAGCTGATTTTACTGGGGTTGGTTCTGGACCAGGTGCTTTTGCAACTAATTTTTATGATGCAAATGTATATGGTGTAAACTTCGGAATGGTTGGAGCATTAGTAACAGAAGTTGTTATGACATTCATGTTCTTAATCGTAATTCTTGGCGCAACGCATAAAAATGCTTCTCCAGGTTTTGGAGGAATGGCTATTGGATTGGCGTTAACATTAATTCATTTAATTAGTATTCCAGTAACAAACACATCTGTTAACCCTGCAAGAAGTACAGCGGTAGCAATTTTTGCTGATGCAAGTGCAATGGGTCAATTGTGGTTATTTTGGGTTGCGCCAATTGTAGGTGCAGCTTTAGCCGGACTAGCTTATAAATTTATGGCTCCTAATAAGGATTAAAACAAACTTTCATAAAACAAAAAAAGCACCCTTTGGGCGCTTTTTTTGTTTCTAGTTGATTTTTAGTCATTCAGTTTCAATACCGCCATAAATGCTTTTGGCGGAACTTCTACACTACCAATTTGCTTCATCTTTTTCTTTCCTGCTTTTTGCTTTTCTAAAAGCTTACGTTTACGCGAAATATCTCCACCGTAACATTTAGCTGTAACATCTTTACGTAAAGCAGACAAAGACTCTCTAGATATAATTTTTGCTCCAATAGCGGCTTGTATTGCAATGGCAAATTGTTGTCTTGGGATTAATTCTCTTAACTTCTTACAAATCTTTTTTCCTAAATCATAAGCATTGTCTTTATGAACTAAAGCAGATAAAGCATCTACCATGTCTCCATTTAACATGATGTCCATTTTTACCAAATGTGACTCTCTAAATCCTATCGGATGATAATCGAAAGAAGCATAACCTCTTGAAATAGACTTTAATCGATCATAAAAATCAAAAACAATCTCAGCCAAAGGAACATTAAAATTCAATTCAACTCTATCTGTTGTTAAATAAACTTGATTTGTTAGCTCTCCTCTTTTTTCAATTGCCAAACTCATAATTGGCCCAACATAGTCCGATTTTGTAATAATAGAAGCTTTAATATAAGGTTCTTCCATTTTATGAATCATACTTGGATCTGGAAAATCTAACGGGTTATTTACAACAATAGGTGTTTCTTTGTCTCTTGTTAAAAATGCTCGGTAAGATACGTTAGGAACCGTAGTAATTACAGTCATATTAAACTCACGTTCTAACCGTTCTTGAATAATTTCCATGTGCAGCATTCCTAAAAACCCACATCTAAAACCAAAACCTAAGGCTGCAGAACTTTCTGGCTCAAAGGTTAACGAAGCATCATTTAATTGCAGTTTTTCCATAGCATCCCGTAGCTCTTCAAACTCATCGGTATCTACAGGGTAAATACCTGCAAAAACCATTGGCTTTACATCTTCAAACCCTTGAATTGCTTCTGAAGGATTAGCAACTGTGGTAATCGTATCTCCAACCTTTACCTCTTTAGCAACTTTAATTCCTGAAATAATATACCCAACGTCTCCAGTTTTAATAACCTTTTTAGGCTCTTGTTTCATTTTTAACGTTCCTATTTCATCAGCAAAATATTCTTTATCTGTGTTGATGAACTTTACCTTTTCCCCTTTTTTAATTTCTCCGTTTAACACTTTAAAATAAGCGTTAATACCTCTATAAGAATCAAAAACAGAGTCAAAGATTAATGCTTGAAAAGGTCCATCTGGATCTCCAACTGGAGCAGGAACTCTTTTTACAACTGCCTCTAAAATATCCTCTACACCAAAACCTGTTTTACCGCTAGCCGATAAAATATCATCCCTATCACAACCTATTAAATCAACAATCTGATCCTTAACTTCCTCTGGCATTGCACTTTGTAAATCCATTTTATTCATTACTGGAATAATTTCTAAATCATTCTCAATAGCTAAATAAAGATTAGAAATTGTTTGTGCCTGAATTCCTTGTGTTGCATCAACAATCAACAAAGCTCCCTCACACGAAGCAATAGAACGAGAAACTTCATAAGAAAAATCTACGTGACCTGGAGTATCAATTAAGTTCATTACATAATTTTCCCCTTCATAAGGGTATTCCATTTGTATAGCATGACTCTTTATGGTAATCCCTCTTTCTCGCTCAATGTCCATATCATCCAAAGTCTGCTCTTGCAATTCTCTATCTGATATTGTTCCTGTTGTTTGTAATAGTCTATCAGCCAAGGTACTTTTCCCGTGGTCAATGTGAGCGATTATACAAAAGTTTCTAATGTTCTTCATGTTTGTTTTATAAGTTCACAAACTTACTTCTTTAAATCTTCTGTTACAATACTAATTCATTATCAAAAAGATGAAATATAATTTCGTTTTAATGTGTTCACGTATTACATTTGCAAATTATATTCTATTTTATAGCGAATTAATAACAAATGAAAGTAACCGAACACTTGAAAAATGCGAAAAAACCAATTTTTTCGTTAGAAATATTACCACCATTAAAAGGTAAAGGAATTCAATCTATTTATGATGGTATTGATCCACTTATTGAGTTTGGACCTTCATTTATTAATGTTACTTACCATAGAGAAGAGTTTGTTTATAAGAAACGAGAAAAAGGTTATTTAGAAAAAATATCCATCAAAAAAAGACCTGGAACGGTTGGTATTTGTGCGGCAATCGTTAATAAATACAAGGTAGATGCTATTCCACACATTATTTGTGGTGGTTTTACCAAAGAAGAAACAGAAAACGCTTTAATTGACTTAAGTTTTTTAGGAATTGATAATGTTTTAGCGTTAAGAGGCGACCCTATTAAAACTGAAGCTGCTTTTGTGCCAGAAGAAGATGGACACGCTTATGCTGTTGATTTAGTAAAACAAGTTGTTGGGTTGAATAATGGAGAATATATGGATGAGGATTTACAAAATGCCAACCCAACTAGTTTTAGTATAGGTGTTGCTGGTTACCCAGAAAAGCATTTTGAAGCTCCCAACATGAAAAATGACTTAAAGTTTTTAAAACAAAAGGTTGAAGCTGGGGCTGACTACATAGTAACACAACTCTTTTACGACAACCAAAAATTTAAAAATTTTGTAGCTTTATGTAGAGAAAATGGTATTACAGTTCCTATTATTCCAGGAATAAAACCAATTTCTAATAAAAAACAAATACTGTCTTTACCTAAGTTTTTTCACATTGACTTACCTGATGAGCTAGTAGATGCTATTGAAAATGCTCCTGATGCTGATGCCGTTAAACAGGTTGGTATTGATTGGGCCATTAAACAATCTAAAGATTTAATAGCTTCTGGAGTACCCTGTATCCACTACTATACAATGGGTAAATCTTTAGCAGTAAGAGAGGTGGTGAAAGCTTGTTTTGGTTAGTTGTTAACCATCATCTTAGCCACATATTTCCCAATAATATCAAACTCTAAATTGATTTTATCTCCTGGTGTTAATGTATTAAAAGTCGTGTGTTCTTTAGTATAAGGAATAATACAAACAGAAAATTGGTTGTCTTGAGAGTTTACCACTGTTAGGCTAACTCCATTAACAGTTATAGAACCTTTTTCTACTGTTACGTTTCCATTTATTGGCTCGTACTCAAAAGTGAACATCCAACTACCGTCTTCTTCTTTAACAGACTTACAAATAGCCGTTTGGTCCACATGCCCTTGAACTACATGTCCGTCAAAACGCCCGTTAGCAGCCATTGCTCGCTCTAAGTTTACAGTGCTTCCAACCGCTAAATGACCAATATTTGATTTATCTAGTGTTTCTTTAATAGCAGTAACGGTATAGACGTCTCCATCAATTTTAACAATGGTTAAACACACACCATTGTGCGCTAAACTTTGGTCAATTTTCATTTCATTAGTAAAAGCACATTGAACCGAAAAATGAACATTTTCACCTTCTTTTTCAATGGCTAAAACTTTTCCCAAGCCTTCTATAATTCCTGTAAACATAATTTTATTTATTTCTTATCAATGTAACAAATCCTTTTATAACTCTTGGTTTGGAACCATCTAAACAGACTTCATTAATTGTACAAACGTAATAATAAGTTCCATCTACACACGGAGATTGGTTTTCTTGGTTGGTTCCGTCCCACATAATATCAGGATCAGAAGTTTTAAAAACCAATTGTCCCCACCGGTTAAATATTTCTACCTCAACTGTTTCTACAAAGCTATACGGAAATGGAATGACAAAATCATTTTTCCCATCACCTCCTGGTGTAAACACGTTTGGTAAACGATACACATTACAGGCTGTATCTGGTAAATCATTTGGAGTTGAAACACAACCTAAATTACCCGCACAGGCACCATTAGGATTATCTACACAAACAGAGTCGCTGTATGCGCTTTCGTTACCTACAGAGTCAATTCCTGTTATTACATAACAACCAACAATTGAAGGAATATCATCATGCAAATAACTAGTATCTGTTCCGTTAGAAACATTCGTTACCAAACCATACTCGCCTGTTAAGGAATCTTTTCGGTAAATATTAAACTGTAAAATATCATCGGCACAACCTGGGTTTTGAATTTGCCAATACAATTTATTTTCTTGTGCTTCACAATTTACTTCAATACACAAACTTGGTGGACATGGAATAACATTATCAATCGGTTGAGCACAGTTCTCTTGAGAATTGTTTTCTATTGGTGAAATTGTTCCTGGTAACGAATATGTTCCAATACTTTTAATTTTATAACAGTATGTTTTTAAATTGGCTAAGCCTGTATCAACATAAGTTTGATTAGTAGTTATATCTAAAGAATCGAAGTTGAGTGTTACCGCGTTTTGCTTGTAAATTACGTATTGCGAATTTGCCCAGGGAACATTCTCGTTCCAACTCAGTGTTATTTGATTATCAGAAGGTGTTAAGTTTAAATAAACAGAAGAAGCAACTGTAGAGCTGCCCATAAACTCTCTTAGACCAGTAGTTAAGTTATAAATGTCTATTCGGTAGTAGTATTCAATATCTCTCGTGTTTAAAAGTGTGTCCGTGTAAGAAGTATCATTTATGCTTGCTGTAGAATCAATTAAAACCATGTTGCTCGTATTTTGTTCTCCTCTATAAACTAAATAACGGTATGGACCAGGAAATTGAACCGTATTATGCTCTGTTGGTTTAGACCATTCTACATAAATGGATCCATTAGACTGATCTGTTGTATTAACATTAACCCTGGTAATTACTGCAACATCTTTTACCAAATGGTCACAAGCTTCATCCGAAGCAATACTTTCTGCCCCATCAGGAAAACATGCAACAACTCTATAACAATACTCCTCGCCAATAACTAAACCATTCCCATTATTATCATCACTAAAAGTTGTGCTTGCTAAAGAATTTGTAGTGCCTATTAACTGAAAACCTACTGAAGCAGGGATTCCTGTTTCACAAGCTCCTGGAGACCAATTTGAAGCACCCAGTTTTCGATAAATTTTATATTGAGAAATAGGAGAACAAACACTTTGATCCCAACTCAATGTTATGGTATTTGCTAAAACTGAAGTTGTTAAATTTTCTGGCTTAGGAGCAATTACTTTTACCCGTGTAGTATGAAAGTCTGCCAAATTATATGGTCCAGCTTGAACTGCTTTTATAGAAACAGAATAAGATCCTTTTCTAACATTACTACAATTTGTTTCCCAATAAAAATTAGCTGTTGTAGAGGTTGATGGCGCTGAAGTTTGTTGAAACAATGCTAAGTTCTGAACCAAGTAAGGTGTTCCTGTTGACGTAAGTGTTACAGGAAAACTCCCCGTTGAAGTATAATTAACATCCAAGGTATCTCCTGCAATTACACAAGTGTCTGTTACTCCAACAATATTTGGCGGAGGATCACAACCTCCAACAACAGTAATTTGCATATCTCTTAAAATACTTCCTATTTTATTTCCATCTCTAAACTCTTCAATCAGAATAGCTACATTATACTCCCCTATTGCTATGGGCGAATCCCAAATTAAATCTCCTGTAAGATTATCTATCGTAATAAAACTGGATGCTTGTGGCAACTGATACCCCGGTATTGGAGCTCCATTTTCTCTAAAACTAGGGCTTAGAGAGTAATATAAACTATCCCCGTCAGGATCTATAGCCCCAGGATTGTGCACATAAGTAAAGCCAACACAAGCATTATCAATAGGAGGATTTAATAGCGTTGGAGAATTATTCGCACCTAAAAAAGGGTTAATATAAAGCTGAGTCTGTAAATAAAATATAATGTTAATAGAGTTTGGAATATTCATGCTTCCAGCATTTCTGTTAGGATCTTCCACCCTAATCAGGTAGGGTGATGGCGATGCTCCAGGATAAGTGTGTTGGGCAACATAAGTGTTTTTTTCAATATCATTTCCCAACGAAATTTGACTTACTCGCTCTATAGAATCTTGAACAGTTCCATCTCCCCAAAATATTCCTAAATTCGGTCGTTCAGCAGTACTAGATTCTTTAACATAGGTAACAACAGTTACCTCATAAGTTAATCCCGAAACATGTGTAAAAGTTATTTCTCCAGCACGATTATGCGTTGCAAATACATTTACTGCAAACGATAGTAATAATATGATTATGAGATTTTTTAGCATCTAGAATCAATAAAGTTACTGTTTTTTTACCTACTGGTTAGTACCGTTAAAAAAGTGATAAATATTAATAATTAATCACTTGCTGCTCTATATTTTCTGGAATTGTTCTTTCCTCATATTCTTGAGTTCTTAATTGTGGCTCAAAACCTGCTTTTTTGATTGATTCTTGAATGCCATTTGCAGTAAAACGATGTGGTGCTCCTGCTGCTGAAACCACATTTTCTTCAATCATTATTGAACCAAAATCGTTTGCTCCTGCATGTAAACAAGTTTGAGCAGTTTTTTCTCCAACTGTTAACCATGATGCTTGAATGTTGATAATGTTTGGCAACATAATTCGACTCAAAGCAATCATTCTAATATACTCATCATCAGTTACATTGTTTGAAACACCTTTCACTCTTTTCAACAATGTCCCGTCATCCATAAATGGCCATGGAATAAATGCTAAAAACCCTTTAGCATCTGCTGGTTTTTCACTTTGTACTTGTCTAATATCAACCAAATGCTCAAATCGTTCAGCAACAGTTTCAATGTGCCCAAACATCATTGTTCCAGAAGTTGTTATATTTAATTTATGAGCAGCCCTCATCACATCTAACCATTCTCTACCAGAACATTTTCCTTTTGAAATTAATCTCCTAACTCTATCGTTTAATATTTCTGCTCCAGCACCTGGCAAAGAATCCAAGCCCGCTTCCTTTAACGCAACTAATACTTCAGTATGAGAAATCCCTTCAAGCTTAGCAATATGAGCAATTTCTGGCGGGCCTAAAACATGTAGTTTAATGTCTGGAAACATTTCTTTTATTCCTTTAAATGTTTCACAGTAATGTTTTAAACCTAAATCTGGATGATGCCCTCCTTGTAACAACAATTGATTCCCTCCATATTTTATGGTTTCCTCAATTTTTGTTTTATACTCTTCCATTGTGGTAACATAAGCCTCCTCATGTCCAGGAACTCTAAAGAAATTACAGAACTTACAGTTTGCGATACACACGTTAGTGGTATTTAAATTTCTATCAATTATCCAAGTTACTTTATTATGCTTTTTTTGTTGTTTTTTAAGCTCATTTCCAACGAACATTAACTCAGCCGTTGAAGCATTGTGAAATAAAAACTCACCCTCTTCAGCACTTAAAAAATCTTTGTTTAAGGCTCTTTTTAATAATGATTCTACCTGCATTTCTGTGTTTTTAATCTGCGTTATTATTCTTAAATTCGCTTTTTCAAAAATACTACAAAAAACAACCATGGATATAAAAAAAGCAAGCAAATTAGGTGCAAAAGATAATGCAGCTTATTTAATTACATCTGACAAAGACATCTCTTCTAAAGATTTTTCTAAAGAAGAAATCACATACATCAAAAAAGAGATTAAAGCCGAACAAAAACAAATTACAATTAACCGTTTAACCAACTTGGTTTATGTTATTGTTTTAACTACCGACACAGATTACAAAGCTGATGAAAAAGCAAGAATTGCAGCTCACAATTTAACTTCTAGTTTAAATCAAGCAAAAATCAAAAGTGTTTCTATTGTTTCTGATTTATCAGTAACTCGAGCTTTTATTGAGGGAATTGCTTTAACAAACTACCAGTTTTTAAAATATTTTTCTGATAAAAAAGAAAACACTTTAAAGTCAATTAAAGTTCTCGGAAAACTTAAACCTGCAGAATTAGTAGAAATTCAAAATACAGCAGATGCTACCAACTTTGCAAAAGATTTAGTAAACGAGCCTCAATCTTTTTTAACAGCTACACAAATGGCTAAAGAAATTAAAAAGCTTGGTAAAGAAGCTGGTTTTAGTGTTGAAGTTTTCAATAAAAAGAAAATTGAAACATTAAAAATGGGAGGTTTATTAGCAGTTAATAAAGGAAGTATTGAACCACCAACTTTTTCTATTTTAGAGTGGAAGCCAAAAAGCGCTAAAAACAAAAAACCTATTGTTTTAGTTGGTAAAGGCGTTGTTTATGATACCGGTGGTTTGAGTTTAAAACCTACAGCAAAATCTATGGACTTTATGAAGTGTGATATGGGAGGAGCTGCTGCTGTTATTGGCGGGCTTTATGCTATTTCTAAAAACGAACTACCTTATCATGTAATTGGTTTAGTTCCTGCTACTGATAACAGACCAAGTGGAGATGCTTACGCTCCTGGAGATGTTATTACTATGCACAACAAAAAAACAGTTG